>PDWI01010509.1_pt1 | contig 18949 bp, 20 predicted proteins | sample 1430891 | NCBI WGS metagenome assembly PDWI01 (sample SAMN01162508, study PRJNA174530) | Oral metagenome, whole genome shotgun sequencing project. | biome: Marine environment; feature: Marine mammal; material: Swab sample of the gingival sulcus; isolation source: swab sample of gingival sulcus...
AAAGACCTGGATTTTTCAGAGCGTCATGAGAGCGACGCTTTCGGGTACGAGAATGAGAATGTCTTCTTTTCGGCAGAGCCATGATTTCCTCCAATTCAATTACTTAGTCGACAGATCATTGCAAATCTGTTCATTTCTTCTGTAATGTTTCAAGAATCGCAAAAGGAGACGCTGATTCACCACCGCCACAAGCGCACACATCTTGATGACGTAACGCGCCACAATGCGGGCAAAGCCCTTTACAATCTTGATCACAAAGCATTCGTATCGGTAACGATAAGAGTAGCTGTTCACGCAATATTTCGGCAAGATCAAGCACCGGTCGTTCAAGAAACACCGTATCACATTCTGCTGTGCTGCATTGCCGCTCGGCCTCAGTAAAAACTGCCTCACAGTTCATTTTCACAAGGTAGTGAAAATTTTCGGCAACCTCATAAACGATTGATCGGCGACAGCGGCTACAAAAATCGGCAATGGTAACCGCAAGACACCCTCGCAACACAGGATCTCCAGACTTTGTCAAACGAACACAAACATAAGCGTCAGTAACGTTTTTTACTATAACGTCATCGACAGGAAGCCAGTTCTCATCAGGAACATTGTAGCACCTTTCTTTTCGCCCTATCTCGCCAAGCTGGATTTGCATGTTACTTCTCTTACCTTGTTAACTCACAAGCAAAAAGAAATAATAATAACTAATCATACCGAGAAAGGCTAGAAAAAATTTTACAACGTCATTCTTTACCACGAACAAAAGGCATTTTCATGAAGGGGCTATCGCAGAAAATTTTGCAGAAATATTTTGTAATCACAAAATATTTTTACAAAAATGATTCAAAAATCCTGAAATTATCAAAAGAGGATCTTTGCAACCTGCAAAGAAATTTACTAGATAACAAATATCTACTCAAGAAATGAACGGTTTTTTTCCTTTAAAGCCTCAAGGAGCCCGGAGAATTTTTTGGTTCTCAGAAGTGAGGAAAACTGTTCTTTATAGTTTCGTACCAGGCTAACCCCTTCAATATTCACATCATACACCAACCACTTCTTTACCTGATAGTGCATAATGTAATGCACCGGAATAGTTGTTCCATGATCTTCAATAACTGTTGAAACCTGAGCCCTTTTCCCCTTGATACGTTCACCAAGATAACGAATAGTCTGGCCAGAATAAGCCTCAAGTTTTCCAATATAGACATTTTCCAAAAGTTTGGTCATTTGCCGGGCAAATTCCTTTTGCTCCTCAACTGAAATCTTCCGCCACTCACGACCAAGAATCCGTCGTGACATCTCTGTAAAATCAAAACGATCTTTGACGAAAGTCATAATTTTCTCTCGCCGCTTCTCCTGTTGCGCTTTCCCTTGTAATGCAGGATCAACAAGAATCGTAGTAATATGCTCTAAAACGGGACGAAGCTGTTCTGTTGGCCCTACAGACTGTGCCAACAAAATATTAGGGATTATCAGTGCAACCAGAGAAAACAGCACAACGCCCCAAAAAGACCTCTTATTCATGATATTTATCCGTATCAAAAAGTTTCATGCAGACAACCCGCAGCAAACTAACTAATTTTCTATATATTATTTTCTACAAAAGCACGGCGATATTCACTATACGCCTGACGAACCGCAATATAAGGATCAATAGAAATTTGGGTTACCTCTTCGTAAACATCAGAAGTAATTGAAAGTTTGTTAACAAATTCTACACTATAGGCAGCTGCAGATTCCAGGGCATCCATATTGGTATACGGCACAGGATGTGCAAGGCTATCCCCAAGAAAACCAACAGTATCCCTTAGATTAGAAGGTCCTAGCAAAGGCCAGTAGAGATACAGCCCTTCTCCAAATCCATATCGCCCAAGGGTCTGGCCAAAATCCGCAGGTTGTCGCTGCAAATCAAAGGTCTCAGCAGCGATGTCCCCGAACCCCAGCACTCCCAGCGTGGTATTGATAGAAAAACGAGCCACAATAATCCCGGTTTCACGAAAATGCCCTTGTAATATTTTGTTTGCAAGACGTATCGGAGTTCTCAGATTATAAAAGAAATTTCCTAAAACTTTGCGAAAATCCTCTGGAATCATAGAGGTATAGCCTTGTTTTACCGGCTTGATTACCCAAAAGTAAAGGGTATCGTTAAAGACAAAGCTGATCCGGTTCAACCCTTCAAATGGATCACAAACCTGTACAGCCAACTCTTCGGATTCTTCGTCTTCATCGAGCAAATCAGGAAGCAACAACTTGGCTTCAGCCTCCCCGGCAGCAACAGAACCGGGAAGCAGCAGCGAACATGGTAACAACATCGCCACCAATAAAATAAGTTGGCACCATCGTAATACAAGTCTCATTCTTTCTCCCTATTCGGCACTCCCAAAGGCAAATTTGGAAATCAGTGATTCAATATCTACAGCTGATTCGGTTTCAGTAATCATCTCTCCAGCTTTTAAAAGCTGTGCATCGCCTCCCAGGCTGATCTGGATACATTTATCACCAATAATGCCCTGCGATTTCACCGAAGCCATAGAATCCATCGGAACTTGCACTTTTTTGTCAATTTTAAGACGTAATACCGCATACATATCGTCATTGAGTCGAATATCAACAACGCTTCCCACAACAACACCGGCAACTTGAACCGCGGCACCTTTTTTTACTCCGCTCACATTATCAAATTCAGCCTCCAGAATATAGGCATTTGTCTCGCCAAAAGGTGACCACTCACCAAGCTCTAAAGCGAGATAACAAAGAGCAGCAAAACCAATGAGCATAAAGATTCCAACAATAAGTTCCTGGGTTTCCTTTTTCATTTTTCTACGAGATGATGATAAGATGTCGCACCTTTTGTGGTGCGTACAAAATCTTCAATATATGGTTTCTGAGAACGATAAAGTTGTTCGATATTGTCAAAAATATCGATTTTGCCCTGGTGCAAGATGATAATTTGATCCGCAAGCGAGAAAACTTTCGGAATATCATGACTGACAATAACCGAAGTATAACCAAATTGAGCCTGGGTTCGGGCAAACAATTCATAAATATCATTTGTCATTACCGGGTCAAGACCTGTTGTTGGTTCGTCACAAAGTAAAATTTGTGGATCAAGCTGTAAAGCTCTGGCCAGACCAACCCGTTTACGCATCCCGCCACTGAGTTGGGCCGGAAATTTTTCTTCATGCCCAGCCAGATCAAGTTGGGTCAACATCTTAACAACTACCTGAGAAATCTCGGGCTCAGTCATTGCGGTTCGCTCACGAAGCGGCAAGGCGACATTATCAAATACCGTCAAAGAATCAAATAAGGCCGCGCCTTGAAAAAGTACCCCAAAACGAGTGCGTAACTGTGCGAGAGCCTTGCCTGAAATTCTGCTTATATCTTCGCCATCGACTAGAATCTTCCCCGCATCAGCGCGCATAAAACCAAGAATCAGTTTTAATGTAACACTTTTTCCCTGTCCTGAGCCACCCGCAATAACCGTCGTTTTCCCTTGGGGAATAACAAAAGAAACCTGGTCAAGAATAATTTGCTGCCCCCCATCTTTTCGGGGAAAAGCCTTGTTCACTGCGACGAATTCTATTGCGGGAGAAGTCATCAGAGCAGCACCGCCGTTAAGAGATAATTGAAAATAAGCACAGAAATTGATGTGATTACAACAGCCTGGGTGGTGACCACGCTGACACTCTCAGCACCAAAACCAGCACCCTTAATCTCACCAATAAGCAGCCCCCGTCCCGTACAGATCCAGGCAACCAGAAGAGCAAATAGCAAAGATTTAACAATACCGAGATTAACATCATGGGTGGTTACACTCAACAACATACTCTCTATATAACTCCCTGAATTAACACCCATCAAAGAGACACTGGCGACATAACCTCCAACGATACCAACCAGATCAAAGATAGCAGTAAGAAGCGGCACAGCAATTATGGTAGCCAGGAGTTTTGGAGCAACGAGATAGCGATATGGATCAATGGCCATGCATTCCAACGCATCAATTTGCTCGGATATTCGCATAATCCCCAATTCAGCACACATTGCCGAACCAACCCTCCCTGTGACCATCAATGCGGTGAGTACCGGTCCCAACTCCATAATAAGGCTCAAAGAAACCGCAGAACCGACTTTTCCTTCAGCACCGAACTTACTCAAGGAGTAATAGCCCTGAAGACCAAGCGCCATTCCAGTGGAAAGTGCGGTAAAGAAAATCACCATTACGGAACCAGCTCCAACAAAACGAAGCTGACGGATGAGTTCTGCAAAACGAAACGGCCTTTTGAATATCCCAACCACAGATTTCCAAAGCACTATCCCCATACGTCCAGCATCTTGCAAGACATAGGTTCCTGTGCTACCAAAACGTTGTAAGGTGCCAATCAAGACACACCTCCCTTCACAAGATATTTCTGAAATTGCTGAACCCAGAGCTTTATTAACGCAAAGTTCTTCCTTTACTGTCAAACTCTATCATAAAAAACAAAATAAACATGTCTTGGCAAGAGTGGGTGAACTTCCAAGACACGTATCCTGTTTATCGGGGTGAAAAGTGTTTCACATACTATTAACGCCACAATATCTTGTCAACTAATGCCGTAATAACGTTTCTTTTTCGTTTACCTCAAAAAAGATGTACAAAGACTCATTATGCATAAATACCTAAAAACAAATATCATGACACCAGTAAAAGCAGCCTTGAAAAAAGAAAACGAATAAAAACAAAATATTCTCGTGAAAAACCAATTAATTTGTTACTTGATTAGACAAACGTTGCGGCTTGCAACGTCGAATTACTCTTCCAGCCAATCCACATTATAATGATAGCAGCAATAAGGGAAACATTCTTAAAATTTTTAGACTTCATCTTCTACGAGATAATAAGTCCTTTTTTTCATTTCATTGGGCAAACACTTGATTTTGTAATTCTTGGCCCTCTGCGATTTGTCAATACTCCTCCTGTGGTGCAAATTGCTTTGGTGGCAATGTTTACAGCCATATTTTGTTTTTTCCTTCGTTATTTGTTTCAAGTAGAAAAAAAAGAACGCACCTTTCAGAAGATCTTTCTCAAGCAAAAAGCGCAACGAGATGAACTACATCATATCAATGACTGGAAAATGCGGGAACAACTTGCCAAAACCATGGATAATGAGATTGACGAAAAATTTAACATCTATCTTGCAGATCGTTTTGTTCGATACGGTTTGGTCTATCTCCTGCCAATGTTTTTCGCCTTATTCTGGGTTGAGACTTCTCTTGGTACCCAGGCGGTTATTTTTTTACCAACAAGATTTGAATCATCGATATCCCTTCCTTCTCCTGTTATCTTTTTAGCAAGTTATCTCATAACATTCGTTGTTCTTTACAAAAAACGCAGACGAAGACACCAAACTCGCTGAAAGAGATTGTTGACACATTTTCATGCAAGCAAAAAATATTTTTCTAGAAATTTACGAACTCCTCTTTGAGATATATGGTCCCCAGGAATGGTGGCCGGGCAACGGCCCTTTTGAAATGCTGGTCGGAGCGATATTGACGCAAAATACCAATTGGCAAAATGTCACCAAGGCAATCGAAAATCTCAAAAGCCGCAAACTTTTATCGTTTTGCGCCCTTGAAGCTGCCTCACACCAGGAGATCGCAACAGCCATAAAACCTTCTGGCTATTACAATATTAAAACCCGGAGATTAAAGAATCTGCTCACAATGATTCGCGACTGCTATTCCGGAGAAGTAGAAAATCTACTTGCCGACGGTACAGAGAATGCCAGAAACCAGCTCCTTGGGGTGAAAGGTATCGGCCCGGAAACGGCAGATTCCATTCTTTTATATGGGGGGGGGCATCCCATCTTTGTCGTTGATGCCTATACCCATCGTATATTTTCGCGGCATCAGCTGGTACCAGAGGAATCGTACTACGAAGAAATTCAGGATCTTTTTATGGAAGCACTGCCCAGCAAAGCACAACTTTTTAATGAATACCACGCCCTGATTGTTCGGATAGGAAAAGATTATTGCAAGAAAAAGAAGCCACTCTGTGAATCATGTCCCTTGCGAGATATTTTTCCTCAATAAGTCTCAAGGCAGCCTGAAATGAAAAATAACCGGAATATTAGAAAGATTCTTAATGCTTTTCCTCTTGATACCAGAGAAACTGACGACATATCCCCCGGATAATTTTTGCCTCTTTTGAGGTGAGCCTGATTCTGCCTAAAAACTGACGAATATTGGTCATCCAGTAATTGTGGCTTTTTTCTTCAAGAAAATCGATGCGAAGTAATGCTTCCTCGACGTGACCATACATCCCTTCCAGCTCAAAAGAAGAGGCAATAGAAGGCTTGGGTGGCAGAGCATGAGGTGCATATATCAATTGATAATAGAGTTCATAACAATGAATAGCCACAGCTTGAGCCAAGTTAAGAGAAGAAAAGTCGGCGGTGGGAATGGCGGAGATATACTGACAGTATTTAATCTCATCGTTAGTAAGCCCTGTATTTTCTGGACCAAACATAATTGCCACCTGGTTATTTTCCAGCTCGGGAATAATAGTCTCAACCAGTTGTCTTGGTGACATCTCTAAAATACGTTTTCGCCCGTTTCTCGCGGTGGTCGCCGCAATAATCGAAAAAGGCTCCAGGGCTTCGGGCAAAGAGGCATGAAGCTCCATACTATCGAGAAGATGAGCAGCCTTATGGGTAGCCATCTTGGCCATGGCCTCACGTTCTGGCAGCTCATCTCGCACCAAAATAAGACGCTGTATTCCCATATTAAAGGCAACACGGGCCGCTGCGCCGACATTTTCTGCATATTTAGGACGAACCAGAACCAGGGCAATATTGTTTAGTGGTGAATTTTCGTGATGCATGGTTTGTTCTGCTCTAGAAACAAAAAGAGACCAAATTCGTTAGAATCTGGTCTCTCTACATCATCCTTATTCAAAGGACTTGTTTAATCTGCTTTCGTGGTATCCAGTGATATCTTACTGATCTTCTGGTAGGTTTCGGCCTGCTTGTCAGCAGAGGTGGGCATGAGACGCTTTAACAGAGGAACCACACCACTTTCAGATTTCTCAAACAGATTCTCTGCCTCTTTGAGGGTAACTTGCCATGCAGGGGCAAAACCCGGTGCTTTTTCAAACATAATATCAATAGCAGTCTGGTAAATATAATATTGACGAATCTCTCTACGTCCGGGCTTTTGATTCAGAGACTGTACGGTGATCCGTAGATTATCCCGTTCCTGCTTCAGTTGCGCCAACTCATTTTTACGACGTTCGTTCTCACTGGAATCAATCTCCAGTTTGGTATGGAGATGTGCCCTGAGTCTATCGATTTCCTTGACCATTTCCCGTCTGCGTAACAGACCACGGAGGTAAACAATCACACAAACAAGAATACCGATTGCCAGACCTTTTGCGAAAGGATTCCCGAGAATACTCATAAACCAGCTAGTTTCTTCCATTGTTATTCATCCTCCTAAGCGACCGAGGCAAAAGCCTCTTGGTGAAGTGATACTCGTATTTTCTTCCTCCCCACCATTTGTACTTCGAAATTTACAGGCAAGTCAAGAGGCAATATAGTTAGAAAGGCCTTTCTTTTCAGGCTCTTCAAGAGAAAATCTCCGTATTTTTGATTACTTCGTACTTGCAAGACTAAAAATAATTTGCATTTTATTTTTATCGACATATGCCACTGTTACTTCAATGAGATCACCAATTTGATAAATAGCTCCATTACTTTGACCAATAATTCGATAGTTTTGGGCATCATAAAGATAAAAATCATCAGCGAGCCGCTCCAGTGGAATGGCACCGCCAATACAAGAATCTAACAACTCAACAAATAAGGCAAAGTCAGTAACTCCAGAGATCACCGCTTGAAAGTTTTCACCAAGATGCCTTTCCATATAGATGAGTTTCAATCTGTCATTGATTTCTCTTTCGGCATCAATGGCACGACGCTCCCGACCTGAAAGAAAAACGCCCTGTTTCTCTTGTATTAAAAAAGGTGAAGTATTCTTTTTTCCCTCTTTCTCTTGTATCATCCGAACCAATTCCCTGTGAACCAAAAGATCAGGGTAACGTCTGATTGGTGAGGTGAAATGGGTATAATTTCTTGAGGCCAGGGCAAAATGTCCCTTGTTCTCCATAGAATAACGCGCCTGCTTCATGGTACGAAGCAGCAGGGTGTTTACCACATACTGTCTCGAAGAATTTTCACAGCTGGCAAGTACCGTACGAAACCATTCTGGTTCAACGGTGAGTTCCGGTAGCTCTAAGCCGATTTTCTTTGTAAAGTCAAAAAAGTCAGAAACTTTTGCATGGTCTGGGGCTTCATGGATACGGTACAAGACCTCTCGCTTGTTTTCCGAAAAGGTTTCAGCCACCGCCTCATTGGCTGCAAGCATAAACTCTTCGATGATCTGATGAGCAAAATGCCGCCTTGCCTTGTGAACTGTAGCTACCTCTCCATCAGCGGTAAGCTCGATTTTTGGTTCTGGAAGAGTAAACCCGATAGCTCCCCGTGCGGTACGTTTCGCCAAAAGAAGCCGGGCAAGTTGCGCAGCATTATTGAGCATTGCAGGTAAAAAATCATCGTATTCTACCGGCCCGGTCTCTCCACTGTTGAGGATTTCATGCACCTCATTATAACTGAGCCTTTTTTTGCTGGTAATAATGGTGCGAAAAAAGCTCTTATTAAGTTGTTTTCCTTGCCGGTCAAAATCAAGAACAGCGGTGATCGCAAGACGATCTTTGCCTGGTACCAGGCTGCAGAGATCATTTGAGATCTTTTCTGGCAGCATTGGAATCACCCGGCCAGGAAAATAAATTGAGGTACCACGATGATATGCCTCTTGATCCAATGCGCTATGTGGTGTGACATAACTGGAGACATCTGCGATTGAAACATAGAGCTTAAATGTATCTCCATGTTTTTTTACCGCAATGGCATCATCAAAATCCCTGGCATCTTCGCCATCAATGGTTACATGGTATACGTCCCGAAGATCTTTTCTTTTTTCCGAATGTGAGCGAGAGCTCGCCGTATCAGCTTCCTGAAGAGCCTCTTTGCTAAAAACACAGGGCAGCTGAAACCGTTCGATGACAAACCGCATTTGAACATCAATATTTTCAGGTGACCCGAGATATTCTACAATTTTTCCAGATAAGATCTCTGCCGGGGCCTCACTACGATTAAAGCTGGCAATAACTGCGTCTCCTTCTCGAAGTTGTGGATAGTTATCCCGATGAACCCTTATGGAAAAAGGGCAACGGGGATCTTCTGGAACGACCAGTCCTAACGCACCATATTCCTGAAAGAAACCAGCCACAGTACTCGGCCGTCGCGTGATAATGGCAACGACCACACCTTCTGGCCGCTGTGAGCTATTCTTTACCTGTATCAGCACTACATCCTGGTGCATTGCCCCGCCAGTTTTTCTCATCGGGACGTAAATATCCTCAGCGAGCCCAGCTGCAACAAACCCGAATCCTCTGGGATGAATTGTTATTGGTCCTGTAAAGAGCGGGGCTTTGGGGGCAATGGCAAAGCTTTTTTTTCCGGTTTGTCGAACGAGACCTTCGCGAACCAAATGGCCAAGAACAGAGGTGATTTCTGCATTACTGTTACGTTTTCGTAACACCACCTTATTTATTTCCTGGAGAGTAAGTGGTTGTTGTGCCAGAAAAAATGCCGCCAGAATCCGGTGCTTCATATTTTTCTCTAAGACATTTTTTCGCGATACCCGTCTTTCTCTGGAGTAAATCTTTTTCTTGCGGTGTTGTCTTTTTGGAACCATGACAGTTTTTTTTACCTCTGTGGCTGGAATTCTGTTAGATTAGAAGGTTCGCAGTCTATTTTTGAGAGTCTAGCATTATTTTGACTTTTCAACATTAAGATAAAGCAGGTATCAACAACATGGCAAAATCTACACAACACAAGAAGGAAGCACCAAAAATTCCCTTTGATATGAACGGTTATCGTAAAGTAATGAAAGACTTTTTACATGACGTTCCAAATCAAGATGTCTTCTGGGATGCCCTGGATTTTGCTGAAGAGGCTCATGATGACCAATGGCGCCAATCTGGAGATGCTTACATTTTACACCCCTGTTCTGTTGCCAAAATTATGGTCGAAGAGATGGATATCTCGCACCCTGAAATTTTGGCAGCAGCTCTTCTCCATGATACTGTAGAAGATGTAGAAGAAGTCACCGGAGAAGTGGTTGGCGAGCGATTTGGCAGTTATGTTCAAGCTATTGTTGAGGGCTGCACAAAGGTTACTCACGTTTCAGGAGACAAACAATTAACCGCAAAACGCACCCACCGAAAAATCTTTTCAGGAACCTCACGTCGTCCCGAGGTCATGCTGTTTTTGGTTTGTTTAACATGAAACGTGAGATGTATAATATTGCCTTGCTGGTAAAATTCCCCTCACAAGGTAAAAAACTAAACAACTATATCAAACAGTTACGTAACGGACCACTGGGAGGCAAGGTTCTATTAGGTATTCGTGAGGCTCTGTGGAATTATGAATTAACTGCCGAAGTATCGCTACGTACCAAAGGGTTATGGGCCTATTATGATGCTTCTAATCATCTTTTGCTCAATCAGATTGAGACCCCAATGGAGGTTCTCATCGTGGTCAAGGATCTTCACTCCTGTTACCGGGCTCTTGGCATTGTCAACGAGACTTTTCTCCCTATCCCAAGAACTATCCGTGATTTTATTGCCAATCCCAAGCCAACCGGATACCAGGGACTCCATGCCAGAGCTATTATCGAAGGCAAAAAGTTTCTCTTTAAAATCCGTACTGAAGCTATGGCTCGAACTGCCCAACGTGGTCGATTTCGCAATTGGACTTCGAAGTCAGGACTCAAAGAAAAATTTCTAAAGGAAATTCGTGAATTCTTTGAGGTTCTTGGTTCGTATGATTCATTTTCCTATCGTGATATGATCGCCGCCAGTGGCAAAAAAGAAGTCTATGCCTACACACCGCAAGGTGATTTATTCCTGTTACCATACCGCTCTACGGTGCTTGATTTTGCGTTTAAAGTGCATACCGAAATTGGCCGCACCTGTCTGGGAGCTAATATTCGCGGCACCCGGGTTGGCCCTGACCATATAATTCCTGATGGAGGAATTATAAAAATCATTCGAGATACAAAACCGGTACGTTTCGAACAAGACATACTCAAGACCTGTCAGACCCCCAGAGCTCGAGCCGAGTTAACAAAAGACTTTAAGGAACGGCGACGCAAGGTAACCAGAAATATTGGAGCGTCGTTACTGCGTCAGGAAATGCTGCGCTACGGTTTTCCTTTTGATGTCTTTGAAGGAGTTTCTCTTGGTCCCGCTCTTCGTCTGTTTCGACTTGAAGATGTTGACGAACTGTACAGCCGCATCGGTGAAGGGAAACTCCGATTATACGAAGTAATGCTACAGCTCAAAGAAAAATTCTTTAATGGAGTTTCACCGCATCCTACCCCTACAGGTCTTTTTAATCAGATCCAGCTAACCACTCTCGATCCTGTATGCATAAAACTCTCTTCCTGTTGTCGTCCTAATCCTGCGGCAAAGGGAAATCTTGGCCTATTAACCAAGGTTGGACTTTCCATCCATCATAAAGATTGTTCTCGTTTTAAAGAAATTCAATGCCGTAGAGATGATATTGTTGATGTAAGCTGGGATCTCTGGGCAACCAAAGTACACCACAAACAGGAATTGTGTATTACATCAGCACTACGAAAAGATGTCATGGCAACCCTTGGTAAACTTCCTGAAAATGCAAAAATACATGCTCTACACATACTCACCCCTCATTCTGTACAGCGTCCTTCGTGGCGAGTAACATTCAAAGTGCCCGATCTTGCGGCTTTACAAAAGATGCTTCGCCATCTCGACCGCTCTCAACTTTCCTATAAGTTCTCTCTAAAGTGTTGAAAACAAAAACGAGAGAAATACGAATCAAGATGAAAGTAGAGACTCTTTTCTGATATGTTTTAGCAGTGGTATTTCATTATTATTCAGGGAGCAGATCATAAAAATAATTGAGAATATCTGTACGAGTAACAATACCGATTACCTTTCCCTGGTGAACAACCGGGAGATGACCGAGATCTGAGGCAAGCATCATTTTTGCAACCTGGGAAGGCAGCGCATCTGGAGTGGTCGTATTTATATCCCTCGTCATATAGGCCTTAACCGGTTTCTTCCAGTGTTTTTCATATTTGAGTTTCTTGAAATCCCAGATTACAACAATTCCCAGCAGGGTATCGTCTTCCATGACCAGAACACCCCGAATATTCTCTTTTGCCATCAGTTCATGGACCTTGCGCATTGTGGTGTCTGGAGTAACAGAAAACACAGGAAAAGACATAATATCAGCAATATGTATTCTTTCATGTTGCTCCGTTTCGATCAACGAGATAATCTTTTCCTTGATCTCCTCTGGAGAAATATCCTCGATCTTAAGAGTCGCCGAACCAGCTCCCAGATGGCCGCCGCCCCCTATTCGGGACATAATATGTCCCACGTCAATGTGATCCACACCACTTCGGGCAATGACTGTTGCACGGTCATTGGTGATAAAAATAACAAAAAGTGCATCGACATTTATGATGCTGCGATACATAGAGACAATACTGGACAGGGTGGTTGTTTTTCCTTCCAGAGAAATGATATTAAAACCAATTTTAAAAGCGTTGATGGTAATTTTTTCGGTCTCTTTCATCATCTCAAACAAAATCTCTTTTTGCCGTTCTTCATAAGGGGGGTTAAGAAAAAAACCGGCAACGTTAAGATCCGCTTGATGTGTAAGGAGGTACCCGGCAGCATAGGCATCTTCGGGAGTTGTTGATGGGTAAGTAAGATGACCAGTATCCTCATATAGTCCGATCAGCATCACCGTGGAGGTCAGGGGATTAAGCTGTATTTCACGTTTTTTCAGCTCACGAATCAACAACGTCACTGTAGCTCCAATATTCTCTTGAACAACATAGCTGGCCGTAATATCTCCTGCGTCATGGTGATCCCAAAGCTCTATAGTTATATCTTCTCTGTCGCGGAGTTTCTCCATACGGTCCAAACGTCGCCAGGAGGCAGTGTCAACCACAACCAGTTTTTCTACCTGATCGAAATCAACCTCATTAGGAAGAACAAGATTAAAGGCTGTTTTGTGGGTTGAAAGAAAACGTTGGACATTTTTGCTGAGCTCTTTTGGAATAACTCCAACACTTTCGGGATATAAAAGAGTAGCAGCAATAACCGAGGCCAGGGCATCAAAATCGGTGTGCTTATGAGTCGTAATAATTGTATGCATAAAAAATTACAGGGAATGTAAAGGATAAACAGGACGCTGCCTTTTATCGAGATAATACGGCATCATCTGCGCTGCCAATTTTTGTAATGTGTGCTGGCGATTTGCTGGAGAGGGATGTGTGGACAGAAACTGTGGTGGGTTTGCGCCGCCAACTTTAGCCATTTTTTCCCATAAGGTTGCAGCGGCATAGGGGTTGTATCCTGCCCGGGCCGCAAGTTCAATACCCATTCTATCGGCTTCTCTTTCTGCAGTTCGGCTATTAGGAAGCTGAATAGCCAAAACGGCCGCAAGAGAAGAACCTGAAAGGGCTAATTGAGCATAGTCACTGTCTTTTGTCGCTGCTGCAACACCCATCATGCCCACCTGGGTTGCCAGGGCCATGGACATTCGTTCTGCGGTATGATTTGCCAGGGCATGAGAAATTTCATGGCCCATAACCTGTGCAAGTTCATCATCGTTTGGCTGCACCTTTTCAAGTAATCCTGTATATATAGCCATTTTTCCTCCGGCCATGCACCACGCATTGACCATTTGAGGATCATCAATGACATGTACACTCCACTGCCAATTTCTGGTATGTGGATAAAGAGCTATTGCCTGGGCAATCAGACGGCCTGTGATATTGCGCACTCTTTTTGAAACCCTGGTGTTGGAATCAAGAAGTCCTTTTTTTTGAAATGGTGCCAGGGTTTGCGTATATGCTATTTCTGAAGCATGAACGGCTTTTTCGGGAGAAACCAGCATAAGCTGTTTTCTTCCTGTGGGACTCGTTGTACAGGATGTGAGCAACAAAACAATAATGAACAGGAAAATTTTTTTCATAGTGATTTTTTGTTTTTTATTTTGGCCTTTTTGGTATCCGTGGTAAGCACTACAGAGTATTCTATTACATGATCTGAAAAAAATATACTGGATTTAGAAAAATATATGGCTACGTCATAAAGATTGGGAAATCAATGGTTCGTAAAATTCTTTTTGTTGATGACGATCAGATATTGAAATTAGTGGTTGCAAAACGGCTGGCGCATCTCGCCGACCGTTTTGAAATCGTCATGGCCGGTGACGGTTTTGATGCGCTGAAAATGCTTGAACATATTCCAGTATCCGTAATCTGTCTTGATCTGAAAATGCCCCGTATGGACGGGCAGAGCCTTTTGCAGCATCTTACCGAATATTACCCTGATATTCCGGTACTTATCATATCAAGTGTGCAGCAAGAACTTGTTCGCCCCTTATTGGCTCTGGATGTTGTCGTCGGATTCTTTCAAAAACCTTTCGATATTGAAAAACTTGGAGAAAAGATCCTGAAGCTGCTTAATCATGAAGCGCAATCTGGTATTATGCGCAATGTGTCACCAGTCATGTTTATGCAACTCATGGAAATGGAAGGCAAAAGCAGTACTATTCGTATGCTTGATAATATCAGTGGTGCAGGAGCCATCCTTTATCTTTCGGCAGGGAAATTACTTGATGCCAGAGTTGGTAAAAAAACAGGCATGGAGGCGGCCTATGAAGTGTTTTCCTGGGATGAGGTAACCGTTTTTTTCCGTAATGAATGTAAGCCAAGAAAAAATACCATCAATAGCGAGCTCCAGTCAATTATCATGGGAGCATTGGCTGAAAAAGATGAGCAAAGAGGGATTTCCGAACTTGATGATACGGAAGAGGAACCTCATGAAAATACAAAAACGGCTTCTTCAACTTCCGAAGAGATTCTTGAAGATCAGATTCTTGAAAGTGCTGGTGCTTCTGAAATTCTAAAAAATGTCTTAAAACAAAAAGATGGTATCACAGCGATGCGTCGTGCTGACACGATGACTGATATTTTGAAAAAGCTTGGTGAAATTGGTGAACTTTCAGGTACTGGTTCGCTACACGTCTGTTATCTTGAAAATGAAAAGCAGAATATTTTACTTGTTCCTGGAACGCCTCCAGTGACTCTTGATCTTAATGAAGGCTTTCCTGTTGAAAAGATACTTAAAGATATTTGACAAGTAAAAAATAATTTCCAATTTCTTGTTTTATTAATATAATATCTTGGTGTTTTTTCTTGTTTAGATGTGTTCTTTTTTCACCTCAATCCATAAAGAACCTGGCAAAATCTCCAGGCTCCTCTCGAGGTGTCCGGTAGCTGTTCACCGGGGCCGTAGAATCTTCATAGCCAAGAGCCATGCCACAGACCAGATGACAGTGAGAAGGGTACTTCAAGAATTCCCGCACCGTTTCTGGATATTCGGCAAGGGCCGCCTGAGTGCAGGTGGCAAGTCCCTCTTCGACCGCGGCCAGCATTAAGGATTGCAGGAACATCCCATAATCAAGATACGAACCAGTAGCCAGACTCTCATCAATGAAAAAGAGTAGTAGCACTGGGGCATCAAAGGCCCGATAATTTGCCGCCCACTGTTCCTGGCGGCGCTGTTTATCCTGACGCGCAATGCCTAAGGTATCATAAAGTTGTTTGCCACAGGTCGCTCGACGTTGTTTATAGGGGGCTTTCCAGGTTTCAGGGTAATAATTATAATCTTTGGTCTCTTTTTTTTCGCTGGCAAAGGCATCTGCCAGTTTTTTTTGCAATCTGTTTTTTGTCTCTCCAGAGAGTACCGCAACCTGCCAGGGTTGGGTATTTGCCCCCGAAGGGGCATGACGAGCGACATCAAGAAGCCGTAAAATTGTCTGCTGGTCCACAGGCTGTCGGGTAAAGGCCCGCACCGACTTGCGCCGCTGGATACATTCTGCAACAGGAAAAAGCTTATTCATCGCAATCCAGGGTATCTTTGATATTTTCCGTATAGCCTTGTAATTTTTCAGAAAGACGCACTGGATAGCAATATGTAGCATTATCAAGATCAGCAGGCAATTGCTGTAACTGGCTTTGCAACAGCTCTCTTGCCTCAACCAGGGTTGAATTCTTACTCCGTTTTCCTGCGTCCATGTATTGTTCGAACAAAGCACGTCCTGTAAGGGCTTCGTTTTCAAGGCCAATAACGTCACCGCTCATGATCCCATCATCATACTCTCTGAAAATCTGTTTGCGTCCTGGCCAGGTAGTTTTACGATCAGCCAGTTTTCTCCTGCCACGTCCTCCATATTCCACCAGCTTATACGAACAATTAAAGCAGGGCTGGTCGGCAGAGGTCGTCATTTTGGAGCCAATACCAAATCCATCTATTGGAGCCTTTTTATCACGAAACTCTTCGAGCACATATTCATCAATATCGCCACTGGCCAAAATCTGCACTTCACAAAGACCAGCCTCATCAAGCATCGTACGAACCCGCTTGGCAAGTCCAATCAGGTCTCCACTATCAAGCCGAACGCCCTTGATGGTAATATTTTTGGCAGCAAGCCGTGGTGCAAGAGCAATAACTTTGGCTACAGCTTTTTCGGTATCATATGTGTCTAACAAAAAAACACAATTATCAGGATGACTGAGGGCAAAATGGTAAAAAGCCTCTTCTTCGGAATCGTGGGCCTGGATAAACGAATGGGCCATTGTTCCATAGGTGGGAATCCCAAAAGCCTTTCCCGCAGCAACTGTCGCTGTTCCTGCAAAACCAGCAAGATATGAGGCTCGAGAGGCAAGCAATCCGGCCTCACTGCCATGGGCCCGGCGTAATCCATAATCAACCAGACCCTTTTCTGGCATGACACGAGTCATACGCACCGCCTTCGATGCAATCATGGTCTGAAATTGCAGGATGTTAATCAGCCGGGTTTCAACTAACTGCGCTTGAGGAAGTGGAGCAGTAACCCGCAACACAGGTTCATTGCCAAAAAATATCGTGCCCTCCGGTAATGCGTGGATGGAACCGGTAAAAGAAAACTTTTGAAGCCGGTCGAGAAACTCATCAGTAAAACGGCCATCCTCATACAAAAAATCAATCTCTTCTTTCGTAAAATGGAGATTTTCAAGATAATTCAAGGCCTGTTCCAGACCACAGGAAACCATAAAACGACGCCGTTCAGGAAGATCACGGAAAAAAAACTCGAAGACCGCCTCTTCTGCCATGTCCCAGTCATAATAGGACTGCATCATGGTAAGCTGATAAAGATCTGTTAATAAAGGAGTAGTATGATATTTCATAGACTGGGTTCAGATAAAATTATCGAATCATTTCAGATAGCAACAAACAGCAGGGGCCACATCAGGATTCAGGGGTGCTCTCATATTAGGTAGGCCTCATATTATAGCATATTAGTCTTTTTTTCATCTATAGTTTCGCTTTATTGCATGGGCTGATAAAAATCTGCAAGCAACGAGGAAACATGAAAAAGTCAGCCTTTTTTACTCTTTTTATAATTCTTGTAATGGGTCAAGACCTTGGCCACATAACGCAGAATTTCTGGATTTTTTGGTACGCCACGAGTCCGGCTCACCAGGCCAGGTCCTGCATTATAGGCGGCAAGCGATAAAGTAATATCGCCTTTGAAGGTGTCAAGCATCATCCGCAGATAGCGGGTGCCCCCGTTAATATTCTGTGTTGGATTAAAAGGGTCGCTTACCTGAAGTTCCCGCGCCGTTTTTGGCATGAGCTGCATCAAACCCAAGGCCCCTTTTTTCGATACTGCGGTACTATTAAAAGATGACTCTGTACAGATTACCGCTTTAATCAATAACGGGTCCACATCATAACGCTTTCCGGCACTCCAGATTTCCCGATCATAATGTGAAGTGTAACAAGAGGATGGCGGCGACCAGTGACCTAATACTGGGCGTTTTTTCATCGCAAAAGGCTTGCAATTGGCACTGGTCGGAACATTGGTATAATGCACCGTTCCCGACGGTTCCCTGCAAATATAAAATTCAGCAAATGCAGACGAGTCCGGAAGAAAGCATCCGAAGAAAAGAACGAAACTGCAAAGAAAAGCCTTCATGATACTATGGTAACAAAAGACATGCCGGCTTTTCTCGTCACAGTAAACTGTCCAATTATTTTTTTGACATGCACACAAACTAACGAGCCCGCTTCTCCCAATCGGCAAGAAACTGTTCCATTCCTTTATCGGTGAGCGGATGCCGGGAAAGTTGGGTAATCACCTTGAAAGGGATTGTTGCAATATCGGCACCAAGCAACGCAGAATCTGTGACATGCTGGGGGCTGCGGACAGAGGCCACAATAATTTCTGTCTGGTAGCCGTAATTATCGTAGACAGCAACAATATCACCAATCAAATCCATTCCTTGCACGCCAATATCATCAAGACGCCCGACAAAGGGACTGACAAAGGTAGCTCCGGCCTTTGCGGCAAGCAAGGCCTGGGCACAGGAAAACACCAGGGTTACATTGGTCTTGATCCCCTCGGCAGCAAGTTGTTTGACTGCCATAAGCCCTTCACTGGTCATTGGAATCTTGATTACGATATTGTCGGCAATCTTGACAAGCTCACGAGCCTCTGCAACCATACCGTCCTTATCAAGGCTGACCACCTCTGCACTGACCGGGCCAGCAACGAGATTACAAATCTCAGCAATAATTTCTTCAAAAGGTCGATTTTCCTTTGCAATAAGAGAAGGATTGGTGGTTACACCATCCACCATGCCCATTTCCAGGCCTTTTTTAATTTCAGCAACGTTTGCTGTATCGATAAAGAATTTCATTTCTGTTCTCCTCGTTGAGATATAAAAGTTTTGCAGCATT
>PDWI01004396.1_pt1 | contig 18948 bp, 17 predicted proteins | sample 1430891 | NCBI WGS metagenome assembly PDWI01 (sample SAMN01162508, study PRJNA174530) | Oral metagenome, whole genome shotgun sequencing project. | biome: Marine environment; feature: Marine mammal; material: Swab sample of the gingival sulcus; isolation source: swab sample of gingival sulcus...
AAACGCGGTAAAATGGCCAAATCAGATGCGCATAATCTTTTGGAGCGATTGAAAAAACATGAAACGGCGGTGTTGCTCTTTGCCAAAGAGGGGCATGTATCGTTCACCAACAACAGGGCTGAGAGGGATCTCCGTATGGCCAGGGTGAAACAGAAAATATCAGCGTGCTGCCGGAAACAGCAATATGCTCATGCATATTGTCGAATCTCCAGTTATCTGCAAACTATGGCTGCTCAGGGAGTCAACCCGCTTGTTGCTATTCAGATTGCACTGGCACAACAAAACAGGACTCCTGATTATAATGGGGGTGAGTAGTTACATAATTTGTTCATCATACAAAACAATTGGGTAATTGAAGTGAAGGAAAAGGATCAAGACCGTAGGGGTATCTACAGTCGAGATCAATACATTACCCACTCATTTTTCACAAGAGCCATAACAGGTGAAATAAAAAAACGAATGGAGTAATGCGTCCAAAATCTCTCTTTTTATGGTCAAAGGCTGGTGATTTGCAATTCTTCAGGTGACCGGGAGAAAAGCCGGCTCTCTTCCTATAGCTACGCATAGCAAAAATGGTGTAATAGCCCATAAGGGGAAATGAAAAAAAAGCCATCGCCGATTTTGGGGCAGTCTTCAAAATTGCGTTTCTTTTTGAAATAATTTATTGTTTACTGGTTCTATTGAAAAAACAGGAAGTGTAACCGCTACATTCTTACTGTTTTACAGCTTTGTTACTAACCTATCTCAAGCCAAATGACCCTAGTACCGCCACATAACAAGAACGAGACCATAATCGAAATGATCAAGGTCTCCAAGGTATACCCACCGGCCGTTACCGCACTTCGAGACATTTCCCTCTCTGTAGGAACAGGAGAAATGCTTTTTATCATCGGAATGAGCGGCGCCGGGAAAACGACCCTGCTGAAGCTTCTCTGCAGTATGGAAAAACCCACCAACGGTATGATTGAAATTGGCGGGAAGCAAATCCACAACATGAAGGGCAGCAAGCTCGCCAGGCTGCGTCAGAGAATAGGCGTTGCCTACCAGGATTTTAAACTCCTCACGGACAGGACAGCAGCTGAGAATATTGCTATCTCCATGGAAGTTTCCTACAAAAAGCCGCAGCTCATTCAAAAAAGAGTCCGGGATTTGCTTGACCGGCTTGATCTTCGGGATAAACACGACACCATCACCGGCGAACTCTCCAGGGGTGAACAGCAGCGGGTAACTCTCGCCCGGGCAATTGCCAACTCACCGACCATCATACTGGTCGATGAGCCGACAGGGAACCTTGATGCATCAACCACGGAAAGAGTCATGAAACTTCTTGGTAACTGCAACAAGGCCGGAGCAACCATAATCATTGCTACCCACGACGACACAATTTACCGCAATCGCAGAAACAGGGTAATGGAGCTGAGAAACGGTGAATTTTATTCCATGACAGGAGGAATGTAAGGATGCGATTCTGGTTCACAGTACTACGGCAGGTGGGCCGTAACCTCAAACAAACCTGGGGCTCGCAGCTTATGACACTGCTCACCGTCACCCTTTCCGTACTTATCTTTGCCTTCTTCTACCTCATCTATTCCAATGTGCTCCATCTCGGAGCCAAGCTCGGGAATGATCTCACCCTGACAGTATATCTTGACGAAAATCCCGGGCCCGAACTGAAACAGCAGCTTGAAAGCAGAATCAGGAAATTTGACGACGTTGAGTCGATAACCTTTATCTCCAGCCACGAGGCCTATGAAAGATTTGCCGATCAGCTTGGAGATGATAAAAGCGTGCTTGATGATGTGCCCACCGATTTTCTGCCGCCGTCAATCGAGATTGTACCGCTGAAAAGCCTGAGGAGCCTCAACAAGGTCAAACTCTTCTCAGACTATCTCTCCAAATTCCCGGGTACCATAAAGGTGCAGTATGGCCAGAACTGGGTTGAACGTTTTTTTTACTTCACCAAGCTGCTTTCGTTTATTGTCCTGCTCAGCGGCGCCCTGTTGATTTTAACGACCATTTTCATGGTTGCCTACACAATTCGCCTCACCCTGCTCGGTCGTCAGGACGAACTTGAATTACTGAAACTGGTGGGGGCAACCAATAACTACATAAGAACCCCGTTTCTGCTTGAGGGCGTCCTGCAGGGTGTGTTTGGCTCGACCCTTGGCATTATCTCCCTTTATATCCTCTTCCAATGGATGAAAGACAATTTCTCCGGGCCGGGATTTTTGAATATGTTTGAGTTTTCCTTCTTCTCCCCGGGGGTAAGCCTGATAATTATTGGAGTTTCCGTCCTGCTCTGCTCTCTGGGCAGCTACTCCACCATGCATAAATTCTTACGTGTCTAGGGCGGCCACATGCCAAGGATGACAATTTTGCTTTTCGTATCAGCATCTTTATACTCACAGATTTCCGCTGTTATAACCGGAATTTTCTGCGTACTGCTGCTCTCCCACAGCGCTGCTCACGCGTTCACCGATGAAGAGAAAAAACTGGAAAACGAACTCAAGGTTGCAAATTACCGGGACAGGTTAAGCCTCCTGCAGCAGGCGATCACCACCCAGGAACAAAAAATAATTGAGGGCAAGCAGCAACAGCAAACAATCCTGAGCGAAATATCTCTTCTGGATGAACAACTGAAGGATCTGGAAAGGAAACTGGAGGATCTGGAGATAAATTCATTAAAGCAACAACTTCTCATAGAAGAAAAACAAGGGGAACTGGAAAGAATTGCCAGGGCAAAACAAAAGGTGCTGGATCATCTGCAAAAACGAATTTCGGCTTACTACACCATGGGCGAAATTGGCATCCTCAACGTTGCCTTCTCTTCTCAAAGTTTACCGGATCTCCTCTCCTTCCACGAATCCTTTGATTCCCTGATAAAATATGACAAAGCGGTGATCAGCAAATACAAGACCAGTCAGGAAAGGCATAAAAGAGCCATGGGAGCACTCATCCTTGAGAAATCCCTTCTCGACGAGTTTACGGCACAAACCCTTGAGGCCCAAAAAAATATCAGCGAAACAAGGGCATATAAAAATGAACTCATCGCCCGGATTCAGACCCAGGCCCGGCTCCGAACCCAGGCAATTGCAGAATTGCAGTCTGTCTCAAACAAACTGGTTGAATCTATTGTATCCCTCAAAAATGATGGCTTTGTTCTTGAAAAGGGGTTCTCAAAAAACAAGGGCAGCCTCCCTCCCCCTTTTGAGGGCGTTATCGTAACACAGTTCAACGAAGAAAAAACTGACAGGTTTGGCGGCAAAAAAATCATTGCCGGGCTTGAATTCAAGGTAGAGAATGGCGCAAAGGCTTTTGCGATTGATGCCGGAAAGGTAATATACTCGTCCTACCTCAAGGGCCTTGGTAACACGGTAATTATTAACCATGGAGAGCAGTACCACACGGTAACGGCAAGGCTTGAGAAACTCCTTGTAAAAAAAGGAGATAAGGTCTCCGCCGGCCAGGTAATTGCCATCACCGGAGATGTGGCAACACTTTTTGAAGACGGGGTTTATTTTGAAATCAGACATCAGAAAACACAACTGGACCCGCTGCAGTGGCTCAACCCGAAAGGACTCCGGTTTATCTCAAGATAGGATTCAACCTTCCATCAGTTCCATGAAATACTCTTTTTCCCTTACAATAGTCGGCCTTTTTCTTGTTATCGGAATTTTCGTCCAGCCCTCCCTTGCCGGAGACGAGACAACACAAGAAAGCAGAAAGACCTACCAGCAGCTGGAAATATTTGCCAACATACTGAGTCTTCTGCAAAAAAATTACGTTGAGGAAATTGATACCTCAGATGTCCTTGACGGGGCAATTAAAGGTCTCCTTTACAACCTTGACCCCCATTCCTCCTACCTCGCGCCCGATGATTTCACCGAATTTCAGGAAGACACCAGTGGCAGCTTCTCTGGAATAGGCATAGAGATAACCACCAGAAACGGGAATCTTACAGTAATCAGTCCGATTGCCGACACCCCGGCAGCAAAGGCAGGGATTATTGCCAACGATGTAATTTTCAAGATTAACGGTAAACCTACCAAAAATATGTCTCCACACGAGGCTGTAAAACTCCTGCGCGGCCCCGTTGGCAGTTCCCTGACAATCTCCATTAAACGGAAAAACAGTGATGAACTGAAGGACTATACCCTGACAAGGCAGAATATCCCGCTGCGCTCAGTGAAATCAGAATTTTTAAGTCCTGGAATAGTCTACAGCCGCATAAGTACTTTTCAGGCCAACACGGCTGGAGACTTCAAAAACAGGCTGGAGGAGCTTTACTCCCAGCAGAGTATATCGGGTCTTATTCTTGACCTGCGTAATAACCCTGGTGGTCTGCTCAATCAAGCCGTGGCCATAGCTGATATTTTCCTCAACAAGGGAAAAATTGTTTATACAAGAGGCCGGCGCCCGGACCAGAACACCACCTATCGTGCTCATAACAACAGCAAAAACAACAACTACCCGCTGGTAGTTTTGATTAATGAGGGCTCTGCCAGCGCTTCTGAGATTGTCGCCGGGGCATTGCAGGCCCATAAAAGAGCTGTAATTGTCGGCACACAGAGTTTTGGCAAGGGCTCGGTACAAACGGTAATCCCATTACCGAACGGAGCCGGCCTGCGCATGACAACCGCACGCTATTACACTCCTGACAACCGGTCAATTCAGGCTCAGGGGATAACTCCTGATGTTGAAATCGCCTCCTTCAGCAGCCAGCAGGAATCACAAGAGAAGGAGGCTTCGGCAAAAAGGGTAACAGAAGCGGATCTCGACAATCATCTCAAATCCACAACGGCAGCCAAACAACAAAAACAGAATAATACAAAGCTGCAGGAACGACTGGCGGCAGACAGCCAGCTTCACTCGGGATACAATATAGTCAAGAGCCTCACACTTTTTTCACAATACCAAAAACAATGAGAAGGGGCTGAATCAAAACCCCAGTTCTTTCAGAAAGCGTTCGTCTTCAACCCAGTTTTTCTTTACCTTTACCCAAAGTTTGAGAAGAACCTTTTCCCCCGTAAGGGTCTCCATATCCTTACGGGCGGCTGTACCGATACTTTTCAGTTTGGCCCCGCCCTTGCCTATCACTATCCCTTTTTGCGATTTTTTATCAATCACAATGGTTGCGTGGATAGTAATCATTTTCTTTAGATCATCCTCCTTGAAGGAATCTATCAGTACCGCAGTGGAATACGGAATTTCCTGGGATGTCTGCAAAAAGACCTTTTCCCTGATAATCTCAGCACAGAGAAAACGCTCCGTAGCATCTGTGGGAACATCCTCCGGGAAATAACGAGGTCCAACGGGGAGATAACCAGGAATTTCATGCAGTAAGCTCTCCACCCCGTCTCCAGTCAAGGCAGACACAGGGACAATGGCCTTGAAGGGGAAGAGCCGGGAATACGCTTCTATCAGGGGAAGCACTCTCCTTTTATCAATAATATCAACCTTGTTCAGTACCATGATGGCAGGGCTTTTCACCCGGGAAAGATACTTCGCCATCTCCCTGTTTTTCTCCTCTTTCACCTTTTCCGGCAGAGGCAGGGAAACGTCCACCAGGAAAAGCACCAGATCCACATCGGAAAGACTGTCCAGAGCAATCCTGACCATCTCGACATTCAACGGCTCCCTCGACTTGTGAAGCCCCGGAGTGTCAAGAAAAACAATCTGGTAATCCGCATCATTGACAACTCCTGCAATCCTGTTCCTCGTCGTTTGCGGTTTGGGGGTAACTATGGAAATCTTCTGGCCAAGAAGATTGTTTAACAGGGTAGACTTGCCCGCATTGGGCGGGCCAACAATTGCAACCACCCCTGAACGGACGGGTTTTTCAAATAGTTCCATGACAAAAAAATAATATTATTTTGGAAAACGATGCTGATAAATGTGGTAAATTTATGTTCCACACTATAATTTGTGCTACTTGTCGAGACAGCGGACAAAATGGTTGTCGGACAAAACGGCGTTATGGTATTTATAATGCGTCTGTGACGGGCACAAGATAATTCACCTACGAAAAAATGAAAGCAAAATAACCACCGAAGCCTGATGATTACTGCGGGAAAACTGATAGAATATCTTGATAATGGCAAGTTTGTTTGCGCCCTGGTTACTCAAGCCCAGGAAAAACGGGTGCGTCTTATCAATCAGAATGGCCGCGAGATCAATCTTCCCGTTTCCAGGGTGGTGCATTGCTCCAGCTCGACCCACACAACCGATGGCAGCAGGGAAAGCCTGACAAGACATCTTAAAGAGACCACAAACAAGCGTTTTTCCCTGATGAATCTCGTCGATCTGGCTGAAATCTGGGAATTCACCACCGACGAAAGCTCCAAGGTGTTCAGCCCCCAGTTTCTGGCGGAACTGACCTTTGGAGAAGAGGCAAATGACGACACGGTTTCCGCCCTTCTTCGCTGCGTTTTTCTGGATAAACTGTTTTTTAAATACAAGGAGGGGCAAATCCTCGCCAACAGCCCTGAAAAGGTGGAGCAAATTCAGATTCGCCTGAAAAAAGAAGCGAAAAAGGCAAAACTCATCCAGCAGGGCGCAGATGCAATACGGGAAATATCCGGGGTGACAGACGGAACAAGCAGCATAACACTAAATCCCTTACAGGAAGAACTCCTTGAAATAATAAAAGATTTTTATATTTTTGGTTCGGACGCACAAGACCCGGACACCGCACAGAAAATTCTGGCCAACGCAAATCTTAAGGGACAGCACGCCCCGTTCCACCTTCTGGTAAAGGCTGGAATCTGGTCTCCAAACGAGAACATTCCCCTGCTGAAAAATCAGCTTCCGGTCAATTTTTCTCTTCCGGCACGCCAGCAGGCAGAACTTATCCTGCAAAAAGATCTCAACGAGCTGTTCGCTGACCCGGCCAGAAAGGATTTAACCCATCTCTCCCCGATGACCATTGACGGGCCGACAACCCTCGACTTTGACGATGCCCTGACTGTGGAAGAACAGGATGGCAACTATCTTGTCGGGGTGCATATATCTGATGTCGCCCATTATGTTCACCCGGGGGATCCTCTCTTTCTGGAGACCATGAACCGCGCAACCTCCATTTATTTCCCGGAAGGTCAGGTTCCAATGCTGCCAAGGCATCTTTCACAGGGAATATGCAGCCTGATTCAGGGGGAATTGCGGGCCGCATTTTCCTTTATGATCCTGCTTTCACCAGAAGCCAAGGTACTGCGGGTTCGTATTTACCCATCAATTATCAAGGTGGCAAGGAGACTCACCTACGATGAGGTTGACCAGCTTCTGGAGAGCGATCCGGAGATCAGAATCCTTAATAAACTGCGTATTCAACTTCGGAAAAAACGCCTGGAAAACGGCGCCCTGCTGCTCCCCTTTCCCGATGTCAACATCTTTATTGATCATAATTCCAGGGTTCACGTAAGCCTTGCCAAAAGCGATACGCCCGCCAGAACCATCGTTTCTGAAATGATGATTCTGGCCAATACTGAAGGAGCAAAATACGTCGCAGACAGGATGGTTCCCGGCCTTTTCAGATCCCAGCCCCCCCTGCAAAAAAGAATCGTCCACGGAGAAGATGATGATCTCTACCAAAACACCTTGCAAAGAAAACACATGCCAAGGGGGGAATTATCGACTATTGCAAAACCTCACAGTGGACTTGGGGTAAGCCACTACACAACAGTAACATCGCCAATACGCCGCTTGCTCGACCTGGTAATGCAGCACCAGCTCAACTCCATCGTCCGCAGAAAGGCCCCATGTTTCACCGAAGAAATGTGCAAGGATTTCACCTCACTTCTCAGCCGTACCCTTGCAACAGCAAACAACGTCCGCCAGCAACGTCAAAGATACTGGCTGCTGAAATATCTTGAGGAACGTAAACATACTCCTCTTGAAGCCCTGGTTATCCAGCGCGGGCCAAAGAGAACAAATTTGCTGTTGACTGAACTGCTTATGGATTTTGACCTGCCAACCATGGGTGGTATCTCACCCGGCTCCACCGTGAAGGTGAAGGTTAGCAGGTGTGAACCGCTTGACAACCTTCTCCGGTTTGAATGGGCGTAAAATTCTTTTCCGGCATTCCCAGACTGCCTGCCCGCTCACCATTATTTCATTGTCTGAGTGCCAGGTATCCTGGTTGTACACGTTATATTAGTGCCACAAATATAAACTGGAACCCTATATGGACAACAGGAACTTTCCCGGCCCGATGACAATGGTCAAGATAGACGGGGCAAAAATCAAAAGGCTCAGGGAGCAACAGGGACTAACCCAGCTTTACGTTGCCACTTCAGTCGGTGTCACCACAGATACGATATCGAGATGGGAAAACAGGCGTTACCCCAGCATAAAAAAGGAAAACGGGATCAAACTTGCCGAGACCCTGGGAATAAGCCTGGATGAACTTCTTGAACAGGAAAATGTCCACGAACCAAACGATCGTTCCCCGGACAACACCGTCCTTCCCGAAAAAAGCAACAAGGCGCACATAAGCAAAACATGGCCTTTTTTACTCCTGTTCTCAGTATTACTGCTGCTCCTTATTGCTTTTGGTTATGTCTTTCTGGGCACTAACGGGGGCGAAACGGTAGCAGCAACCCGTATCATTCCGGCAACGGCCAGCCCGGGGCAGGTCATCCCTGTCATCCTTGAAATACACTACAATGGCGTCAATGACCCGGCGATAATATTAAGAGAGCAGCTTCCACAAAACTGTGCAATGATTTCCTCGATGCCTGCCGCAAAAGATTTTGATTCAAGAGGCAGAAGTGTAAAATGGCTGGGCAAGGTCAACAACGGTAACACATACACCTATCTTGTACAATTTACAGGGAAGCCTGGTGACATTTTTGATTTTGCCGGTTCCATTTCACTTACCGGAAAAAAAGACCAGGAAACCAGGGGAATGACAAGGATACGTCTGGCTCCGTTCCACTGGGCAGATTCAAATATGGACGGCATCATTGATGATCAGGAAATACTTGTAGTATACGATAAATACAGCAACGTATCAGGGATGGAACAAGAAATTGACCGCATGGAAAAAATCTGGCTTGGCTCAGGATACCGCTGGCAGCCAGAAAAACAAATCTTTGAAATAACAGAGTAGGAACGATGCAGAAAAGACAGCTCAGGATGTTTTCACCAATATACAGAATATACCGAAGCGGCCCGGGAAACTTTTTTCTCAGACCACTTCCTCACATTGTACTCTCGAGACTATTCACCTGTTCTCTTTCTCTTTTACTGGCAGCTCCGGTCATTGCCCGGGAACAGGTTACCGGGAAATACACCAGCATTTCCGGTAACACCATTGTCCTGCAGCTTTCCGTTGCTTCTCCTCCACCGGCAAACCTTATTATTGTGCAGGATACAGGAGGCGGCCCCAACCGGATCATATCAACCCAGCCAACGGCAAAAAAGATCAATCCAGAAAAGGGTAAGATCAAATGGCTTTTCAGAAATATGCAACCCGGGAATATTTCGTTAAAGGTAACATGCCAGAATCCAGTATCGGGATCACCATGGGCGAAGATACGCTACAGGAAATCCGGATCCGGGGAATTTACAGAACGGCTCATAACGCCATAAACTTTTTTAAGACAGGAACAAGGTGGTAAGAAACAGTTTTTTACGACGATGCATCAGGGAGACACTATCCGGTCTGCGGGAAGGACTATCCCTTTTTTCGGGAACCACAAGAGCCGCTATTATCTACGCAATCAACGAAGAATCCGAACTTTTTATTTACGACCCTCAAAACCTGCTGCGGGGCTATGAGCCGCGTTTACAGGCAATTTATTATAATTCTGACGAAAACCCTGCTGGCAGCAGACCATGGTGCAACCCGATTGACTACAAGCCCAGTTACAAATCCTATAACCATATCCAGATACAACCGGATCTTCAACTGGACGGGCTGATCAGTCAGGGAGGCAGTTCAACATCGGTGTATTATCAAATGTGGTTTACCGACCATCACCCAAATCTTTGTTCAAAAGGCCCCACCGAATGCTGGCTGGAACATACCGTTCTGCGATTCTCCCACGACATAGCAAACGACAGCACCCTCTACACCGGGATTTCAGGAAATTTTCTTAAAGAATACGCAACCCATGCAGTGCACGACTGCATTGTCGACAAGGCCGGGGCAAGCCTGGGACTGGATGTCCAGATTCAGGTATATCCCATGCTTGAGGCCATACTCGGAATTTCCAAAACCAATGAGGAAGGAGCATACCCCTATGGTTCACTCATCTTTGTAGAGCCCCCGCTTCTGGACAAAATCAATTTTTTTGCCAAGTTCAACCTCGACGAACGCCCAAGATTGTCCCATTACAAACATGTCCGTAAATTACTTCAGGCAACAGAACACAGGGGAAGTACTCTTGTCGCAGATGGCAATACCATCGTTGGGGTGGCCTCAGACACTATCTCTGTCTTTAACATCAAGGCCTGTTTTCAGGGGAAACTGGGTTTCCTGTCAATCAACAACGAACTTTTATGCAGTTTCAGAGACGGAAGCTACAGCTCCGACACCCATCAGGCAAAGCTGTTTGAGGTTGAGGAGGCACTTCTGGATTTCAACATGGAACAGGAGACCAGAAACGAAATTTTTCAGATCATGGCAACTCTGGTGCATAACGCAGAAGACAAGATGTTTGGCTGCACCTTCGTCGTTGATCTGTCCCGGGAAAAGACCTCCCTTGCGGGCCAGAGTCTGGAACCGCCCCTGAATCTTAAAAATGAAAACAACCTGCAGCTGGCCGGAGCACTTTCCAAGGTGGACGGCGCACTTCACATCCGGTCAGACCTGCATCTCTATGCATTCGCCTGTTTGCTGGATGGGTTCCAGGTACCCAACGAAGACAGAGCACGAGGGGCGCGGTATAATTCGGCACTTCGCTTTACAGCGCAACATCCTGAAACCATCATTGTGGTGGTCTCCGCAGACAGACCTGTCTCTGTTTTTGTACAGGGACAGGAAAAAATAAATAAATTTAATGCCGGGTCAGCAGCAAAACGCCGGGACTATCCTCTCCCCCTTACAAAATGGCTGGCAGAACCGGACTGATCTGCGGAACCAGTTCGAAAGCAACAAAATACACCACAGAACCAACACAGGGAGCAGTTGTAAACCTATCCTATTCGTTCACCCAGTCCGGGATCCGGTGAAGGATATAATTCTGCACAGCCTCTTTTTTATTTCCGGCCTCCACCTCACCAACATCTCTCATAACTTCATTAAAATCAAACCAGCAAAGCTCCCGATCATCCTTGCTGTAAACAGTCAGGATTCGTCTGTTCGCCTGCTCAATGTCTTCCTCTTCCTGAATAGCGCCAACAAGCGCCACCGCCTCTTTGTATGGAATGAACGTAATATCTTCGTTGTCCATAATGCAGACCTCAAAAAAAAAAGCGAGGGGACGACAGCTCCCTCGCCTCATAATTAATGCAGCCAGAAACTATGCCGACTTGACGACAGCACCAGAACGTATGCACCGGGTACACACTTTCATTCTTTTCGTATTGCCGCCGGACGTTGCCATTCTGACCATCTTGAGGTTCGGCAGCCAGCGTCTTCTGGTCTTGTTATGCGCATGGGAAACATTGTTTCCGGTCATTGGTCCCTTCCCGCAGATTTCACAAACCTTAGCCATTTTTATTCTCTCCTTATATCACGATCCTCACACAGAGGATACAGTTTAAAAAACAATATCATTAACAAATTCGCAATTTCTCCTATTACCCTATTACAGGAAATATCGCAAGAAATATAACAGCCCTTGCATTTCGTAAAAATACACCAGCTGTATCTACTCCTCAGGGAAAAGCGAAACAAAAATATTTTTCCCCTCGATAATGAGTTCATGGTGCCGCAGTTCGGGAGAGTCATGATTCAAACATTTTCCATTCAGCAGGTTATATTGCCATCCGTGTCTCGGACAGGTGCAACATAATTGGTGATTTTCCCTCTGGTTACATCAGCACCCTGGTGTTTACAGCCAGCCTCAATGGCATGAAACACGCCATTTTCCTTTTTTACCACGCCGATTTTTTTCCCATTACAGAAAAAGATTTAATGCTCTCTTCAGCAAAATCCTTTACCTTGCCTATCCTGATAAAATTTTCGCCAACCATTGGAATTCACCTTTATTGAACGTAAATATTAATTTCAGTCATGTTTTTTGCTTCATAATATAGTACAGTCCCAGACGGCAGTTCATTGTATCCGGCATGGAACACATCTTTAACCATTTACAGGAACCTTTCCAGGGATAATTTTCCGTACCGGGCTAATCCATAATTATTATTTACCAAATCTGTCAAATGAACCTTCAACAAAAATTCTGGCGCTTTTTTTCTTCTGTCAGGCTGGCAATATTCATCCTGTGCAGTTTAGCGGTAACATCAATTATCGGAACAGTTATCCCCCAGGGGCAACCTGCAGCTTTCTACGTAAAGCAATACGGCACCAAGGCCGCGCAATTCATGCAGATTCTTGACATTCCCGAAATGTACTCTTCCTGGTGGTTTCTTGCTTTGCTTGGGCTGCTTGCGGTAAACCTTATCGTTTGCAGTCTGGATCGTTTCCCATTGGCATGGAAGATAATAACCCAGGATAATTTTGCAATCCTCCCTGGGAAACTGCTCTCCATGAAACAAAGTCTTTCCTGGGAACTCCATCAGAAAACAGCTTCGACAGTATCTTTTGAACAGATTTGCAAAACCCTCTCAGCCGCTGGCTGGAGGGGAGAGACAAGAGACAGTAACGAGGGAAGAACCTTTTTCAGTCAAAAGGGGAAATGGTCCCGAACCGGCGTATACATTGTCCACATCTCTATTCTGGTAATTTTTGCCGGTGCTGTTACCGGCAACGTCCTCGGTTTTAAGGGAAGTGTCATACTTCCCGAACTCTCGACAACCGACAAGATTTATCTTTCAGGTTCCAATGATACCAAAGAACTCGGATTTTCCGTTACCTGCAATAGTTTCGGGATTGAATTTTACGCAAACGGGATGCCCAGGGAATACGAAAGCAGCCTGACCATCACCGAACCGGGCAAGCAACCCTATACCCAAAGAATTGAAGTGAACAAGCCACTTACCCACAACGGTATCACCTTTTATCAGTCAAGTTACCAGGGATTTCAGGACTTTATCGTTACCATCTCGGATGCGGATAAAAAAAATACCAAATCCTTCAGAACACCCTTTCAAAAACAGTTGAACTGGGATAACAGCGGAATCCTGTTCGGTATTATCAACGCCAAGGCCATGGGACGCCGGGTTGTTGAGAGCAAACTCTGGTTCAAGGCTGGAGATGCTCCTGCTGTTATCAGGTGGATTGGTGCAGGCACTCCAGCCACTATAACCATTGGCGAAAAAAACTATATAGTCAAAGTAAAGCAGATGTATGCCACAGGTCTTCAGGTTTCCAAGGATCCCGGCGTCTGGATCGTTTATCTCGGCTGCGGCTTGATGATTCTTGGACTGTATATAGCCTTTTTCATGTCCCACACCAGACTCTGGCTGGTAGAAACGATCAGTGAAAAAGGTGAAAAAAAGCTCATCCTGGCGGGTAACACCAATAAGAACAAGGCTGCATTCGATAAAAAATTTGCAGCAGTTAAAGATACAATTGATGCACAGCTTCAGATGACAAACAAATAAATTCTGAAAACAGCATTTCCATGTAATTTTTCCATTTTATAGAGGTTTAAACCTATGGACAGCTCCCAGTTACTAGGAATAACAACATTCGCCTATTTGTTATCAACTATCCTATATGCAGGTATTTTTGTTTTCAAAACTCCCCGCCTGGGCCAGGTTGCAACAATATTCACCTTTGCTGCCTGGATTGTACAAACTGCTGGTATCGCCCTCAGATGGGCAGAATCCTACCAAATGGGCATTGGTCATGCACCTTTGACCAATATGTATGAGTCTGTGGTCTTTTTCACCTGGACAATTATTCTTCTTTACCTGGTTATTGAATGGAAACTGAAAATCAGGATTATAGGCGCCTTTTCCGTTCCATTTGCATTTCTGGCAATGGCCTATGCATCCTTTGCAACGGACATAAGTAAAACCATCAATCCATTAATCCCAGCCCTCCAATCCAATTGGCTTATCTCCCACGTTGTTACCTGTTTTATAGGGTATGCAGCCTTTGCCATTGCCGCTGGTCTTGGAATTATGTATCTGCTCAAGGCAAAATCGGGCACGGACGGATTTTTTGCATCACGGCTGCCAGAACCGTCCATTCTGGATGATATTATCCATAAATCAATGATATTCGGTTTTATCTGGCTCAGCAGCGGTATCATCACCGGGGCAATCTGGGCCAATTCTGCCTGGGGTACCTACTGGAGCTGGGATCCAAAAGAGACATGGTCTCTAATCACCTGGTTTTTCTATGCAATTACCCTTCATGCAAGGTACACCAGAGGCCTGGCCGGAGTTAAAATTGCCTATCTGGCAGTCTTTGGTTTTATATCTGTGCTCTTTACATATTACGGAGTCAACTTTTTCCTTTCAGGGCTCCACAGTTACGGTTCCAGTTAAAAATTCCCTCAACCTGAATTTTCCATAATTTTCTGGCTGCGAGAATTATGGGTTAACGGCGCATCATTTTTGTTGAGACAAAACCTCTTATCAATCAATTACAAGGAGTTGCTATCATGTTAAAAAAAACATTGGCGTACAGTGCAATCGCTGCATTTGTTATCACGGGAAGTTGTCTGAGCTGTTATGCAGCAGACCCTGGCCCGGCGGAGATTATCCTCCAGGGAGAAAATACCAAAAAGCCCAAACCCGCAAGTTTTCCGCATAAAAAACATCAGGATATGGGCCTGGGCTGTGGAGAATGTCATCATGGCATGGATGACTCCGGCAAGAGGATTGCCTATGTTGACGGTCAGGCGATCCAGAAATGCGGCAGCTGTCACAATAAGGAAAAACTGGCTGGAAAGAAAACTGGCAAGCTGGACCTTTCTACCATCAAAGGGGCAGGTCACGGTAAATGCCTCCAATGCCACAAGGAAAAAGCAAAGGCAGACCATGCCCTGAAGGCAAGGAAAATTGACAAGTGCGCAACCTGTCATCCCAAAAAAAAGAAATAGCTTTTGAGGGCTGAAGGGCGGTACAGCAGATGCGCCTGAAAGAAGAGGGGATTCCTCAAATGAAAATCCCCTCTTTTTCAGGCTTCCTGGAAGCGGGATATATCGCCAACCATTAAAATTAACTCGCCAAGTGCAGTCAACAAATTGAGCCGATTGGTTTTAACAGCCTTATCCTCGGCCATTACCATGACATTCTCAAAAAAATTATCCACAGGCTCTTCCATCTTCAGCATGGATTCAAGGGCCTGGTAATACTCACCGGAAGCAACAAGGTTTTCCACTTCTGTCCTGATGTCACTATAGACTCCGTACAAGACCTTTTCTTCCTCTTCACTGAAAATTGCAGTGTCAACATGGGTATCCCTGTTGTCTTTAATAATATTACGGATACGCTTATACGAAGCGGAAAGAACAGAAAAAGATTCATTATTCCGAATCTTCATCAGGGCATCAACTCTCATAATGCAATCGTTTATCTCATCAAAAGCGACACTGGCAGCTGCATCAACAGCCCTTGCACTACGCCCCTGCTTAGCCGCATCGTTGGCAAAACGGCCCTTGATAAAGTTAACGATACCACCAACAGTCTCCGCAGCACCATTAACCTTGTCTCCATACAATGCGAGAGCTTTGGAAATAATTTCAGTAAGAGAAAATTTGTATCCTTTTTCTTCAATGATATGAAGAATCGCCAAAGCAATACGACGTAAACCAAAAGGATCCGTATTGCCGCCGGGGATCTGACCAATACCAAAGCACCCGGCAAGAGTGTCAAAACGATCAGCCAGCCCAAGAATCGCCCCAAGATCAGAAGCAGGTAATTCGGCTCCAGCTCTCTTTGGCATATAATGCTCTCTGATTGCCTGGGCTACGTCGTCATCTTCCCCGTCATTCAAGGCATAGGCTGCCCCCATAATCCCTTGAAGGGACGGGAACTCACCAACCATATCAGAAAGCAAATCCGCCTTGCACAGCTCTGCCGCACGAATAGCTTTTGGGGTCAGTCCCGGATTTATCTTTTCTGAAAGCACCTTGACAAGTTTAACGATACGATCCTTTTTTTCAGACATTGTGCCCAGTTTCGCGTGAAAGATAATACCATCAAGATCGGCAATTCTTGATGAAAGGCTCAGCTGTCTATCGCTGTCAAAGAAAAAGAGCGCATCTTCAAGCCGTGCCCTGAGCACCCGTTGATGCCCTTTTTGGGTTATATCGGGATCGTTAACAATGGTATTGTTTACCGCGACAAAACCTGGCATCAGGGCACCCTGATCGTCAACAACAGGGAAGTATTTTTGATGCTCACGCATGGAAGTAATCAGTACTTCGGGCACCAGCTGCAGAAACTTTTCATCGAAAGAACCGCAAATCCCTACTGGCGTTTCAACAAGATTTGTCACAGTTGCGACGAGATCTTCGTCAATGGCAACCTGCCCGCCGTCAAGAACACTGTTACGAGCGACTGCTCCGGTAATTTCAGCAATCACCTTTTTGCGCCGTTTTTCGTCATCGACAAGAACATTCATCTCGGCGAGCTGAGCTTCATAGATGGAGGCATTTTTGACAGCAAACATCGTATTATTCAGAAAACGATGCCCACCGGATTTATTCGAGGAAACAATTCCACCATACTCAAAGGTAATGACCTCTTCTCCGTACAGGGCTGTAAACCACTGGATTGGACGGGCAAAATGTATTCGTTTGGAGCCCCAGCGCATGGATTTGGGAAAAGACAAGCCACGAACAAGAAACTCCAGGATTCCCGGCAAAAGTTCAAAAGTCGTCTGGCCTTTAACCTCCCTGACCAGCATCATATACTCCCCCCTGGGAGTATCCACCACCTGCAGATCGGAGACATCCACCCCTTTCGAACGGGCAAAGCCCTGGGCAGCCCGGGTTAATTTACCTTCCGCATCGTAAGCTGCCTTTCTGGATGGTCCGAGAAGTTCTTCACGAATATCTTTCTGTTTTTCCTGAAGCTCTTCTACAATCAGCGCGATTCGCCGTGGTGTCCCCATCACTCGGACTTTCCCAAAATCCAGATTAAGCTCCCTGGCCTTTTTACTAAAATTTTCTTTTAGTTGCTGATAGGCTGGTTGCAGATAACCAGCCGGAATCTCTTCTGTTCCAATTTCAAATAATAGGTCGCGCATAACTCAAATTGTAGTTAAAAAGAAGTATCATCAGATCCCGTCTTACCGGACTCCGGAGATTGCAAGAAAACATCCTCACCCGAATTGTGTAACCTGGCTCATACTAAAGATGACTCAACGGAGGCAAAAGCCAAGCATTCATCACAAAAATTATGAACCTCCACAGCAAACCAGTCAATAGCATCTACGATTTCAAGACGTTCAGCTACAGTACGAGCAACCAGTTCGACACCTAAACGCCCCGCATCTTGCTGCAGAATCTCGTTCTGCGCCCTCTCCACCGCAGATTCAACAAGAGTAATTAAATCCTCTATCCATAAAAAGCGTGCAAAGCGAACCCTGAGCTCAACCTGCCCCCATCTCCCGGGATAACCGGACAGTCGATCATAACAGGCAGCGACCGGCACCTCAATCTTCAGTACCAGATCGCTGGAAGATCCAAGAGAACCATACAGCGTACACTGGTAATCCCCACCTCCCCTGCTGTATTTTCCGTCTTTTTCCCGGGAGAAAAAATATGGGAACCTCAGTTCCAGATGCGAGGCTTCGGCGTCCAGTCTCTCCTTCATCCGCTCAAGAATGGTTGCGAAGTTATTGATGTCCACCTGGCCGTGAAATTCGTTGAGAATCTCAACAAACCTGCTCATATGAGTGCCCTTGAATTTATGGGGCAGGTTCACATACATATTAGCCGTGCCAACAGTATGCTGGTTTTTCCTGGATTTATCGCGAAGGGTTATGGGGTAGGAAACTCCCTTGACTCCGACCTTGTCGATATTTATTCTGCGGCTGTCAAACTGACTCTGGATATCTTTCATTTATTGTAACTACATCTTTTGATTTTAACCAAATTCTCAGACAGCTTCCTGAAAGAAAACAATAGATACCAGGTACATCAGAAAACAACCATACAGCCCAGATCATCTTCCATAAAACAGGTAAATCAAAGGCACCGCCAGTCTTTTAATTACCAACCAACCTTTCCCTGTTCTCCTGAAGGGTTTTGCAATCGATACACAATGTCGTTACCGGACGGGCCTCAAGTCTTTTGAGCCCTATAGGCTCACCACAGGCCTGGCAAATACCAAAGGTTCCATCATCAATACGAACCAGAGCCTCTTCTATCTTGGCGGTCAGCCTGCTTTCCCGCTGGCGAATACGTAACTCAAAATTTCTTCCAGACTCAATCGTGGCACGATCATTCGGGTCTGGCACGTTACCGGTCTGAGCCGTCATATCAGACAAGGTTTTCCCTGCTTCAGCCAGAATCTCTTCTTTCTTTTTGTGCAATTCTTCCCGAAAATACTCAAGCCTTTCCCTGTCCATCGCAATCTCCTCCATGCACACAGACATACGCTCCACCCCTTTCCAGCTACCAGATAAATCTTACGGCCTATTCGGCACGTATATACGTACCGCTTTTGCCACCGGATTTTTTAAGAAGTTTTATATCTCCAATAACCATTGACTTATCAACGGCCTTACACATATCGTAGATCGTGAGTCCTGCTACAGAAACCGCAGTCAGTGCCTCCATCTCAACACCTGTCTTCCCGTTAAGACCAACTGTTGCAAAGATATCGACCCTGCATTCCTCATCGACAAATTCAAAATCAACACTGATTTTGTTCAACATGAGCGGGTGACACAGAGGAATCAGGGAGTCCACTTTT
>PDWI01004397.1_pt1 | contig 18935 bp, 17 predicted proteins | sample 1430891 | NCBI WGS metagenome assembly PDWI01 (sample SAMN01162508, study PRJNA174530) | Oral metagenome, whole genome shotgun sequencing project. | biome: Marine environment; feature: Marine mammal; material: Swab sample of the gingival sulcus; isolation source: swab sample of gingival sulcus...
AAGATCAATCAGAAAAATTATCAGATGTTCAAAAGCGCTTAACTGAAGCACAATTTGATATCTATGATAATCAAACTGTCGCTGGTTCGCAGGTTGTTGCGGCGATTAAAAATTTTCGTTCATACCGAACGGTATTTAGCATTCGCGTGACGACCAATAAGGGAACAGTAACCTATTTAAACAACGCATCGTTTTCTGGTAGCAGTGTCACAATTGGCAGCGAACACGACGACACGACAATTGAAAATGCGATTAAAAGTGCCAGAGATGAAGCAAATAGTGCGTTTATTAATCCCGTTGCCAGTTTTGATGCAATGTTGCGCAAAGATGCAAATGACGTCATTAGCGGCATTGAATTTATTCAAAAGTAATGTTACAAGTGGGCTATCGGCAAATTGCTGCATTGTTATTGGGGACGGCGATTACCCTGACTTCGCTCGGTTTTGTCTACAATTGGCATAGCTATTTTATAGGCTATCAAAACCGAATGACAGAAAAATACAATCAGCGTCAAACAGCAAGGTTATCACTGGACAGCGCCGCCGAAAGGCGAATTGCACTTACTTATTGTGCCAATCAATTGTTGCGTCAAAACGCGCATGTATTTGATGAAGTGGTTACACGTACGGACACAATAGATAAAACAGAGTGGCTTGTTTTTTATGAAGGTGCGCAAAAAATTAATATTGAAAAACTACTGAGTAATGATGTTGAACGGTGTGCGCATTATCAATTACGTCGTCATCGTGCTGGGCAATATAAATTAGAGGTCACCTATGATTGAAGATAGTTTATGGTTTATTACATCAATTGTCATTGTCATCGTTTTGCTGATTATCTTTCCGGTTATGCATACAATGGAAAAGCAAGACGATTTAATTGAAATGCAATTGATGAACGAAGTAAATTTATTTTTACATGACATCAAGTCAAAAGGGTATATGACACGTGGTGATTATGAACAATTAAATGCCAAATTAGGCCAGATGGGTAACTATTTCGAAGTGAAAATAGAGCATCAGAAACGATTGTTTACGCCAATCTATAGCGACCCGTTAGACATTGATACTTTTTCAGGTAAAATTAGTACGGTTTACGATTTAATTACAAATCAAGAGATTATAGAAAAGTTGTATAGTAAAAGCAATTCAGCCGCAGCCTATTATTTTAATCGGGGCGATTTTATAACAGTCAGCGTACGCAGTACTTTAAAGTCAAAATATGACAGAATGCGTGATGTTATTTTATTGACGTCATCTGAAACACCTAGTTTTTTCGTACGTTTAAGTGGGATGGTCGCGCATGAGGCTTATTAGTTTTGGTTTAATTGGCATCATGATATTGACGGCGATTTTCTTTACAGAAGAGATGACAATTGATGCGATGAAGACAACTCAATTTCAAGAACAATATTATCGTATGATGTTAGCACACGCTGCTGAAGATGCTGCTAACGCTATTAAGACAACTGTTAAAAGCGACTCTGCTTCAGGTAACGATTATATCATAGAGAGACCAAATTTGGCAGTTGAAACATTTATTACAACGCTTGCCAACAGCCTAAATATGACTTCGCGTGGTGATATGATTACCTTATCGAATTATATTCCCTATATTGTCATCATCGATAATACTGGTTATTATATTTATGCTGTTTCGGCGGGCGAAGAAAGTGGCTATCAATACCAGCGCCAATTGCTACCGCGAATCGACTTTATGCATATAATTGATGACTACTATATTTTTTTAGATAGTCGCAGTACCATAAAAATTATGCATCGTCAAAATGGACAGTGGCAAGTTGCCTTTCATACATTATCAGATTGGCTCAATATTGTAGACAATGAAAATGTAAAAGACTTTTTAAGTCAGCCCGATTATAAAAGTCGCATTGCTCAATTAAAATTAACACAGCTTGAGGCCGACCTCAGCCAAATAGTCAACCAGCACAATCAGTATGCTCATGAGCGTGGTCTATTTTACGAATTTAGCTTTGAACCAATTGGCGGCAAGTGGACTGGTGTCGTAGAAAGGCCGACAATTGTTGCCGCGCTACAGGGTATTCCGCTTGCCAATAATCAAGTGTTTAATGAAGTCGCTGCACATTATGCATCGCTGATGCGCGATGAAAAATACTATGGCTTTAGTTATCATGGCGTTAAATATTATGCAACTATTGACCAATTGCCAGTGACACTAAACTTGACAGACAATATCTTTTTAAATCCGCAAGACGCCGCGAAAAAGGGCTATTATCCCTATCGTTAAAGTGCGGTTGTCTGATAATCTAGTTGACAATTGCTATCAATCTTGTTAAACTCAATGTAGAAAAGTTAATTGATCTTCAGGGCGGGGTGTAATTCCCCACCGGCGGTATAGCCCGCGAACCCTTAGGGGTTGATTCGGTGAAATTCCGAAGCCGACAGTGATAGTCTGGATGAAAGAAGATGAACAGTGTTCTGAAACGCCCTTGTTAGATACAAGGGTTTTTATTATATAATCATTTGGGAGATAATATGACTAAAAAGACCAATACATTAGTAAAGATAGCGATTATGTCAGCGGTGGCATTTGTGATTATGTTGTTCGAAACACCGCCGTTGTTTTCGACCTTTTTAAAAATAGATTTTAGTGATATTGTGGCAATCGTTGTTGGCTTTTCAATTGGACCTTTGGCAGGCATTGCGGTACAGTTAATAAAAAATTTATTGCATTTAATGATGTCGACGACATCAGGCGTTGGCGAATTGGGTAATTTTTTAATCGGTGGTAGCTTTGTATTTGTTGCAGCAAGTGTTTATCATCATAAAAAAAGCCGCAAACAGGCAATTATTGCACTGGTTTTAGGCGCTTTGGCAATGATTATTATGGCGGTTGTAGCTAACGTTTTAGTTTTGTTGCCGCTCTATGCTAGCGTACTTGGCTTTAAAACCGAAATGGTCGTCGAATTGACTTCCAGTGTCAACCCATGGGTGACCGACCTGACTAGCTTTGTACTATTTGCAATTGTGCCGTTTAATATTATAAAAGCGATTTTGGTATCAATCGTTACATTTGTTATTTATAAAAAAATCTCAAAGTATCTTTAGCAGTGAAATCTCGCTATTTAACCGACTAAAAAAGTCTGCAAATTTTACAACTTGCAGACTTTTTATAGTTTAATCTATTTACTATAGCTCTAAAGTGTCACCAATATTTGGCGTATGAATACGATTGCCGTCTTTTTCGATTAATTCTTTTAATGTGGCAATTGATTCGGCTTCGCCATGTGTCAAAATAATGTCGCTATGATGGCCGGTTGAACGTATCCAGTTGACTAAATCGCGTTGGTCGCCGTGACCAGAATAGCCGCTCAAACGATATTTTTTAGCTTTATTGGCGATTGTTTCTTCTAAAATTGTCAAGGTTGGGGTGTCTTCTAAGATGGCGCGACCCAATGAGCGTTCGGCTTGATAACCGACGAAAATAACACTGGTTGATGGCTTCCATAAATAGTGCTTTAAGTGGTGCCGTATGCGACCGGCATCACACATGCCGCTTGCCGAAATGATAATTTTAGGATTATCGTCGCGGTTGAGTGCTTTAGAACGGTCGTTTTCCTTGATGATTTTAAGTCGTTCCGGTGCAAACGGCGAATGGCCCTTGTCAAGCAGTTCGCGCAGTTCACGGCGTAGCAGTGCAATGTGATGCGTGTATATTTCGGTGGCGTTAATTGCCAACGGACTGTCGACGTAAATCGGATACTTTGTCAACGTTGATTTAGGGTTTTCTTCGGTATACTTAAAGATGTCGTATAGCACTTGCTGGGTTCTGCCAACTGAAAAAGCGGGTATAATTGCTGTGCCGCCAGCGTTTAAGGTAGATTCAAGTGCTTCAATTAAACTGGCGGTGCGGTCATCTGCTTCAGGGTGCAAACGATTGCCGTAGGTTGATTCGCAGATGACAATGTCGCTTTGTGGCGGCGTTTGACCTGGTGGCAATAAAATAGGGTTATCAGTACCGAGATCACCTGAAAAAGTAATGGTTTTGCCCTCAAGCCAAAGTGTCGCACTACAAGCGCCCAGTAAATGCCCAGTGTGGTTTAGCTGCAATTTAATGTTTTCGTCGACATCGACAATTATATTGGTGTCGATTGGGTTAAACATTGCCATTGCGCTGACGACATCATCGGTGTCGTAAATTGGTTCAATTCTATCAAGGCCGGCGCGGTCGCGCTTTTTGTTTTCCCATTCGGCGTCGTATTGTTGTATTTTGGCTGCGTCCATTAAGAGAATTTCAGACAGGTCGCGCGTCGCACGTGAACAGTATATTTTGCCGATAAAACCATCTTTAACCAACTTGGGAATTCTGCCCGAATGGTCGATATGGGCATGCGTCAAAATCATGGCAGATATTTCAGAAGGGTCGTAGTTAAACGAATCGTCGTTGTATTCTTCTAATTCGGGATCGCCTTGAAACAAGCCGCAGTCAATAATATACTTTTTGCCGCCGCTTTCTAAAACGTAGTTTGAACCTGTGACACATTCTGCTGCGCCATGAAAGTGAATAATCATATTGTCCTCCTTGCTGTATCGCCATTAAAATTTGTATTAAATTAGCGAAAAATAAAAAATAGATGATGAATTTAAGTCGCGATTACGTTATACTATATAAGATGAAAACCAAATACTATAATCTCTTTTTTAAGGGGGAATAAACCGTGAAAATGTTAAAAATTATAGAAAAAAGGCGTTCAGTTCGCGACTATCGTGACAAAGCGCTCGATGCAAAAGATATCAGCACTGTTGATAACTATATCAATAGTGTACCACAAATTGTCGATGGCGTAACAGTAACTTTGCGAAAAATTGTCGATAGTAAAGCTTGTTTTGATTTTTTAGACGGTTATGTCGGTTATCATGGCAATATGATTATGGCACCGCACTATGTTGTTGTCACTGCTACTGCAAAGCCACACGCTTTAAAAGCAGGTGGCTATGCTGGCGAATGGTTTATCTTAAATTTAACCCGTGAAGACATCGCGACGTGTTGGATAAGTGCCAATAATCATGAATCGCGTATTGCTGAATTTTTAAAACTGCCAGAAAGTGAAACAGTCGTTGGTATAATCGGCTATGGCTATGCCGCTAATGAAGCGCGCTTTTCTAATATATACGCTTATGGTGCGGGTGCCAATGTCAGCAAAATCAATTCCAGTTATTCAAGCGCACCAACCAGCGATCGCATATCATTAGAAGAAATTGTCCACATCAGCCGGTGGGGTAATTTGGCCACAGTTGAGCGACTAGAAGAATTGGGTTATGACGAAGTGTTTTACTATATGCGTTTAGCACCGTCGTCGGTCAATCGACAGCCGTGGCGATTTTTGATTCAAAGAGGCAAGTTTGTGCTCTGTGTTTCACGTGAAGATGGCTATGATGACGATCGCCTCGCGCTGTTAGAAGCAGGGATCGCGATGCTTTATTTTGAAGTCGCCATGCACGATTCTGGTTTTCCGGGTCATTGGTACTTTGAAGAGATAGACAAAGATTATCAAGTGCCTGAAAAATATTTGGTAGCAGCGGTTTATAAATTTAATTAATCGCATTTCGAAGTTCAATTTAAGCTTTATAATGACATTAAGGATGTAACGAGGGAATATGAAAAAGATAATTACAGTAATTTTATGTGCCGTTTTAATGACAGGCTGTACTTTAGTACCTAGTAATAGTAGTCAACAAAATACAACAGATACAGAGACGAAGCTGGTGACAGAAACGCCAGAACAACGCGAAGCGCGTCTTGCCGAAGAAAAAAAACAAGCAGAAGCTGAAGCCAAGCGAAAAGCTGAAGCAGAAGCCAAACGCAAAGCTGAAGCAGAAGCGAAACGCCTTGCCGAACTGCGTGAGCGCACGGTTTATGCTAAAAAGGGTGCTACACTCTATAGTGATGCAGAAATGACAGTGTCGCTTGACGATAAACCAGCAATGCGCACAGCACTTTTGACAACTCAAAAAATAAGTGCAGAAGATGGCACAATTAGCGCCTATCAGTTTGAACAAGTTGGCGAACAAAGAATAACAGGCTACGTCAAAGCGGAAGATGTGGTTACCGAGCTGGCTGGTTTTATCAAAAAGCCATTCGAAAACATCGACTACGGTTATTTTAAGCGTCGTGAAATTGCTGAGCGTCCACCAGTCAAAGTAAAAGGGCTTTACTTGACACAATATACAGCTAGCAATTCAACGCGGTTGGACGAGTTAATTGAAATTGCTAAAACAACTGAAATAAACGCATTTGTTATTGATGTCAAAGACGATAACGGCAACCTATTGTTTTATTCGGACACAGCGCAACAAATAATGCCTGAATTAAATGAGGGCGTTGCCATTAAAGACATTGATGCGTTTATAAAAAAAATAAAAGACAATGACATTTATTTAATTGCGCGCATTGTGACATTTAAGTCGCCCAAGTACGCGGAAAAATTTGCAGATCGCGCAATTACAAAGCCCAATGGTAAACCGTACAAAAAAAGTGATGGCATTGCTTGGGTAACTGCCTATGATCGACAGTTGTGGGCATATATCATCGGTATTTGTAAAGAGGCAGCTGCAGTCGGTTTTGATGAAATTCAATTTGATTATGTCCGTTTTCCGGTCGTTTCAAAATCTGAAAATACCTCACTTGATTTTCACAATGATAAAAATGAATCTAAACCTGAAGTTATCCACAAATTCTTGCGTCACGCCTATGAACAGTTAGCAGACAGCAAAGTTTATATAACAGCTGATATCTTCGGTTGGTCAGGCAGTGCTTTAGGTGACGAGGGCATTGGTCAACATTGGGAGGCAATGGCAAATGCAGTCGATTACGTTGCACCAATGATGTACCCATCGCATTACGGCAGGGGCAATTATGGACTAAAGTACCCCGATACACAACCAAGTGCAACCATTGACGCATCGATTAAAGATATTTTGGCGCGTAATGCCAATTTAGAAACACAGCCGATTACACGGCCGTGGATTCAAGATTTTACCGCCAAGTGGCTCGGCAAGGGTCGCTATATTGCCTATGGCAGTAAAGAAGTTCGCGCTCAAATTGATGCTTTAGCAGCCAATGGCGTCGATGAATACATGGTCTGGAATTCGAGTAATCGCTATCACAGTGATGCCTTCAAAAAGAAAGGTGAATAAAATGAACTGTGTTGCAGAAGAGCGCAACGACATTATTAACGTCAAATTAGCAAGAGAAAACCGCTAATGCGCAGAAGAAGAATTGCTGGTGCGCTTGACGCTTTTTTGGCTTATCCACAATATGCGTTGATTGATGATGAACATGTCAACAGCAAACTAAAGGGCTTTGCAGATGGTCAAGCGCTCAATGTCGAAGTGGGTAGTGGGCGCGGCGGTTACCTGACAAAGATGGCAGCGCTTTATCCCAATCAAAAATTTGTTGGCATTGAACTAAAAGAAGAACTATTGATGACGGCAGTGCGCAAAGCGGCGATGGCGGGTGTTAATAACTTAGTTTTTATCAGAGGTTATGCCGAAAACTTTAAAGTGTGGTTTGCTGACGTCGAGGTTGCAAATGTCTATTTAAATTTTGTTGATCCTTGGCCCAAGCGGCGTAATGCCTCAAAGCGGTTAACCTATATCAATTATTTAAGACTATACAAAACTGCAATGAATAAAGGTAGCAAGCTAATACTAAAAACCGATAATCGCTATCTTTATCTATTTTCGTTGGTCGAATTGGCAAAGTGTTTTAGCATTGTCGACAAGACAACCGATTTGCAGGGCGAAAACGACCCTGAAAATGTCGCCACAGAATACGAAACGCGCTATATCAATCAGGGCAAAAAAATATATCGCATTATCAGCCAACTTGACAATACAGACAGTTAAAGTGAGAAATTATGTTACTTTATATTATTGTTATTAGCATAGTTATTGCGCTAGATCAATTATCAAAATACTTGGTGGTTATCTATTTGAAGCCGCAAAAAAGCATTGCATTAATAGAAGATGTGCTTCATTTGACATATTCTGAAAATACCGGTGCAGCTTTTAGCATACTGCGTGATAAACAGCAGTTTTTGGTCATTGTTACGATGCTGGCAATGCTGCTTATGACGGGTTATTTATTTAAGTGGTCGCAGACGTCAGGCAATTTATTGCAAAAAATTTGCCTTGCGCTAATAATTGGTGGCGGCATTGGCAATTTGATTGATCGCATAAGGCTCAGCTATGTTGTCGATTTTATTGATTTTCGGCTAATCAATTTTGCTGTTTTTAACATTGCTGATAGTTTTATTGTCGTCGGCTCAATTGGCTTATTGCTATTGGTTTTATTTAATATCGAATACTGATAAGTGTAAGTAGACGGGAATGCCAGATGAAAGTTGAAAATACAGTTTTTTCAAGATCGGAGAGCTTAAAAATAATGATATATGCGCTGATGATAGGTGTATTAGCAGGCGCTATTTCAATTGTTTTCAATAAGTTGTTGTCTAATGGCGAAATGCTCATTCAACAGCTACTTGAAAAACAGCATGCCTTTGTCTTGATTGTTCCCGCTATTGTCTACTTGCTGTTTTTGTTGAGTAATCGCTATTTTAAGATAACCAATCAAACGTTTGGCGTACAAGCGGTTGAGCATGAACTCGTCGAAATTGATCGTCAATTGATGAAGCCGCAAGCTGTCATTGTCAAATTTGTCAACACAATCATTACGTTAAGTTGTGGTTTTGCAGTAGGGCAATTTGGTCCAATTGTGCACCTGGGTGGTGCAATTGGTTCAAATATTGGTTATTATTTTAAATTTTCTAAAAAAGAAATTCGCGTTTTAATTGGTTGTGGTGTAGCTGCGGCTATCTCGTCAGTGATGCAAACGCCTTTGTTTGCGACCATTTTTGTCGTCGAGGTTATTTTTGCCAAACGTTACTTCGACTATATGTTGCCCGTTTTATTAGCAAGTTTAGTTGCCTATTTCTTGAATTTAAACGTAATAGGCACAAACCACATCGTCAATTTTGCCAATTATCGACTTGAACTGGCGTTGACAATAAATGATTGGCTATACTTAATTATCTTTGCAATTGGCTTGGGATTAGTCGCTGCAGGCTATGCCTTTTCAATTAATTTTTTTGAAGACTGTTTTAAAGCGCTCAAACATAAAAAAGCCACCTATCTTATATTGATAGTTGGCTTTGCTGTTGTCTATTATATCTTTCCGCAAGCGCATTTTACTACCCCTGAAGCAATTATAGGGTTAGCTAAACAATCAAATGGCATCGTGCTGCTCGTTATTTTATTGTTCTTGCGCATTCTATTGACAGGGTTACAACTGGGTTCAGGGCTTTACGGCGGCAATTTTTCACCAGCGGTATTAATCGGTGTCATATTCGGCGTAATAGTCAATGGGCTGTTTAGTTCTGTTGATGGCCTGCAATTAACATTACAAAATTGGCTGACATTTTCGCTTGTTGGCATGATTAGTGGTTTTGCCTATGCGCCATTAGCGGCGATTATACTGGCTGTAGAATTGACTGGTGACGGTTCTATTGTGATACCTGCCTTAGTCGTAGCGTTTATTAGTTATTTTGTGTTTGACTTATTGATTGACGAAGGTGTTTACAGCTTAAAACATCTCGATTCAGTCAATTGACTTTACCATTTGGCGTGCAAATTTATCAATGTCGCCAGCCCCCATCATGACAATTAATGTATTTGGATTAACAATTTTCTTAAGTTCGTCGGGTACGTTTTCTAATGCGCCGATATAATGGGCTTGTTTTCCGCTATCTGAAATGGCATCAGCTAAGTCTTTGCTGCTGATATTGTAAACGTTTTGTTCTCTTGCCGCATAAATGTCAGTGATAAAAATGTGTTTGGCGCCGTTAAATGCTGTTGAAAATTCACTTAGCATGTTTTTGGTGCGCGAGTAAGTATGTGGTTGGAAGACGACGCATAGTTCGCTGTTGGGTAGTAGTGCGGCGTCATTGATAGTTGCCTTGACCTCAGATGGGTGATGGGCGTAGTCAGAAATAACAGTGGCGTTCTCAAAAGTCCCGATTGTTTCAAAACGTCGGTCCGAATTAACGAACTGTTTCATTGCTTCTGCTATACTACCTAAATCAGCACCGTTCAAATGGCAAGCTGCAATGGCTGATAGTGTATTATAAACATTAAATTTACCGATTAGAGATTGTTCGATTGTCGTGATATACTGGTCTTTGATATAAAGATCAAATGTTGTAATTGTCGCATCTTTCGGCGCGATGTTTTTTGCTGTGTAGTCAGCGTTATTTTCAATACCAAAGGTCGTTACCTTGCAGTTCTTTTGATCAGATAAGCTGCGTGCGTTGGCATCATCGTTGTTTAGTATTAAGTGACCGTCTTCAGGTAAGTGTTTGGCAAAGGTGCGAAAAGTGTCAACCAATTGCTCGATGCTCTTATAATAGTCAATGTGTTCAGGTTCAATATTATTAATCACGATTGTTGTCGGATATAAGTGTAAAAAATTGGCTTGGTATTCACAAGCTTCGACTGTGATATATTGACTATCTGCTAAGTGATAAGCGCGTTTCGTTTCGTGTAATTTTGCGCCGATTAAATAGCTGATATCGCCTTTTTGATGACGCAATAAATGTGTTACAATAGAAGTTGTGGTCGATTTGCCGTGCGTGCCTGAAACGGCAATGATTTTTTCGTGCAGTTTTAATATTTGATTAAGTGCTACCGTGCGCGGAATAATAGGAATACCCTTATCTTGCGCAACTATCATCTCAGGGTTTTCGTGATCGACTGCGCCAGTATAAATGATGACATCTTGGTCTGTGATATTCTCTTTGGCGTGGCCAATTGAAATGTCAATGCCACTATTTTGTAATTCTCTTGTGGTGGCTGACGCGGTTTGGTCTGAACCGCTTACGGCAATACCACGCTGATTTAAAATTTGAGCAATTGAGCTCATTGAAATGCCACCGATGCCAATTAAGTGTACTTTTTTTACATCAAAAATAGATTTCATAATGTGTTCCTTTGGTTCGCTAAATTACTACCACTTGAATTATATCAAAAATTGTCGTAAATTCAATCAATATCTTCAATATAGTAGCAACTAAATTAGTTTTTTGAAAATCGCTCAATTATTTGGGTATAAAAGTAGTAATACATAAACAAATTGCAATCTGAGGATAGAGATGAAAAAAATAAAACGGACTGAAAGAATTAGTTTAATTGTTAAACAGCTCGTCGAAAACCCAAATAAAGTTATCAAATACAGTGATTTTGTAGATTATTTTGAAGCCGCCAAATCGAGCGTTAGTGAAGATTTGGCAATTATAAAAAAAGCTTTAGAAGCAAAACATAGTGGCTATATCGTCACTTTATCTGGTGCCGCTGGTGGCGTCAAGTACTTGCCTCGACTTGGTGATCAAGCTAAGAAACAACTATTAGCCGATTTGCAGACAATGCTATGTCAAGGTGAACGTGCAATTGCTGGTGGTTATTTATACATAGCTGATATTCTATACGATCCAAAGTACATCAAGGGCATTTCGCAGATATTTGCAGAGCGTTACTATGACAAGGCGATTGATTGTGTGATGACAATAGAAACAAAGGGTATACCGTTGGCTTTTATGACAGCGCAGCAGCTGGCTGTGCCATTGGTAATCGTCAGAAAACAAAATAAAGTAACAGATGGTGCTTCGGTCAGTATCAATTACATATCGGGGACTTCAAATAAATTAGGTCAAATGTTTGTTCACAAACGCGCATTAAAAGAAGGCGACAATGTATTAATCATCGATGATGTTATGAAAGGGGGCGGTACGATAAATGGTTTAATAAATTTAGCGGCTGAATTTAAAGCAAATGTCGTCGGTTCCGCGGTCTTTTTAGCAATCGATAGCACCACGGATAAAATGGTCAGTGATACATATGCGTTATTAAAACTAAAAAACACAAGTCAAAAACTGGTTTTTGGGGACGACATTCAAGAAATACGCTAAATTCAGACAATATTTTCAGAAAATTCTCAAAAATACTGGTTTATTATATCGAATTGATGTAAAATAGTATTTAAACACCGATGCGAATATTCAAACTCAACGTTAGGGGGACATTATGATTATTACAGATGTCAAAGTAAGAAGAATTCAAAGTGAAGGTAAAATGAAAGCGGTTGCATCGATTACGATAGACGATATGTTTGTTGTTCACGATATTAAAATTATCGAAGGTGTCAATGGCTTATTTGTGGCAATGCCAAGCAAAAAGATTGGCGATGCAGATTATCGCGATATCGCTCACCCAATTAACAGCGAAACGCGCGCTTATTTGCAAAAGGAAATATTTGAGGCTTACGACAAAGAAATTGAAAATGAAAAAGCGGCTGCTGAACAAGCCGAAGTAGAAATTGAATGAGATTTATAAACGATTGTAAAGAAATCAATAAAAAAATCCTCATATTTGTTATGGGGATTTTTTTATTGATGCGCACGTGTTTGCAATATCGTGGTATAATGGAAATATGATAAAAATAAGGAGGCCATTACAATGCTATATTGGCAAATACTGACCGACGCAAATGACGAAGCAAAAAAAATATTAACATTTGATGTCTTTGGAAAAACCTATCTCGAACAACTCGTTTGGTATTATGCACAACACACAACAAAGATAAACGTACTATTACCTCAAAATAATCAAGCGTTGTCTGACAAATTATCACAGCAATATAAAAATTTAGAAATCGACTGTAATTATGATAATACAAAAAGAACAATAATTTTAGATAGCCATTACGCGATTATTGATGTTGATTGTTTGGTCGACGATGCTAAGGCGATTGCGGCAGAACAAGATGCACGTATATATTATTATAAAGGGCATGTCGTCGCTATTTTGCTAACGACCGAGCTGCGTCAAAAACTACTTCAACAAGATGAGGTGGCAACTGATTACAAAGTGCTAGAAGAACTCGAACAATTGTTGTTAAATGTCGCGCCAAATAGCGACATTGTAAAACTAAGGAAAAAACAAGTGGTTAGCGTTAAAAAAACAAAGGGAATGCGTCGTTTTATGGTGTTGTTAAATCGTACAAAACAAAGGCAATTATTAAAAAGTGGCGTGTTTATTCTCGACAAAAAATCGACTTGGATAGAACCTGATGTACACATTGGTGCAGGTAGTTATGTTTATCCAGCGACAATGCTACGTGGTAAAACCTCGATAGGCACAGATTGTCAGATAGGACCGGCAGCCCGTATTATCGATAGCCAACTGGCAAATGCGGTAACGGTAAAAGATTCTACCGTGCTGTCATCATCAATTGACGATAACACGACAATTGGACCCTATGCCTATATACGCCCCAATTCAGAGATTGGCAAAGATGTCAAAATTGGTGATTTTGTAGAAGTTAAAAATGCCCAAATTGGCGATGGTTCAAAGGCGTCTCACCTCAGTTATATTGGCGATGGCGTCGTCGGTAAAAACGTCAATATTGGTTGTGGGTCAGTTTTCGTCAATTACGATGGCCACAATAAACACAAAACAGTCGTTGAGGACAACTGTTTTATTGGTTGCAATGCTAACCTTGTAGCACCTGTGACGGTCAAAGCTGGTTCTTATGTGGCGGCTGGTTCTACGATTACAGATGACGTGCCATCAGATAGTTTAGCAATTGCGCGTGCCCATCAAACAGTCAAACAAGATTGGGCCAAAAAATGGGCGCAAAATAACAAGAAATAAAGTATTGCTACACTAGAACAAAAAATATGTGGGATAAATGTCAAAATTGACATATTTAGTCTGCAAAAAATTGCACTTTTTGGCTTAAATATGCTAAACTATAGTTAGTCCAGTTTATTCACGCACTGGTGCAAATATTATGAGTTAAAGCTAAAAGATTAAATTAGGAGTTTTCGTTGGATATTTTTGTCAGTAGTCTATTACATATTACGTTCACCGATGTTCTCGATATTGTAATTATTGCCATACTCGTCTACAGTTTTTTGATGTTAGTACGTGAAACGCGTGCTGAACAATTAATTAAGGGTTTGGTCTTTGTCGTTGTCTTGTGGCGGCTGTCAGAATGGGCGCAATTGCGCATGGTTAATTACTTAATACGCAATATGATGACACTTGGTTTAGTTGCCCTTATCATTGTCTTTCAACCCGAACTAAGGCGCGCGCTAGAACACATTGGGCGCAATCGCTTGTTGAATTCGCGTTCGGGGCAATCGCTTGAAGAAGACACAGATTTAATGATAAAGACGGTTGTTTCAGTAGTTCAACAACTGGCAGATAAAAAAATTGGTGCTTTAATTGCATTTGAAAGAGAAACTGGGCTGTCTGATTTACTAGAGGCAGGCGTTACTTTAGATGCAGTAATTACGCCGCAGTTATTAAAGAGCATTTTTATGACGACATCACCGCTGCACGATGGTGCCGTTTTTGTACGCAATAATCGCATTGTCAAAGCGGGTACTATTATGCCGCTGACGCACAATACCAATGTAGCAAAAGAATTGGGCACGCGACATCGTGCGGCGCTTGGTTTAATTGAAAGGTCAGACGCTATTGTCGTGGTTGTTTCTGAAGAAACGGGCACCATATCAATTGCAATGGACGGCAAATTAATGCGTTACTTAGACGATAAATCGCTCGAAAGTATACTGCGCACGAAATTTAAACTTGTACAAAATAGCAGTGTATTAGAAAAACTGTGGGGAGGCTTAAAAAGTGCTAAGCAAAATCAAACGCCTTAATGATATTAAATTGACGAATAATGCCCCACAAAAATTCTTTTCTGTGCTCGTAGCCATCCTTTTGTGGTTGCTTATTATGGACTATGAAAACCCGGAAATGACCAAGACGTTTTACGAGATACCGATTACTTATACGGCGTTTGAGCAATTGGCGGCCAACCAATTACATGTTGAAACGACGCTTGATCAAACGGTTGATATAACTGTGCGCGGCAGAAGAAAAGATGTACTGTCGCTAGAAAACACAGACTTAACAGCAGCTGTCGACATGTCAGAATTAACGAGTGGGACAATCGATTTGGCAATTGCGTTATCTTGCAAGTCAGAACGTATCACGATTATAAATGCCAATAAAACATCGCTGCGCGTTGTCATTGATGATGTCGTTACGGTGAATAAAGCTGTGCGCCATTTTACTGAGGGTGAACTGGCCGATAAATATGTAGTACTTGAGAAAAAAATAACGCCTAGCACTGTGGCTATTACTGGGCCACAAAAAACAATTGACACGATTGATAAAGTACTAATGCCTTATTCATTAGATAATTTGTCTTCTTCAGTTACTTTTTACGATTCGGTTGTCATACTTGATAAAGATGGACAAATTATTAAGGGTTTAGATTTATCAGAAAAGCGCTTTAAAGTTGACGTTACGGTCGGTCAAATTGTCGAATTGCCGATTGTGTATCGATATAAGTCGTTTGAAACCGAAAAATTAGAGATTGTTAGCAAACTCGAATCGGCAAAGACTGTTAAGGTCAAAGGTAGTGTTGAAGCATTAAAACGACTCAAGAAAATTGAAAGTCAAGAAATTAAAATTTCAGAAAAAGCAGGCGATTTTCAGTTTTCAGTGCAACTGCTAATGCCAGAGGGCATTACGCAATTATCACCTCAGCAAATTGATGCCACAGTTGTAACCGATTTTTCCGAACAAAGAAGTTACAATTTGTCTGCGTCCGATATTAAGCCAATAAATCTCAATCAAAAATACAATTATCAATTAATTGACGATTTTAGCAAATCGTTAACACTAAACGGTTATCGGGGCATTTTTCAGTCAGAAGATTATACGGCACCGGTCGTCGAATTAGATTTTAATAATACAACTGTTGGTCGTACTAAAGTGCCTTATCGCATACTGATGACAGCTGGCATAACGGCAGCCGAATCAGCTGAATTAAATGGCGAAGTTGAGGTGTTTATAAGCGAGAGAGGTGAGGAATAATTTGAATGTTGATCGCGCATTAGAAATTATTATCAATTCGACTCACGATGCGATGATAGCAGTTGATATGAACGGTATTATTACACTTTATAATAAAGCGGCTGAAAAATTGACGGGGCGCCGAGCTAGAGATGTGATTGGCGAACCAGTTGTTGCTGTTGTTGAAAATACGCGCTTGCCAATTATCGTCGCAAATGGACAATCAGAAATTAATCAGCGGCAGTTGTTGGGTGAAATTGAAATAATCACCAGTCGACTGCCAATTATCGACGACGGCGTTCAAATTGGCGCCGTCGCAATATTTAGAGACGTATCAGAAATGGTTAAATTGGCTGAAGAAATGACCAATTTGAAACAACTACAAATGACGATGTCGGCAGTTTTTAATGCTGCTCAAGATGCCATAAGTGTAGTTGATCAAAAAGGCATTTACATGCTGGTTAATCCCGCTTATACACAACTAACTGGTTATCGCGAAAGCGAAATAATTGGGCGTGACTACAATGTCGATTTGGTTGAAGGCGAAAGCGTGCATAAACGCGTGCTTGAAACCGGACAGTCGGTCACTAAGGCGATCATTAAGACGGGCAAGGCTAAAAAAGATGTCGTCGCCAGTGCTGCACCAATTATCGTCGACCAAAAAGTGGTTGGTTCTGTTGCAGTAATTCACGATTTGACCGATGTCAGGCATTTGACCAGCGAATTAGACCAAGCCAAACAGATTATTCGCAATTTAGAAGCAAAATATACATTTGATGATATTAAAGGTGATAGTTTAAATATAAAAGATGCCATTGAAAAGGCAAAAATCGCTGCTATAACGCCAGCGACGGTTATTCTTAGAGGTGAAAGTGGTACTGGTAAAGAACTATTTGCCCATGCCATACATAACGCTTCAAACAGAAAATACGCGCAATTTGTACGCGTAAATTGCGCGGCAATATCAGAGAGCATCTTAGAAAGTGAACTGTTTGGTTACGTCGAAGGTGCATTTACGGGCGCCTTGCGCGGTGGTCGCATTGGCTTGTTTGAACGCGCTTCAGGCGGCACAATTTTTCTCGATGAAATTGGCGAAATCAGCACGCAAACGCAATTAAAACTACTACGCGTCATTCAAGAAAAAGAAATTGTGCCAGTCGGCGGCACCAAACCAATAGCGGTAGATGTGCGCATTATTTCGGCGACGAACATCGATTTAGAAGATGCTGTTAAAAAGGGCAAGTTTCGCGAAGATCTTTACTATCGCTTGAATGTTATACCAATTGCAATACCACCCCTTAGACAGCGCCTGAGCGATCTAGAAGTTCTAGTAAATCATATTATTACCAAATTTAATCAAGAATACGGACGCAGTATCCGTTCAATATCAATGCAGGCAATCGGTAAATTAAAACAATACGATTGGCCGGGTAATATCAGAGAATTAGAAAACTATATTGGTCGAACAATGATTCAAATGAAGATTGTTGAAACTGAAATTGATGCTTATCACTTGCCGGCATTTGGCAATGCGCCCTCTAAGAAAACAACGAATGATTTCGCCGAAATATCAGCGTCGCTCGATGAGGGTTCGCTTGCGAGTTACTTAAAACAAAAAGAACTACAATATATTGCGACAATATTAAAACAAACGGGTGGCAATCGCATCGAAGCTGCTAAAAAATTGGGCATATCTGTGCGCAGTTTGTATTATAAACTACAAAAATTCCAGACTAAACAATGAAAAAAATTGCAGCGTTAACTCATATTGCGCAATTTATTGCATGCAAATAATTGCGCAAAAGAAACCGTTATGAAAAAGATTTTCAACTGAAATCGTTTAAGTCACCAATATATTAAAAGTCGTGTCAGAAAAAGTTGGCACGACTTTTGCTATATAAATAAGTATGTTAAATAGCAGAAATAAGGAGGGACTATGCTAAGACAGCATGTATTAGTAATTAATCCAGGCTCGACGTCGACGAAAGTTGCCATCTTTAAGGGCACTGACTTAATTATTGAAGAAAATTTATCGCATTCTGTAGCCGACCTTGACAAGTTTGGCAAGATTACTGATCAGTTTGACTATCGCAAAGAAATGATTTTGGCGTGGTTAAAAGAAAATGGCTTGGCGCTTAGTCAAATTAAAGCCGTTGTGGCGCGTGGTGGTTTGCTTCGATCAATGCCGTCGGGCACTTATAAAGTCAGCGATTTTATGGTCGAAGACTTGGTTGCAGGTATTCAAGGTGATCACGCTTCAAATTTAGGTGGTATTATTGCAAAGGCAATCGCCGATGGCGAGGGGCTCGATGCATTTATCGTTGACCCAGTCGCAGTTGATGAGTTTGATGATGTTGCTAGAATTTCTGGCATGCCTGATTTAGTCAGAAAATCGTTGGTACACGCTTTAAATGTCAGAGCAATTGGGCACAATGTCGCCAAAGAACTGGGCAGACCATTTAATGAACTCAATATGGTGATCGCACATCTTGGGGGTGGCATTTCAATTGTACCACTGCTTAAGGGCAGAATGGTCGACGCCAACAACGCCAATGAAATGGGGCCGTTTTCGCCCGAACGCTGCGGCAATTTACCAGTTGATGATTTAGCCGAACTCTGTTATTCGGGTGACTATACTTGGCAGACGATGAAGCCTAAAATTAGAGGCAAGGGTGGCTTAATTGGTTATCTTGGCACAAGTGATGCGCGCAAGGTCGTTGCCCGCATAGAAAGTGGTGATAGTGAAGCAGAACTCGTCTTTCGGGCGATGGCTTACCAAATTGCCAAAGAAATAGGTGCGATGGCAACGGTCTTAAAAGGTGATATAGATGCCATTGTCTTAACGGGTGGCGTATCGTATTCTAAGTTTTTAACTGACTACGTCACTGAACACGTCGGCTTTATTGCGCCAGTTATTCTCAAACCAGGCGAAGACGAACTGAAAGCGTTAAACGAAGGTTATCTGCG
>PDWI01004398.1_pt1 | contig 18932 bp, 16 predicted proteins | sample 1430891 | NCBI WGS metagenome assembly PDWI01 (sample SAMN01162508, study PRJNA174530) | Oral metagenome, whole genome shotgun sequencing project. | biome: Marine environment; feature: Marine mammal; material: Swab sample of the gingival sulcus; isolation source: swab sample of gingival sulcus...
CTATTGTTTTATCCCATTTTTCTATTTATTTTAACGACAGATTTCAAGATTTTTAATCAATAAAAATTCCATTTACACAAATTATTTTTCAGTCTCTTCGTGAATTATCATAATTCTTAGTTTTCTTAACCCAACCTTTCTTTAATAATGCCGTATCATCTTGAAGTGCTTCTTTAATCCATAAAATTTTTTCAGCTCTATTGTAAGAGAATAAAGATTTATCTTTTTTCTTATTATTCTCACTTTCGTAAAAAGCATGTTCAAACATATTTGAATAAAATTTGACTAGAATATTATCAAATGTTTTTATTGGCTCTTTACAATAAATATCATCAAATATATCTTTATATTCTTCAAGAGATTTCCCTTTCAATTTTTTATAAGGCACTACCAACCACCTTGTAAATTGATTTTGAAGATGTTAAATTTTTCTTCGTTTTTACCTGTTGGTAATATTTGCCTATTTAATAATTCTTCAATTTTTTTAATTACTGAAAGCTTTGCACTATTTGTTAGCTTTGAATTAAATTTACCATTAATTGCTCCAATAAAAAAATCTGTTAATTGAATACCTACTGATTGTTTTGAGGGAATTGATTGAATGTTTAATATATCTGTTGTAAGGTTTGAATTTTTTAAAACTTTATGCAACTCTTTTATTCTAAAAATTTCTTTATTCGTTTTATAATCAATAAAAATATTATACTCATTAAAATCTAACAACCAATGGTGAAGTAGTTGATAATAAAACTTGTAAAAACTTAATTCTGCATCTCCTTTATTAAACTTAATTTGATTAACCTTGCTTGATTCAATTATAATTGAACGAAATCTTAAATAATCCGTTTCTACAAAGAATTCTACTAAATCAAGAAAAAAATCATTCTTATTTTTTGATACTTTTTTCCATTTAATTTCAAAATAATATTTGTGTTTTTCTTTTATTCTCTTTATAGCTTCTTTAAACTGATTGCGATTCTCGTATGGCATCCATAAACTACCTATAATTGCATATTTGTTATGTACTTGATGACTTAATAAATCTGGAGAAGATTCATCGCAATAAACATCAAACTTCATTTTTAATCCCTTTAGTTAATTTCAAAATTCTCATACTCACCTTCACTCATCCAAAAGTTGGGATCTACTATTTTTACTTCTTGATAGGTTAGGTTATATAGTTTGTAAACCATTACATCAATTTCATTGTCTGTTTTAGTTATTTGTTTGTGAAATTTTTCTATTTTTTCTTTTTGTTCATTAAAATATGTTAGCCATTCAGCTTCCTCACTTATCTTTAATTTAATTCCAATTTTTTTTAATTCATTCAGAAAACTTTTGAATTCTAATTTATACCAATTTTCTAATTTGGAGGGAAGTGAGTTAATAGAATATTTACTCTTTATTAGTACAGCAAAATTTTTTAAAATATTATTTAAAGATTTAGTTTGATTATGAATTTTATCTGAAAGTAATTTGAATTTATCATTTATTTCGATTGTAACTTTCTTAATTGGTAACTCTTGAAATATCACTTTATTCATTTCCCTAGAATTTCCTTGTAATTCAGGAAAATATTCTTCGAAGCAGAATCTAAATAATTTTGAATTAAAGAAACAAACCAAGTATTCTAATAATTCACCAGAAAGAATAAAACATTTTTGATTCGTATAATAACCATCTGTATCTAAAACAAATGGCAAAAACTTTGTCATGTTAGGATAGATAATTTTATCTCTATCAAACATTTCATAATATGCTATTGTATCTTGAGTTTCAAACCATTCATTTTGTGTTTTCTTTCTGGTTTTCTGTTTTTTCCCATTTTCATCAATATAACTTTCACCTATCTGATAAATTTTCTTCCCAAATCTTTCAAGATATGTTTTAATTGATGGATATAGTTCTATATCTATATTCCTTGCAGGAAATGTTGAAATAATCCACAGCTTACTATCATTTGTTTTATATCTTTCAATATCTCTTCCTCGCAGTAGAGGCTTTAATAATTCGTCACATTTGGGATGTTCAGAAATTAATTTATTTTTTGTCTTCTCATTAATTACAAATGCTTCATTATATCCAGTTAAGATTCCTCTGTAAATCTCTACTTCCCAATTTTTAAGAAGACTACCTTGATTTTCTATTTTTAACTTGATTGGATATTCACTTTTATTTGAAATTACCCAAGAACTTTCTGCAAAACTTTCAATATAAACTTTATTCTCATTAAAATATGAATCAATTATTTCAACTTTTTCTTGATCTTTTTTTGTTAACCTTAATGAAGCAACTTTTTGTTGTTCAACACTATTTTTCCTAAATTGTACAATGGTTGTTAAAACCGTTGCATCCTTAAATATACTACAATCAGAAAAATCTATTACTTGTAATAATTCAGTTTTTTCAAGAAAAAACCTTCTTAACGATTTACCATAATTTGTTCTCAACCAAGCACTACCAGTTATAAAAGTTAATAGACCATTTACCTTTAGTAAATCCAAGCCTTTTTCATAAAACAACGCATATAAATCACCTGTTCTTTCAAAAGTTCTATAACCAATTTTTTGTAATTTTTTTGATCCTTCTTTCATCTTTTGAAGTTGGACATAAGGTGGATTACCAATAACAACATCAAATCCACCATTGCTCATAATTTCCTTAAACTCTTCATTCCAGTCAAAAGCTTTTTCTCCGGCAATTTTGGGGTCGTCTATAAGTGAGTTACCACACTTAATATTATTACTTAGTGTAGAAAGCTTTCTTCCCTTCTTTGCAGTCCGTAACCACAAAGAGAGTTTTGCTATTTCTACAGCTTCTTCATTTATATCAACACCATAAATATTATTTTCTACAATCTCCTTTTCATACTCAGAAATTGCAAATCCTTCTTGCAATAAAGATGCTTTATATTCATCAATCCATTTATGTTCGTTAATTAAAAAATCTAATGCTTGGTTAAGAAATGCACCACTTCCACAAGCGGGGTCTAGTATTTTAAGTGTAAGTATATATTCTCTATATTCATCAAGATTGCTAAAAATCTTTTCTGCTTTTGCAGTTAGTGTACCACTTTTGGTTTTACTATTTTCTAAAGTCTGTTCATCAATATTATTAAGGTTAAGTTCTTTCTTTTTCTCATTACACAAAGTACCAATTGTATTATCAACAATATACTTTGTAATATATTTTGGTGTGTAAAAAATTCCATCTTTTTTTCGTTTAGATTTTTCTCGTTCAACTAAAGTTCCTTTAAGCTCTGCTGTTAGTTCTTCAATTTCTGTTAAGCTATGTTCAAAAATATGACCAAGAATATTTACATCAACTTCGGTACTAAAATCGTAAGAAGATAAATGAAGCATATCATCTAAAAGTATTTCGTCATCTATATGAACATTATCAAGTATCTCATCTTCTTTGAACAAGCCGCCATTATAAGCAGGAAGTGAATATGTTTTATATTTATGACCAATGTTTAAGTGATGAAAGAATTTTAAAAATCTTGAATAAAGCGATTGTGCTTCGTCTAATTCTTTTAATTGCTCATATTGATCTACAATTTTAGAAATTGCATTTGGTGGAACCAATCCGCTATCTTCTGCAAAGAGGATAAACAAAACTCTATCCAACAACTTTTGAGATTTTTTGAAAAGTACAAGTTTATCGTATTGAGGATTATTCTTAACTAAGTTGTTATAAATCTTATGCTTGAATTGAGAATAATCTTTATAGAGTTTATCGGAAATACTTTCTTCATGTAATCGAGATTCTTTCTTAATTTGTAGTGGAATATCATTAAGTAAATTCTTTTGGTTAAGAAGTAAATATAATAGAGCAAAATCTTTTTCTGTAAGTGAAAAGAGATTAAACTCTTCCCACTCTGTAGCATTATCAATATAGAAGAATAGCTTTTCAAAATTAGATGTAATTACATATTTACATTTTGATTGATTGTTCTTATAGTTAAATGCTTGTTTGGTTATAGATTCAAGATTTACTGTTTTTGTAGATTTAAGTTCAATAACTCCAATCGCTTTTTGCTCTTTAAGTATTGCACCGTCTGCTTTTTTACTGTCTGTTTCGTTTTTAAATTCTGTTGTAAGGTTATAATTCTTATCGGGATTTATTGTATAACCTAATACTTCTACAAAAATCTCTCTTAAAAATCCTTCTTGATAATTTTCTTCTTTTAATTGTTTTATGTTTTCTAATCTTTCAGAGTCTCCACAAAACTTTTTGAACTTCTGATAAGCTGTTAATAGCTCTTCTTTATCTTGATTTGATAAGTATTTATTAATAACTGATTTTTGGAAGAGTGCCATAAGTTTAAGTTTTTAATGAATGGTAATAAAAATAATTAAATATAAATTCTATTGTAAGAATAAACTTTTTGCTTAATTGTATCAACGGTATAACTTAATAATGATTCAAAGAATAGTAAAATTATTTTTCTTGAAACTTAGATCTAATTTTTAATATTTTTAATCACAAACAAAACATCTCTTGTTAAACTTGTTGCTTAATCAATTATCGGTTACGGAACTTTTACTTGATAAACTAATGAGTTTTCACTTTGGACTATTTTATAATTATTTAAAATTGCAGGAAGCATAACAACATCTCCCTTTGTAAAACTTAAACCTTCGTTTTCCCATTTAATCTCAATAATTCCTTCAAGAATCATTAATATTTTAATTTCTTTGTTGTTTTCTACTTTTATTTCTTTAGTAAAATTTAACTTTTCTAATTCAAATTCCTCGGCAAAGGTTTTATAAATTGTTCTATCTTCTTTTTCGTAAATATCAACTACTGCTTGGCTAGAATCAGTTTCTAACATATTTAATAATGTTTCGGTATCCTGATATTTGGGGGTTAATCCGGCTCGTACAACATTATCAGAATTTGCCATACACTCTACTATATTTCCTTTAATGTAAGCATGAGGAATTCCTGCAGGAGTAAAAATAGCTTCACCGGATTTAAGATTTACAATATTGAAAAGTAATATTGAGATTAGACCAACATCTATTCCGTAATTATCAAATTGAAGAAGAAATTGTTTTTCGGATTGAATAAGATCTTCTTTAGATTCCAATCTATTTTTAATTGATAATATACTTTTCTCCAACTTATCAGAAGTTGATTTCATTATTTCTGAATAAATACTTTTTACTAAATCTTTTTCGGCAGTATTAATATTTTTTAGCTTGTTAAGAGTTTCGTTGGTAAGTAATTCTTCAATTTCAGGATTTTGTAAAATAGCTTTTCGTATTTCAACTAAATTCTTTAATCCCACCAATGCTGTTAGGTTATCAATTGCTATTGCAATTTCGGGCTTGTGGTTTTCATCGGGGTAATTTTTTGGGTCTTTTTGATGAAGAACTTTTGCCAACTCTTTATTAGGATGTGATTGAATTGACAAAGCTTGATTTATTGATAGCAGTTTTAATAAAAAAGGTAAGGTGTTATTAAACTTGTCCGAAATTCTATTGCCTAAAATTTCATTAGGAAATTCTTTAAGTAATTCAATTAAAGAAATTTTCTCTTTATCAATAATTACATCAGATGGTGCTTTTGGGTGAACACCAATCCAATATTCAGCATAAGGAACATTTTGTTTTGGTTCTTCACCTAAAAATTTAGGAATAAATGCTTCTTTATTTTTAGTTCCCCATTCATAGTTTTGGATTTTACCAATTAGTTTATATGGTTTTGCTGCAAAATTTTTCATTAAATATTCTCCAATTATTCAAATACAAATTCAATTTGAGGAATAGCAAACTGCTTTTTAAGTGCTGATATTCACATTGTAAATACTAGCACTAATATAAGTGTAGATTTAATCACTCTACTTTTCTTTATAATTTAAAAGAATTCCCACGCAAGGTGGGAATAATAATAGAAATTATTTTAATTAGAATTACTCATAACATTGTTCAATAAGTCTTCCAATTGTGCTGGTAGCTAGCCCAATACATGTATCTGCTGCACCATAATACAATTTTACTTCAGAATCTTCTTTAGCAAATCCTTCGTTATCATATTCTTCAACAATTAATCCTGTTGGAAAAATAACATTAGGTACTTGTCCTACTAATTCCCATATTTCTCTTGGTTCTAAAATATTTTGAGAACCTCTTGCAATTAATTTTGTAGGATCATTCAAATCAAATAACATTACACCAACTTGATAAATTGGAGCATAATGTGTTGCAATTCCGTGATATATATGCAACCACCCCTTTTTTGTTTTAACGGGTGGAGGACCACTTCCTATTAATTCATCCCAATAACGAGTTCCGTCTGCAACTATAGCTAATTGTGTCCAATTTAATAAATCATCACTTTCAGAAACGCACATGGCACTTCCTGTTAAAGGACCGCCTTCTATTTGAAAATTGTTAGGCCTTTCATATCGAAAATATTTTCCATTAATTTTTTCCGGAAATAGTACACCATTTCTGGTACCTTCATTTGTTACTATTCCCATAAATTCAAAGGAATTAAAATCTTTAGTTTTAGCAAGACCTAATTGGCATGAGTCTTCTAGATCCATTGCAAACATAATATAATATGTATCGTCAATTTTTGTTATTCTGGGATCATATAAATGGTAAATGGTTTCATTAATTTTTTCAAGCCCTTTCAATTCAACTACTTTGTCTTCAACTTCAAAATCATATCCGTTTTTACTACTTGCCATAATAAAAAATGTTCTTCTTCCTCTATTTTGAACTCTTAGCATTAAATGGTAAGAGTCATCAATTTTTATTGCACCGGGATTAAAAACCGAAGTAACATCAGTCAGTTCTTTGTTTATTGCAGGAATATCTTCTTTTACCACAACAGGGTTTTTCTTTGCAAATCTAATCATTTCTATAATTTCCTTAATATGTTTATTACATAAGTAACATATTTAATTTAATAAATAATGTAAAATTTTTATTAGAATTAGCTGGCTGACGAAAAGTTACTTATTAAATCCATTAGGATTTTGCGATTGCCATCTCCAACTATCTTCACACATTTCATCAACTCCTAACTTTGCTTCCCACTTTAGCTCTTTTTTTGCTTTTGTTGGATCTGCAAAACACTCTGCAATATCACCTGGTCTTCTACCAACAATTTTATACTTAACTTTTTTTCCAGAAGCTTTTTCAAACGCTTTAACCAATTCTAGAACACTATAACCTTCTCCTGTGCCTAAATTATATACCTGATAGCCAATTTTTTCATTTAATTTATCCAATGCAGCTAAATGACCTTTTGCTAAATCAACAACATGAATATAATCTCTTACACCTGTTCCATCTTTTGTTTTATAATCATCTCCAAAAACATTTAGTTCTTCTCTTTTTCCAATGGCTACTTGCGATATATATGGCATTAAATTATTGGGTATTCCTTGCGGATCTTCACCAATATTCCCACTTTTATGAGCACCTACCGGATTAAAATATCTTAAGATACCAACATTCCAATCTTTATCTGCATTATATGTATCACTTAATATTTGTTCCATCATTAATTTTGTCCACCCATACGGGTTAGTTGCTGTTAAAGAAGCCGATTCCTTAATAGGAACTTCTTTGGGATCTCCATAAACTGTTGCAGAAGAACTAAAAACAAAGTTTTTTACATTATGTTTTTGCATCGCTTTAATAAGATTAATTGTACCAACAATATTATTTTCATAATACTTTACTGGTAATTCAACAGATTCTCCTACTGCTTTTAATGCAGCAAAATGAATTACGGAGTTAAATGTATTTTTATGAAAAATATTATCTAAAGAATCTATATCCAGTAAATCAACATTATAAAATTTTATTTTTTTACCTGTTAATTCTTCAACACGATTTAATGATTCTTTATTACTGTTAGACAAATTATCAACAACTGTAACATCATAATCATTCATTAAAAGTTCAAGAACAGTATGCGAACCTATATATCCGGCTCCTCCGGTAACTAATATTTTTCTTTCCAAAACATTCTCCATTTACAAAATATAATTATTAATTAAAGTTAGATAAGAATTACTATTTTCTATAAAAAGAAAACCGCTCTAATAGAACGGTTTTATTATAATTTTAATTCAAAATTATTTTACGGCAAATGCTAATTTTACATTTGCTTTATATTGTACTATTTTACCATTTTCAACTTTTGCACTATGTTTAACAACTTCTACACCAGTTATTCCATTTATTGATTTTGAAGCTTTTTTTACTGCTTGAGCTACAGCATCTTCAAAACTTTTTTTTGAAATACCAATAACTTCAACAACTTTTATTGCTCCAGAAGTAATATTTCCCATTTTTTTCTCCTTTAATTTATTTTTTTAATTAACGGCTAATTCTTTTAGCCTTCTAATTCTTTCTTCCGTTGGCGGATGTGTTGAAAACAACTTTTGCATTCCACCAAAAAATGGATTTATTATAAACATATGAGAATCTGTGTTTTTTCCGGTTCTCATTGGTACCTGCTTAACACCATTTTGAATTTTATTTAATGCTCCTGCCAACGCTAAAGGTTTTCCACATATTTCTGCTCCACCTTTATCAGCAGCAAATTCTCTAACTCTTGATATTGCCATTCTGATAATCATTCCGGCAAATGGTGCTGCTATCATCATTAAAATAGAAGCAATAGGATTTTCTCTACGATTACCAAAATAAGCAAACTGTCCTAAAGCAGAAAGAGCACCAGCCATAGTAGAAGCAATAGTACTTGTTAGAATATCTCTATTCTTAACATGTGCAAGCTCATGAGCCATTACTCCTTCCATCTCATCAGTTGTTAGAATTCTTAAAATTCCTTGGGAAGCAGCAACTGCTGCATTTTGCGGATTTCTACCAGTTGCAAATGCATTTGGTGTTAATTCCGGTGTAATATAAACTTTGGGCATTGGCAGCTCAGCATTATTCGCTAATTTTTTTACCATTTCATATAAACCACTTGGATGCCCCGGTCCAACTTCACTAGCTTTATATCTACGCAAAACCATTTTATCACTAAACCAATAGCTATAAAAATTCATTCCGCCAGCAAATACTAAAGCAATTATAGTTCCTATTTTTCCACCGAGAATTCCACCAACCCAAACCACAATTAGGGTTAATATTAACATCAATGAAAACGTTCTAAATTTACTACTCATTTAAAATAAAATTAAAACTTAGAAATAAATCTCGATTCTGGTATTATTTAGTACTATTATATTCATGAGTATTTCTTTTTGATTAAACTACTTATTAGAATTGCAATTCTAAAAGATGTTTTTGCTCATAAATTGTGTGTTCTTTACTTTTTTCTATAATTTCAAAACCCCTTTTTTTACAGAGCTCTAAAGATTTAAAATTATCTTTATACACATATACAAGAACAGACTTAGCTCCTAAATCTTTTATTAAATTGCAAACCTTCTCTGTAAGCTCAACACCATAACCCGATCTTCTATACTCTTTATTAATGTGAAGCCCGTATAACCACCAATTTTTCCCTAGAGATTTACGATTTAATCTATAAATTACTAAAACTGAACCTATTACTTTATCATTATTTTCATCAACTAATAAGTACAAATAATTTTTATAAATACCTAAAAAGGAAAACAATTTCATTTTTAAAGATCTGCTGGTATACTCAAGAAACAATTTCTTACAAAAAATTTTATATTCTACTTGTTCTCTATATTTATCTGAATATTTAATAAATTTCGGCATTATAACTTTACTGTTTATCTTCTAGAATACTTTATTTTTTAATAAGATTTTATCTTGTAAAAATTTTAACCCACCTAACTTTTTAGAACTATTTATCTTCTTACGAAAAAAAATTTTAATTCCTTTTTATTTTTACTTGTAACAATATTTTCAAAACTTCAAAAAAGTCTATCTACAACCTAAGTTTCCAATTTTTATAGTATTTATATTATAAGTTGGTTAATACAATTTAAATAAAATTTTAATAAATGAAACCATTTTAAATGGTTTATTCATCAATCTTAAAAAAAAGTAAATACTCAAATAGAGATTGAAAAACGAATTTCTAAATTTTGACTGTACTAATTTATTAAAAGATACAATAAGATTTAAATTTTAGCTAAATATTCAATTTATACCCGATATAACATCATAAAAATAGCCATAAAACTAATTTATTGAAAAAAACTATCTATTTAACCTTGATAAGTTTACTGTTTTTTGATACAATGTAGTTTTAAATGAAAATAATATGAAAGAGGTAGATGATGTTAATGGTTAAAGATGTTGATTTAACTCCAAATCCACAAGCGCTTAAATTTATTCTAAACGAAAGAATTCTAAATAGAGAAACAAGAAGTTTCAAAAATAAAGAAGAAGCAGAAAATGATCCTTTAGCAAAAGGAATTTTTGAGCTTGAAGGAGTTGTTTCCGTTTTTTATATGGATAAATTTATTACAATTGAAAAAGAACCAAATATAAGTTGGGGAAAAATTCAAATGCCTTTTGTTAATTATATTAAAGAATTTGATAAAACTTTAATTCCCGAAGAAAAAGAACAAGAAGGCAATTCTGAAAACGAAACTAAAACTCTCAAAATTATAAATGAAATTTTAGATCAAAGAGTAAGACCAGCACTTGCCGGAGATGGTGGCGGTCTTGAAGTTTTAGATCTTCATAATAAAACTTTAACAATAAGATATCAAGGTGCATGTGGTTCATGCCCAAGTGCAATTCAAGGAACTCTTGTTGCAATTGAAAACTTGTTAAAGCGTGAAGTTGACCCTGCAATTGAAGTTATAAGCGGATAATTTTTTTTTAGAAGATATAAAAAGCAATATAAATAGTGTTAGTTTTTTGTTTAAATTATTTAACCAATTTAAACTGCAACTTTAGCAAACATATTTTCTTTTTTATTTAGAATTTCATTAAGTTCATCTTCAAAGAAAAACTTTGTTTCTCCTAAAGCTGGTTTTAAATCATCAAACCATGTAGCTTTTTCATCATATCTTGCAAAAAATGGTTTTCTAACCCAATCGGGATTTCTTCCCTGTAAAAAATTTAGAACAAATACTTTTTCGGCCATAACTTCTATAATTCCATCAATCATTACCTTACCGGGAGTTGCCGACATAACAGGACCACGAGCAGTTCTACTTAAACCGGAAACCTTTTTAAATGCCTCTTGATAAATATTAAATACTTTATAAAGAGGAACTTCAAAATAACTCTTTGCACCTGTATTTCTTTCCACAAACATATAATATGGTATTAAACCAAGATTTACTTGTTCTTTCCACATATTACTCCATACTTCAGCAGAATCATTTACATGCTTAATAACCGGAGATTGTGTTCTAATCTTTACACCAATACTTTGTAATCTGGAAATTGCTTTTCTTACTGCCGGAGTTTTTAATTCAACAGTATGACTAAAATGCCCCATTAAAGCTAATTGCTTTCCTGAAGTCATAATTTTTTCAAACAATTCAATTATTGAATCAGAATCTTTATCGGTAATGTATTTATAAGGCCAATAAGCTAAAGATTTTGTTCCAATTCTAATATTTTTAATATGATCAAACTCTGGTTGCAATAATGGTTCTAAATATGCTTTTAATTTTGAATAAGACATAACCATCGGATCACCGCCGGTAAACAGAACATCTGAAACTTCTTTATGTTGTTTTAAATATTCTTGGAATCTATTTGATTCATCTGTTACAAATTTTAGATCACTATTACCAACAAATTGTGCCCATCTAAAACAAAAAGTACAATAAGCATGGCAGGTTTGTCCGCCCGTAGGAAACACGAGAACAGTTTCTTTATATTTATGTTGAATACCACTAACCGGTTTATCATCTAAAAAAGGAACATTAGCCGTCATTTGTCCTGCAGGGTGTGGATTTAATTCTTCTCTTATTTCGTTTGCAACTTCATTAAGCTTTCTAGCACCAAGTCCATCTTTTATGGCTTTGGCCATTTTGTTGAATTGTGCTTTCTTAAGCATATCTTTTTGCATAAAGGTAAGTTGAAAAATAGGATCATTGGGTATTTTTGACCAATCTATTAATTCCTCAACAACATAATTATTAGCTCTAAAAGGTAAAACTTTAGCAACAGTTTTTATATTAAATCTCTCTTCTTCCGAAAGAACATTTAGTTGAGGGATTCTATCAATATTATTAATTGAGTAAATTTTCCATTTTTTTGGAACAATCATATTTTCCAATCTTTCAATTTTTATTAATATAAATTTTCTATAATAATTATTTTAAAAAGAAAATGTTTTATTGAAGTAACGAAATGCTGCTATAAATAATTAGATTAAAAATGAGGAAAGCGGTAATAATACCGCTTTATTTAATGGTTGTAACTTTATTAACGTCGTCTAATTTTACAAAACTTTCTTGAAATTTATAACTACCTTTTTCTGTTTTCATTGTTTTTACAACTTTAACGTTAATTTCATTTTTTGCAGCTTTTCCTTTTGATTTATCAGCAAAAGTTTGTTTCTTAGCCATAATTATCTCCTTAATTTAACTACGTAATATACTTATTTAATCTTTTAAATGAAATATTTAACTTATTTTATTTGGCGGAAAGAAATATCAAATCCGCTAAAATATGTCCGCTTTCCTCTAAAAAGGGATCTTCAACTTTTAGATTTTTTTTAGTTACTTCTTTGCCGTCAATAATTTCTACTTCATTTAACTTTTCTCTTTCAGCTTCCCTTAGCTTTCTTTTTTCTTCTCTAGCTTCTCTTTGTTTCTGTCTTATTTTTTCATTTAACGAAAATTCAATTTTATCTTTTTTAGCTTTATATTCATCAATGTCTTCCATTAAATAATTGAATTCCGGTTCTTTAGATATTCTTTCTTCATGTTTTTTTAATAATGCAGGAATAATTGAAGAAATATCATCATATATTTCGTAATTACTAGTTGAAATTTGATCCCATTTTAAAGCACTTGGTCGTGAACTTTCTCCATATTCTTCGGGGTCTACTGCTGATGGAAATGAAATATCTGGAACGACACCTAAATTTTGAGTGCTACTGCCATTTATTCTATAATATTTTGCAATTGTTAATTTCAAATGACCACTTTTATCACCGGCAGATGGAACAAATCGATCTAAGCCAATTAGATTTTGAACTGTTCCTTTTCCATAAGTTTGTTCTCCTAATATTACGCCTCTACCATAATCTTGAATTGCACCGGAAAATATTTCTGAAGCAGATGCACTATATCTGTTAACAATAACTGCTAAAGGACCGTTATAAATAATTTTGGGATCAGGATCTTTTTCTACTTCAATTTTACCGGATGACTGTCTTACTTGAACAACAGGACCATCTTCAATAAATAATCCGGTTAATTCAACTGCTTCATCTAAAGCTCCTCCACCATTGTTTCTTAAATCAATAATAATTCCTTCAACATTTTCTGTTTTTAGTTCTTCAATTAATTTTCTAACATCTCTTGTTGTACTTCTATAATCAACTTCCCCTTTTCTTCTTGCTTCAAAATCTACATAAAAGCTTGGAATTTCGATTACTCCTATTTTAGTATCTATATTATTTTCATTTATTGTAATTACTTTCTTTTGTGCTGCTTGCTCTTCTAATTTAACCTTGTCTCTTACAATTGTAATGGTATCAGGTTTAGAATCAATTCCATTTTTAGCTCTTAGTACAGCTAATTTTACAGTTGTTCCTTTATCACCTCTAATTAGTTGTACTGCATCATCAGTTCTCCATCCTATAATATCAACAACTTCGCCATCTTCGCCTTGTCCAACTCCGATTATTAAATCATCTGAATGAAGATTATCTGCCTTAAATGCCGGACCACCGGGAACAATACTTACTACTTTAGTATATTCATTTTCATTTCTAAGTGTAGCACCAATTCCTTCTAAAGATAGTTTCATTCTAATATTAAAATTTTCTGAAGTTATTGGCGATAAATAGTTTGAATGCGGATCAATTGCATCTGTAAATGAATTTAAGTACAGTTGAAATACTTCTTCAGATTTGTATTGAAGAATTGCTCTATGATAATTTTTATATCTTTTTGCTAGCGTTTCTTTAATTTTTTCCCATTTTTTTCCGGCTAATTTTAAATTTAAGGCTTCATGTTTAAGTTTTTTACGCCATAATTCATTTAATTCTGTTTCAGTATCAATCCATTCAGCTTTTTCTCTATCAATTGTATAAAATTCATCTTTAGAAAAATCGAATTCTTTATCTAATTGCTTTAAAACAAATTTTATACGTTCTCCCATTCTAGTTTTAAAAGTATTAAAAATTAGATATGCAGGATAAAGTTTACCAAGGTATAGGTTTTCATCAAAACTAAATCTATAATTTTCAAATTTTTCTATATCAGATTTTAAGAAATAAGCTCGGTTATAGTCTAAAGAAGATATATAATTATCAAAAATTATTGAAGAAAGAGAGTCATCTAAATCAATTTTTTTATAGTGATAACGTGATAAAATTCTAGTTACCATCTTGTTAATTTCAGGATGAAAGTCTAAAGGTTCAATAACCTTATTAGTATCTAAATTTTGGTTTTGTGCTAGTAATTCTTCTGTTTTAGATTTTTGGCAATTACTAAATACAATTATGGCAACAAATAAGAACAATATATTTTTCATTAAAATTTCCTGTAATTTATATTATTTAGTAGTACAATATAAATTTATTAATGTTTCTTGATAAGTTTTAAATATAAGAAATATATTTTGTTTAAATAAGTAGAATAATATATGGATATTGAACAATTAAGGGAATATTGCCTTAAAAAGCAAGGTGTAACCGAAAGTTTACCCTTTGATGAAGAAATACTAGTTTTTAAAGTTGGGAGTAAAATGTTTGCCTTAATAAATATTACTCCGCCTCATAGTGTAAATTTAAAATGTGAACCGGAAAAAGCAATTGAATTACGTGAAGAGTATGAAGAAATAATTCCGGGCTATCATATGAATAAAAAACATTGGAATACTGTAGATATTGAGGGTAATTTATCAAATAGTTTTATTCAAGAATTGATTGACGATTCGTACAATTTGGTTTATCAGAAATTAACTAAAAAAGAAAAAGATTCTATAAAAATTGATAATTGACCGGAGAACAAACTCCGGTCGTATTATCTGCATTCATTAACTAGCAAAAACTATATCCCTAATTCCAGTTTATTTACAAGTCCTGAAACTATTTCATTTAGTGATACATCTTCTTTAGTTAATTTTTCTATATTATTAAAAGAGTGAATTACCGTAGAATGATCCCTTCCACCAAAATGAAGCCCAATGGTCTTTAAAGAGTTTTTTGTTAATCTTTTAGAAAGATACATTGCAATTTGGCGTGCAAGTACCACTTCTTTCTTTCTGTTTTTTTCACGCACCTTGTTTTCATCAACATTAAAATGTTCACACACCATTCTTGTTATGGTATCAATAGAAATGTTGGCTTCTCTTTTTGTCGAAATTTCTTTTACAGTTTTTCTAGCAAGTTCAAAATCAATTTCTTTTCCACTTAAAGAAGAATTTGCCAATAATTTTATTAAACACCCTTCTAATTCTCTAATATTTGAAGTAATGTTATATGCAATAAAATCTATAATTTCATTTGATAATAAAATTCCAAAACTATTTGCCTTTCTTTTTAGAATTGCTATTCTAGTTTCAAAATCCGGTGCTTGAACATCTGCACTTAATCCCCACTGAAATCTAGAAATTAATCTATCACTCATTCCTTTTAAATCTTTTGGTGGTCTATCGCTAGAAAGAATAATTTGTTTACGTGCCTGATGAAGATTATTAAAAATATGGAAAAAGAGATCTTGTGTTTTTTCTCTACCTGTTAAAAATTGAATATCATCAATTATTAAAACATCTATATTATTATAAATTGCAGAAAATTCATTTATCTTATTTGTTTGAATAGCTTCAACAAATTGTGTTGTAAAAATATCAGCCGAAAGATATATGATTTTTTTATTGGGATATTTTGTAAGAATATTATTCCCGATTGCTTGAATTAAATGAGTTTTACCAAGACCAACACCTCCATAAATAAATAATGGATTAAATGAAGTTTCTCCCGGATTATCTGAAATTGCAATTGCTGCAGCTCTAGCTAATTGATTAGATTCACCTTGAATAAAATTATCAAATTGATATCTTGGCGAGAGATTTGATTCCACAGTATTTTCAATTGGTGAGGTTTTAGAAGATTTAGTTTGTGGTTCAACAATCGGATCATCAAATAAAGTGGGATCTTCATCACTATCATCATTAATTACATAAACCAATTTACCATCTTTACCTAATATTTGATAAATAATTTTGTTAATTAATGTATTATAATGTTCTTCAATCCATTCAACAAAAAAATTATTAGGAACTTGAATTTTTAATGTTTTTCCATCTAATTCATAAGGTTTTATAGGTAAAAACCATGTATTATAAGTAATATTTGGCACATCTTTTTTTATCAATTTTAAGCATTCTTTCCAAAGTTGGGAAGAATCTTTATCTAATGTACGTTGTTTATTTTTAAGTGTAATTTTTAAGTTATCCACAGTATTCTATATTATTTATATTTGTCCTTCAAAAAAGTAAAACACACAATTTTTTTATAGCAAAAAAAATATCAACAACTTATCAACAAAAAAGAAAGGTGTGTAAGTTGTTATTTTATAATATATTAAAATGTTTCTTTAAATTAAATCAACAAGTAATCGCTGTAAGATAAAGAGCGTGATAAAAGTCACATATGCTATGAAACGTTTCACGATGTCAAGTTATCCACAAGTTATTAACACATCTTTTTGTTCTTCATTCAAGAAGAAAATAGCTCAATTTTATAACCTGTACAAATTAATTCTTCAATAAAGTTATAATCCCTTTTATTGTAATAAAATAAAATTTTTATTTAACAATCAGGATTCAGTATAGTAGCTATAATTGCCGAAATTTTTATAAATATTTGCGATAATTACTTATTTAAAATTATATAGTTCAACAAATTATTAATAACTTATGTTTATATAATTGAAAATTTATGAAGCAAACAAAAATAATGATTATTTATTGCCTAGGAATGTGCTTCACAAAAGAAGTATAATCGCTAAAATGTTACATAGAAGGTTCTAAATTTAAGGTGAAAATAGCTCTAATTTATAACCTGTACAAATTAATTTTTCAATAAATATATAATTCCTTTTATTGTAATAAAATAAAATTTTTCATTTAACTAACAGAATCAATTTAGTTACTTTAATTACCCAAATTTCATTATTATATTAGATATATTTATATAAGTTGTTTGTGTTGGTAATGAAAAAATTTGGCAAGTTACAGATATAAAAAATAGTTCTGTACAAATTTGAAAATTAAAAAAACTGAATAATACTAATTCAAGCAATTATCACATACATTAAAAATTGAAGAAATAATTATGAAAAAGAAAAAAATTCTAATAGTATTTACAGGTGGTACATTTTCAATGAAAATTGATAATGAAACCGGAGGTGCTGTTCCTCATTTTCATGGAGAAGAACTAATTAAAATGATACCGGAAGCAAACGAACTTGCTAGCATTGACATATATAATTTTGGCAATTATCCCGGTCCGCATATGACACCGGAACTAATGCTAAATCTTTCTAAAATTATAAAAGAAAATATTGATAAAAAAGATGTTGATGCAATAATTGTTACTCATGGTACAGATACATTAGAAGAAACTGCTTACTTTCTTGATTTAACGGTTCGTACCGATAAACCAATTGTTGTTATTGGTGCTATGAAAACAAGTTCCGAAAAAGATTGGGATGGCCCTAAAAACTTGACTGATGCAATTCATATTTGTAATAATCCTAATAGTACCGCAATGGGCGTTTTAGTCTGCTTAAATGGAGAAATAAACGCAGCTAGCGAAGTAATGAAAACTCATACTGAAGATGTTGAAACTTTCCATAGTCTTGATTTTGGTGCACTTGGGTTTGTTGATAGGGGAAGAGTTTGGTTTAATAGAACCCCTAGAAAATTAGAAGGACTAGAAACTAATAATGTTACAAAGAAAGTGGAAATAATTAAAGTTTATGCGGGAATTAAAGATACAATTTTTAAAATTCTTGCCGATTCTAAAATTGATGGTCTTATTGTTGAAGCTCTTGGAGTTGGAAATGTACCACCTTTGGCATATGAAGGAATAAAATATGTAATGAATAAAGGAATTCCTGTTGTACTAGTTTCTCGTTGCCCAATGGGTGAAACTTTAGATGTTTATAGTTACGAAGGCGCCGGAAAATGGCTAAGAGAAAGTGGAGTTATTTTTACGGACTACCTTAACGGACAAAAAGCACGAATTAAATTAATGCTGGCTTTGGGCAAAAATTTAGATAATAAACAATTGCATAAAGTTTTTGCAAAATAATTTTTTCGGTATTGGCTAAGAGATTTATTTAACGCCATAAAGCCTAATAAGAATATAAATTATTTAACACTTATTGTAATTAGAATAGTCGGTTTAATGTTATATATGCTTTTTCCAACTAAAATTAAAGGTTAACCCTTGCGGGGCAAATTTACTGTTTTGGCAGTATACACAATTATACAATTAGGAATTATAGGATAGATATTATTTATTATTGACCTATTTTAGAAAACTAAAATACAACTAAATAAGAAAAAAGTAGAAAACATATTAAAACATTATTAGAAAGGAGTGGTATAGTATAATATGTAATTATTATATTCTATTAACTAAAAAATAACGAGTATTAAAATGAAAAAAGTTTTACTATTAGTTATATTACTACCCTTAATAACTGCATTTCTGCAAAACTGCGATACCACAGAACCAAACAATAAAGCAAAAATAACACTAACAGCATTAGATGCATCATGTACTGAGGTTTGGTTAAA
>PDWI01004399.1_pt1 | contig 18929 bp, 19 predicted proteins | sample 1430891 | NCBI WGS metagenome assembly PDWI01 (sample SAMN01162508, study PRJNA174530) | Oral metagenome, whole genome shotgun sequencing project. | biome: Marine environment; feature: Marine mammal; material: Swab sample of the gingival sulcus; isolation source: swab sample of gingival sulcus...
AAATTGATGAAAAACCTCTTTGTCCGTAAAAGCTTTTTTAAATATGGTTTCGTTATCTAAGGGTGCAAGCATGGTTCATGTGTTTAGGGGGTGTTATTTTTTTGTAAAGTTACAAAAAAAATTCAAGAATGTATAATTTTAGTTTTTTTTGCAAACTCAACTTAATTAGACATCTTTGTAACTGATATTTTTTCAAACCCAAAATAACAAAAATGCCATCATCTCGAATATTAATCCTCAACTATGAATATCCGCCAATAGGAGGCGGAGCAGGCGTTATATCGCATTATCATGCAAAAAACATTGCCGAATCAGGACACAAAACTACCGTTATAACCACTTGGTTTAAAGGCGAAAAAGAGTTAGAAACAACAGGTAACTTAACTATAATAAAGTTAAAATCTAAACGTAGATATGATTATAAATCAACGCCTGATGAATGGCTGTCGTGGATGAAAAATGCAAAAAGATTTTTGAAAAATTTTCTAACTAAAAATCCTCATGACTTCTGTATAGCTAATTTTGCATTGCCAAGTGGCGAAGTTGCAAGATACTTAAAGCGACATTTTGGACTAAGATATGCCGTAGTATCGCACGGACAAGACATACCTTGGTTTTTTCCAAAACAAATGCTGAAATATCATATTGCAACCTATCTATGGATAAAGAAAATATGCAACCATTGCGATAATCTTGTTTTACAAACCAATGCCATGAAAAAAAATGCCGATAGGTTTATGAGGCGTGATAAGCATAAAAATCTTATAGTGCCGAATGGTTGTGAGACAAAAAACTTTTACCCGGATTACGATAAACGCAACAAGCCTTTTAAAATAATTTTTGCAGGAAGATTGGTGGCTCAAAAAGCACCTTTTGTATTTTTAAAAGCACTTTTAGAATTTAAACAAAACATTGATAATGAATTTATTGTAAATATTCTTGGCGATGGCGATTTAAAGGCAAAGATGCAAAAATTTGTAAATCAAAATGGCTTAAATCAGAATGTAAAATTTAAAGGGTGGGTGAGCAAACAGGAGATGCTTGCGGAATATCAATCGGCTCATGTGCAAGTGATGAGTTCGGCGGCGGAAGCAATGTCGGTATCGGCTTTGGAGAGCCTTGCGTCAGGCTTATACCTTATATCTACTCCGGTTAGCGGCAACACCGATATTATAACCGAAGGCATTAACGGCAACCTTTTCCCTTATGGAAATTCAAAGGCTCTTGCTAAACTTTTGCTGGATTTTTATAACACAAAATTCAAAAATAATTATCAAGTACCGAAACCTTTTTTAGATGATTTCAGAAAAAATTATGAATGGCGAAATGTGGTAAATTCTCTTATCGAAAAGTTAAATTTGGAAAATATATGAGTATAAATATAGGGTGTGAAAAAATAAATCATAATTTTGATGAAAAGCATATAAAATAAAATACTTTTGCACCCAAACTGTATAAAAATAACATGAAAAACACTCTGCTTACGATAATACAAAAATTAAAAATCAGCTATTTAATAATAGGCATTGTAATATTCATAGGAACGTCGTGCAACGAAAAAAAATCGAAAACTTGCAAAATTGAAGGGCATCTCACAACTGAAACAATCTCAAAATTAACACTATACAAAAAATCTTACAGGCATCTCACACCGATAGATACCGTAATAGCGGAAACAGGCTCATTCAAATTCAAGGAACTTGAATTAAAGTCGCCGGAAATGCTGTATTTGCAAGTTTGGGGACAAAAAAATCTAATTCAATTATTTGCCGAAAATTCTGATATAAAAATAGTTATCGACATTAACGACCTTGAAAAAAGCCAAATACAAGGCTCGGCAACGCATCTGGAATACACCAATTTTTTGGATAATAACAAATCATACATAAATAAACTGCAAGACCTCTACAAACAGCAAAACATAACTCTTATTAATAAGGATGAAAAGATTTTTTACGAGTTAGACTCGCTGAAACAACTTCTGCAAAAAGAGCATGAGGCATTCCTATTGAAGTATGTTCTAGAAAACAACAACAGCCATGTTGCCACATACATCGCCTACGAAAATATAGCAAAGTATGCTTCGTTAGAAACCTTAAAATCAATAAGAAACAATTTTTCGAATAATGTAAAATCATCAATATACTACAAAAAATTAGAAGCATTAATTGCAGCCAAAGAAAATCTATACAACCAAAAAACCGATGAGTTTTTAGCCGAATTACTACCCGAAAATTTCACACCCGCAACAAAGTATATTAGAGTTTTCTTCCCGTTTCCCGACAAATATCACATCAACAAACTTGCAAAGCAAGCACGCCAAACGCCCAAACTATACCGCGATTCCGACATCGCCACCATTATAATAATACCCGACTCAATATCAATCGCAAACAACAATATATTTGCCGTAAAAAAAACAACTGCAAAAAAATACAACAAACTATGCGAAAAATATATGGTCAATTATGCTTATAAAAATTTTTTAATAGAAAAAGATTCAATAATTTTGAAGTCCGGAAAAACACCGAACGAAACAAACTTATTTATACAAAAATTGAAACAAAAAAATTAAACCTATGAAAAAAATATACATCTACACCGCACTGATGATTGTAATATCGATGTTTGCTTGCAAATCGGAAAACGGAAAAGAAAAAACAACCGAACCAAAAAAACAAACAGCATCACAAGTAACAAACATAAAACCAAAATCAGATTTCTACATCCACTTGACCGACAACAACGGAATGTCGGTTGATTTGAAATCGACTAAGAATGAAGTGTTTGCAACATTGCAACAAGGAAATCAAGAACCTGTATTCTTGAACGGAAACTATAAATCCGACACTCAATTTTCGCTATTAGGCTTCGCCGACCAAGACGGCAAACGTGATAAATACCAAGGCAAAATCACAAAAAATGAAATAGAACTTACAAACACCGCAACAGGCAAAACCTACAAACTCTCGCAAAACTACTCGGAAAGTGTGCAGTTTAAAGCATATTCATTAAAGACAGAAATAACTGATGCAGAGCCTCTTGAAGATAATTTATATTTGCTAATTCCCGAAAATCAACCCACTTTAAAAGACTCTATATTAAGCCTATTTTTCGGCGAAAAACCAAATGCGAAAAATGACAAATTTCTGGAAACAGCTCACAATTCATTTCTCAAAGAGGCAAAAGATGCCAACCAAGACGACTTTGGAATGCCTTGGACAAGAGAAGCAAAATGTAGCGTATACCTCAACGAAAAACAAACCGTATCGCTGGGCATAAACTTCTTTGAATTTACGGGCGGAGCTCACGGATTGGGCGGTCAATCATTCATAGTATACGACATGAAACAGAACAAAACACTTGTCTTGGAAGACATATTCTCAGCCGAAGAAATAAACAAAATCTCGAAAATAATATACAAAAAAATAAAAGCCAACAGAGGTTTTTCCGACGATGAAATGGCAGATACTTTTGACTTGCCAATAAAAGCAAATCAGAATTTCTACCTGAGTTCCAATGCGATACACTTCTGCTACAATCCCTATGAAATAACCGCATACGCAAACGGTAGCGACGAAGTTACGATATCATACAAAGAATTAGCAAAACAAAACATAAACCCGGATTACCTCAAACGCTTTAAAAATTAAGATGAAAAAACACGGCAACCTCATATTGCTGTCGGCTGACTTAGGAAACGACGACATAAACTCAACCATACCCCAAACCGTAGCCAAAAACATATCAGAAATAAAATATTTTTTGGTGGAAAACGTACGCACCGCTCGCCGATTTTTGAAAAAAATCAACAAAGAAATTGACATCAACCAAATACAATTTTCGGTATTAGACAAGCGAAGCACCTACGAAGATGTCTCGAAATTCCTGAGACCCGCCCTCAAAGGCAACGACATCGGACTGCTCTCGGAGGCAGGCAACCCGTGCGTGGCTGACCCCGGAAATATCGCCGTGCAAATAGCTCACGAAAGCGATATAAGGGTAATTCCCACCGTCGGGCCCTCGTCGATTTTGCTGGCTCTGATAGCATCCGGACTAAACGGGCAAAACTTCGCATTCAACGGCTACCTGCCAATAGAACAGAAGAAGCGTGATGCAAAAATCAAAGCTCTTGAACTGCATTCGGCAAAAGAAAATCAAGCTCAAATATTTATGGAAACACCATTTCGCAACAATGCAATGCTGAAAGCCTTACTGAATGTATGTTCCTCAAAAACAAAACTTTGCATAGCCTCCGACCTCACAAGCGACAGCGAATTTATCCTAACTCGAACCATAAAAAGCTGGGCTAAAAACGGCACTCCCGACATCCACAAACGCCCCACGATATTCATTCTGCAAGCGTAAATATATAGGTGCAAAAGGAGTTTTATAAGTACATCGCAGACCTAAAATCGAGGTTTAACACAATGGCAACGCAAGCCGAAAACTTTGTTTTTGTGAGCTACGGTGAGTACCCTTTTTTTACACCAAAAAGAGGCAAAAAATATATTTTTCAAGATGAATGGGAGCGGAGCAAATCGGCGGTAAAAGCAAAATTGCTTTACGAATTTGGCGGTTGCAAAAATATTTTTGCTCGGAAATGTAGCGTGAAGTTGGTTGCAAAAAATGAGGCAAAATCCTTTTTTCACGACAACCATATAATGAGCTATGCAAACTCGAAATATCATTACGGATTGTGGTATTTGGGCGAGGCAGTTGCCATGGCTTCTTTTGCCAATGAGCGGAAATTTCCCTACGGCAATTCAGCAGAGTTGCTTCGCTTTTGCAATAAGAATGAGCTGGTTGTAACGGGCGGATTATCAAAATTAATAAAGCATTATTTGCGATTGCATCAACCTGCCGACATGATAACTTATGTCGATGCACTGCGAGATGAGGGCAATAGTTTCACGAAAATCGGCTTTGCCTTTGAAGCTCAATTAGGCGAAATGCCCTTTATGGTGGACACCAAAAATGCCGTGCGTGTTCCGCTTAAACATTTCAAACCCGACAAAATGCAGGGCAATTATGTAGCTCTGAATTTGCCGGGAAGTTTAAAATTTCGCCTAAAAAATTAGGCTGTTAATATGTGTAAAATTGTATTTTTTTAGTCGTTTTGTTATCTAATAAATCAACGGCGATGACCTCCAAAGTATTTAATTTTTGCTTTTCAAATCCTTGTATCATACCTGTATAAGGCTTCTCTTTTTCATTATTCAAGATGTATGAAATCGATTTTATATCGGTGTCTCCGTCATAGGCGGTTATCTGCACTGATGTGAAATAAGGGTATATTTTCACGTCGCTTTTTGCCCCCACAGATTTGCCCCCAAACGCAATGTTTATCGTCGGCGGAGTCTTGTCGAAGAAGAACGGGAACGAATATATATTTCGGTTTTTGACATTGTCGTAGGCAAAAATATCAATGATGTTTTCGCCCTGTTTCAGATTGTCGCCCAACTGTATAGGCTTGGTGTATTTTAGCTCGCGAGGGTTGCCATTGTAGTTGTAAGCCGAGTATGCCGAACCACTTTCCAAGTCTTCGGTTTTTATTATGATTTTGGTTTTTGGGGCGAGGTATAATATTGTATCTAACTGTAATCGAGGACCTTCAAGTGCATAATTTATCTGAGGTCCTGCGAGGTCTAAGTAATATTTTTCTACTTTGTAGGTGTATTTTCCTTTCTCGATTTGGGCGTTGCCGATGCTGTCTATCGCATAATATCTTATGGTGTGAACCCCCTTTTCGGTTGGCAATGAGACCTGTATATCGTCGTTGTATTCTTTGTATTCCTTATTGTCGATTGAGTATTTTATGGATGCCACGCCTGACTTGTTGTCAAAGCCCGTGAGTTTCAATTTTGTTTTGCCCGAGAAAAATATATTGTCGCCAATTTGATACAAATCGCCAATAATTCGCGACGATACCATGGGTGGAAGTTTATCGATGTAAAAATCATATTTTTGTGTTTCTTCCACATTTCCGATTTTGTCCACAGCATAATATTTTATGGTATAATTTCCTGTTTTTAAACCTCTTACAGGTATCGGTTTTTGATATATTTTTTGTTTGAAATTATTAATTTGATAATAAATGTTTTTCAAATTGCTGTAATCGTCGGTAGACTTTAAGGTTATTTTGGATTTTGCGGATAATATGTTTTTTTCTGCCAATTTTGAATCGCTTACAGACAGTTGTGTGGTTGGCGAATTTTCATCAATAATAAAGTTTATTTCTTTAACTTTTGAGGCATTTCCAACTTTATCTACGGCGTAGTATTTAACTGTGTTTCTGCCCTTTGTGATTATTTCCACCGTATCGTTGTACACCTCAAACGAATTACCGTTTAGACTTACAAAAGAGTTTTCCACACCGCTGTATTTATCGTGTGATTTTAGAATTATTTTCACCGGCGAGCTGTAATATTTCTCGTTTCTGACAATATATTTTTTTGAGCTTTTTACCTCAATGGTAGTTATCGGCGGAGTTCCGTCTACCCATACCGGGAATGACACCAACTGTTTGGGATACACCGCTTTGCGAGTCTCTTTATCTACTGCCCACGGAGATTTTATGTAGTTCAGCCCCTCCACGGTAAACACAAATTCTTGCTTTGTATTGCCGTCTTTGGTTTGCAAATGATGCCTCTCGCCACCGGGTTTTGTGGCAAAAGTTATATATGCGGGCAACTTCATATTCCAATATATTTTGCCGTTTTCTTTTTGGATGTATTTTGGGGTGTGGGTTTGCGGGGTTTGGCTTTTAGCTTGTAACGCTATGAGGCTTAGTATGGTTATGATTACGAAAATCTTTATATGATATTTTTCTGCATTCATATTTTGGGGTATTTATAAGGCTACAAATATAATTAATTCTTTGCAGTGTTATATTGTATTTTTTTTAATATTAACAGTTTATTTTGAAGTCTTTTATTTTTCCGCCTATCACAAGAATATCATCAATTTGTTTTGTTTTTCCCTTCCATTTTTTAAATTCTTCTTGCAATATTTCCATCTGTTTGTTAGCCGGCAAATCGTTGTTTTTCAAGAATATATCATATATCCTTGTTTTTCTGAACCGCTCTTTATCAGTTTTGTCAAATTGGTCTTGTATTCCGTCGGTGTGCATGTAGAAACTGAATTCTTTTGGCATGTTAATTTCTTGAGTTTTAAACTGCTTTTTTATTTTTTTGAATTGAGTTTCGTATCCGCCACCTATCGAGAATAGCGACGAGGTAAGAGGTATGATTTTTTTGTTTTCTATGATTACCAAATGGCTGTTTGCTCCGGCAAATTGCAGTTTTCTATTCTCATAATCAAGGAGTAATATAGAGATGTCCATACCATCCATGTTTTCTATTGAGTTTTGGTGCAATGCTTTTACGAATTTGTTGTCAAGTTCTTGTAATATTTCGCCGGGTGTTGTTACTTTTTGGTCTTTTATTATTTGGTCGAGGAAGTTGTAGCCAATCATGGTAAGGAAACCGCCGGGGACTCCGTGTCCGGTACAGTCTGATACTGCGATGATTAGCTTCTTCCCTAATTTCGTATACCATAGAAAATCGCCACCCACAATGTCTCTGGGTTGTGTCCAGATAAATGAATCGGGGATGTAGGTTGTGAATGTTTTGTGTTGATTGGTGAGTGCTATTTGTATTTTTCTGGCGTATTCTATACTGTCGGTTATTTGTTTGTGTTTTTGTTCTATTATCGTTTTTTGCTTTTCGATTTTTTCATTTTTCTTGGCAAGCACCTTATTGTTTCTCGCTTTTTTCACAAGATTGCTTAAAATTACAACAACCAAAATCAATAAGACCGACAGCATTAGCATCACAGCGTATTTTTCACGCTTTAAGTCTCTGTTTTTTATCTCTTTAAGATGCTCCTTTTGAGTCATAAGTTCAAGGGCAAGCTGGCTTTTGCTCAACGAATCTGCTAACTTTTTATGAGATTGATTGACATATTTCACGGTATCTTGCATCTCAAAAACTCGCTCTTCTGCCTTTCTGCGTTTCAGGGCTTCAATTTCTTTTAGATTTTCCATGTTTTCCCGTTTCAGCCTTTCATTTTCGGCATCTTGTTTAAGATTGACGTACAATATTTTCTGAAAGTCTCGATAAAGATTGTAGTATTCCTCCGCCTCTTTCTTTTCGCCCATGGTGTTGTAGAGGTTTGAAAGTTCGCCGTAGCAATGCGAGATGCTTTGCGGGAAATTAGAAGATTGTGCAATGTTTAACGCTTCAAGCAATGTCTCAACTGCTTCCAAATATTTTTTCAATCGCTTTTGAGCCGTTGCAATATTTATCAGTGTCTCAACGATTTTGACATTATTATTTTCACTTTTGGCGTATTTATAAAAATTCTTAAAGTGGTCTATCGACTTCTGATACTCCCCCACTTCGTTATACAATATACCCAAATTATTATTGACTTTGGCTATCGCAACATAATTATTGATTTTCGTATTTAGCTTTATAAGTTTTTCGTAATACTTAATAGCCTCTTCCGCATGCGAATAATCCCAATAGATATATGCTATTTTGTTGGTGTAAGTTATTACTCCTGATATATTACCCTCTTGCTTTTGTTGCTTTATAAGTTTCTGATAATCTTCTATTTCGCCCAATTTGTCCGGTGGAATGTCTACTATTTGCCCAAACATCAAAATGGGAAATGTTAAGGCAAGTAGAAGTGATAATATTTTGGGCATCAGATAACGCATGTTTATTTTTTTTGATTGGGATATGCAAGTATGTTTAAGAAAGACATAACATTCCTTATTTTAGTTGCAAGTTGAAATAAATATCACAACTTTCATACCAAAACAGATATGGCAAACGAATAAAAACATCAAAATATATCCTTATGTGCAATACTTGTTTTGTTTTTTCGTAATAAAATATAACTTTACGATTAATATTTTGTGTGAAAAACGCACAAAGGTACACATTTTATAAAAATAAGACAAATTAACTATGAAGATAAAAATATTATTTGTATGTCACGGCAATATCTGTCGTTCGCCATCTGCCGAGGCGATAATGAAGCACATTGTGGAAAAAGAAAATTTAACAGACCTTATACATTGCGATTCGGCGGGCATAATCGGTTATCACGAAGGCGAAAATGCCGACGCAAGAATGATGCAACATGCTAAAAAACGTAACTACAATCTAACGAGCATATCTCGCCCGGTTGTCATGCAAGACTTCGACAATTTTGACTATATAATAGGTATGGACAAAAGCAATATAATCGCCCTGATGCGAAAAGCTCCCGACGAAAAGTCAAAAAGCAAAATCAAATTAATGACCGACTATTGCTCGACGCATAACTATACCCACGTTCCCGACCCTTACTATGGCGGTAGTGCCGGTTTTGAATTGGTGCTTGACCTGTTGGAAGATGCTTGTTTAAATCTTTTAGAAGAAGTAAAAACGAAACTTGTTTAATTTCAGAAAATTACAACACCATGAGAGCAAAGCAATTTTTAGTATCAATACCTTTGGCTATATTAATTTTAACGGCAAATTTAAACTGCAACGAAAAAAGTACGCCTCAAAAACCAATAAAAACAAACACCGATACGGTTACGGCTGATACCTCAAAAATTCAACCGCCCAAAGTAAAAGCAAAATCTGTTGATACCATAAGGACACAATCATTGGTGTTTTTTATGAAAAGCAAAAGCGAACGCCAAACCCTTATAAATCGGTCAAGTGTGGCTACGAGATACGAGTTAAAGGCTCTTTTCAAACAGTTCAATACTACCTCTAAGCAATTCAGCAACCAGATAGGAAAGCAAAACATCAAGTGCCAAACCAGCAATGCGATGAAATTGGTTTTTATAACCGACACTGCCGAATACATATTCAATCGTGTGGAAAACGACATGGTGTTTGGGCAAATATTTTTCGACGGACATAACGACATCAAAATTTTTGACGGATACATGGAGCTTAGCGAACTTCGAGATACGGCTAAAAAATTCTTCAACCTAAAAGGGATGCAAATACAAGATACTACAATTCAAGATTCTGCATCAGCCGAAACGACCCCGCAAGACAGTGTTCCTACGCAAAAAAACGATACTACTAACAAAACTCAAATCATACAACCATGAAAAAACTAATACTATCAACATTATTAATCATAGGTATTTCAATATCCTATGCACAACGTTACGGCACGCCTCAATCGGTGCTGACGATACAAGAAGAGGACGGCAATTTTTTCCAAGTAACAGTCAAAGGCAGAACCTATAACTCCACAAACGGGGTTGTATCCATAAGTTCTTATGACTTAGGCGTTTGCTACATACAAATAGCACGCCCAAGGAACAGTATGGGGGCGATGCAAGAAGTGTACCGAGGCAGATTAGTGATACCAGCAGGCACTCACCTTATGCTATTCCTAACAAGGTATTCTAACTTGGAAACAATAGCCGAAGTACCGCTAAATTCATTAGGCAACAGCTATGCTCCCACGCCAATCGACAATACGCCACAATATCCCGCTGAGGTAAACATACCTGCATTGGTGGAAACCATTAACAATGAGGCTTTTGACAAAGAGAAATTGATGGTTGCAAAACAAGCACTAAGGCGAGGCAATATATACGCCGCCGGTGTTGAAAGAATTATGCGACAATTTAGTTTTGATGATGCTCGTTTGGAGTTTGCAAAATACGCATACAAGCGTTGCATCGACCCGCAAAATTATTATCGTGTAAATAATGCTTTTACGTTCGACTCGAACAAAGAGAAACTAAATAATTTTATATTAAAGGAATATTAAACCTAATTTCCACAAAAAAACTTTGAGCTTACTCCTTTTAGACTAACAATCTAACTTGCGAGTAAGCTCAATTATATTGTTAAGATATTTTTGGTCGAAGTCCAATTTTAGGGCAATCTGCAAGCAAAGTTCATACTCTTTTTCATGCACCTCGCCATCTACCATTGCCATACGGATACAGTCTACAAGTTGCTGTTCTCTATCGTCAAAACTCTGAGGCACAATGAATTTCAGTGTAGAGCCTCGTTCCAAAACATTACCGATTTCATCACGGCTCAAACCTGCCTCATAGGCACTCTCTGCCAATAAATCAATTTCTTTTTCAGTCAAAATACCATCAGCGTAAGCTACGGCAACCAAGTTTTCAAAATGTTCAATTTTCATGTTAAATAAATTTATTGCCACAAGGTACAAAAAATATGCAATAATTTACAAAACATCTAAAAATTTAGTACCTTTCGGAAATTATAAATTTAATCCGTACTATAATGAAAAATTTTGACCCCGCAACAAATCTACAAGAACTTAAACAATTTGGAGAATTTGGTGGAGTAAATCCATCGATAACCGATTCTGCCACCTACACATTTTTTGGTGCAGACAAAATGCTTGATACTTTCCATGGCGAAACACAGGGCTGTTTCCTTTACTCGCGACATTGGAATCCTACCAATAAATACCTCGCCGAAGCTCTTGCTTCAATGGAAGGCACTGAATCAGCATGGGTTACGGCATCGGGAATGGGTGCTATAACTTCGGCAATTCTTCAACTTGTGAACTCAGGCGACCACATCTTGGCTTCCGAAACAACTTACGGAGGCACTTATGCTTTTCTGAAAAATTATCTTCCTAAATTCAACATTGAAGTTACATTTGTAAACCCCACCGACCTAAATCAAATTCGCAACTCCATAAAAGAAAACACCAAAATCGTATACACCGAGATGATGAGCAATCCGCTTTTGCAAATTGCCAACATTCCGGAGATTGCAAAAATCACAAAAGACACCAATGCTAAACTAATGGTTGATAATACTTTTACACCAATGATATTTAGTCCTGCCAAACTTGGTGCCGACATCGTGGTATACAGCATGACGAAATTCATAAATGGCAAAAACGACTGCGTGGCAGGTGCGATATGCGGTTCGGAAGAGTACATCAATTCGTTGATAAGCGTGAACGACGGCACGGCTATGTTGCTGGGACCCGTGATTGACCCACTGCGTTCATCAAGCATACTCAAAAACTTATACACCCTGCACATACGCATGCAAAAGCACAGTGCCAACGCGGCTTTCATGGCTGAGAAATTTGCCGAGATGGGCATAAGAGCGATATATCCGGGATTGAAATCGCATCCGGGACATGAATTGATGACCTCAATGTTTAACAAAGAATACGGCTACGGCGGAATGATAGCCATTGATTTAGAGACTCCTGAGAGAGCTGCCAAATTTATGGAAAGCATGCAAAATAAAGGCGTTGGGTATTTAGCCGTGAGCTTGGGATATTTCCGCACCTTGTTCAGCAACTCGGGCAAAAGCACCTCGTCGGAGATACCAGAAGAGCGTCAAAAAGCGATGGGAATGTCGCCCGGCTTGGTACGTTTCTCAATGGGCTTAGACCACGACATGGAAAAAACCGCCCAACTTATAAAAGAGGCTTACGAAAGTATATAGCCTAAGAAAAGCATAACCAAAAAGGCAGATGAACTTAAATGTGTTTATCTGCCTTAGTTGTTTTTGAGGGGGGGATTTTCAAAAAAACAAAAAAATACTTTGCAAGTAGTAACTTTAAAGTTACCTTTGTGTTATGAAAAAAGTAAGAAAAATAATTGCATACAAAGATGATTTTGAAAAATTTCTAACGTCTCAAACGGTCAAGGTACAAGATAAAATCTTTAAAATACTTGAAATTATAGAGACGTACGAACAAGTACCTACCAAATATTTAAAATCAATAAGAGGAACGAGTGGCTTGTTTGAAGCAAGAGTCAAATTAGGATCAAATATTTGGCGATTATTTTGCTTTTTTGAAGGAGATAAACTTGTAATTCTTTTGAATGGGTTTCAGAAAAAAACACAAAAAACACCCAAAAGAGAAATTGCAAAAGCCAAGAAATTAATGCAAGAATATTATAAAGAAAAAGAACTTGAAAATAAAAAAAATGGAAACTAAAAGCTGGCAAGAAATAAAAGATAATGTTTACGGAGAAAAAGGCACATCAAGAAGAGATGAACTTGAAAGAGATTTTAGAAGTTTTCAAATAGGATTACTTCTGCAAGAGGCTCGTGAGAAAAAGAATTTAACACAAGAGCAATTAGGAAATATAATTGATAAAAAAAGAACCTATATTTCTCGTATAGAGAATAATGGAAGCAACTTAACCTTAAAGACTTTATTTGATATTGTAGAAAAAGGACTTGGAGGTAAAGTAAATTTATCAATAGAAATATGACAAAATCACTCTACCTCCAAGTAGTTGAAAATAAATTTATTCTAAACCAACTTCAAATCATTCACCTCCTGTGCGGATAAACCCGTTTCGGTTATTATGGTTTCGAGAGGCTCGTTGTACTTTAACATTTTTTTTGCAAGTTTTAACATTGCATTCTTTTCGCGTTTCTTAGCTTCCAATTCTCGCTGTTGGGCTTCCAACTCTCGCTGTTGGGCAATTTCTTTTTGAGCAAGAGCTTCGTTTAGTTTTGCCTCATATTTATATTGCACCTCGGTATATACTGTCGTTATTTCCGATTGATGAATACGTTGATTTTTTATATAAATATCATAAGCGAGTTTGTCGGCAGGCGACAAATTATCTACTCGTAAGATTTCTTTGGCTTTCTCCAAACCCTTTGCCTTGAAGGAGTCTTTTATTTCATTGTTTTTCAGGAAATAAATCCACTCGTCTAAGGTGTTTTTCGCATTGTCGTCAAATGTGTTTACCTTAACTATGTAGTACTGAGTAAACAGGTCGCTGACTTTTTCTGCATTGTAAAGTTTTTTCTGCTTTTCGGAAAGCTCCAAAGTGTCATTAAGATGCAAACCTCTAAAACTTCCGTCACTTACATAGATGTAGTCTTCGCCTACGCCAAGCGGAAAATATACAATGTTTATTGAATATATTTTGGTGAGCTTACCGTACTCATCGCCAATATCAAGGCGTTCGGAAATAAGTTTGGCTTGCCCGTATAGCATTCTATGATAGTAGTCGTCTTGGCGTTCATTTTGGACTTCAATGAGCATGAAGTTTTCCGATGTATCTTTAACGAGTATATCAACTCTATTAAATTTGTCGCTTTCGTAATCTTGATTGCTTTCGCTTTCTAATATCTCTTCGATTTTCACGTCGAACATCAGCAACTCCGATAAAAATCCTTCCAGAATTTCAAAGTTGGCTTTGTTGCGTAGCAATCGTTTTATTGCCCAATCAAATTTTATGTGTTTCCCCTTCATTGTGATTGTCCTATTTCTTTATTATCTTTTGAATTGCTTGATGTTTTTTGTCTGAGATTTTCAAAAGGTAAATTCCTGTTTTTAAGTTGGAGACGTTTATGATATTGGCATAATTGGTTCTTGTTATCATTTTGCCTATCAAGTTATAAACCTCAATGGTTGTATTGTCCTTATTGAATACGGCTGGGAGCTTGATATTTAGGTTGTCGATAACAGGATTGGGTGATACTTTTACGTTGCCGGCTGATAGGTTTTGCTCGGTTGAGGTTAAATCATTATTGTTGGCAAATTCTTGTTTGAAATTATCGATAAACACTGTGGTTGGAGCGTGAGGGTCTTCCAAACGTGATAGATATACATCTACTTCGTTGGGCTCATAAGTTACTGTTCCTTCCGACATAGCATCGATATTCAAATCGGGGCAATACCATTTTATTTCTTTCTTTGCATAATCGAAAGACATTAAAACGGTATACTTTGTATCGTATTTGAATAAAATGTCCTCTTCGCCAAGTTCCACTGAGGTTACTTGTGCTACGCCTGATTCGGAATTGTATCTTCTCGCCACACCTATTACCTTATTATTTATGGTGTTAAAAGATATGCCGGCTAATATTCCGTAGTTATGTTCTACTCCCGACACCACATTTACTTGTACGCTTGATGCAACATCAGTCGGCGAAATTCTAATATCAAATTTAACTTTTAAGATGTCATTGCCTTCGGTGCGTTTTGCCCATGCTTCTTTAAAACCTACTTTATACACACTTCTAAAACCGGTGGTATTGTTGGGACTTTGCAAACGAAGAAGTTTATTGCCGTCTTCTTCAACTATCTGAAAATTCTCTACTCCTAAATTATCTGAGGTTTGCTCCCCGTTGAAGCTCATGTCTTTGGAGTAGCTTCGCCATTTTTGGGCATTCACGGAAAATCCGGAATTTACTTTTTCAAAAAAATTGCCTTCTTCAAATCCTTCAAAATCTTCAAAATCAAATACCTGTGCATTTGAAAAAAGATATGTTAATGTAATTGCGATGAATAATATAGTTTTCTTCATAATATTAAATTTTAAGTTTGAAATTATTGTAATTCCTACAAATATACATTATAATTTTCAAAATAGCAATCTATTTGCTAAAAATAAAAAAAACAAACTACATTTGCATATATAAGTATAATTTCAAAAAATGAATAAAAACCAAAATTTAAGACTAACCGCCAAAACATTTCACGGACTTGAAAATACATTAGCCAACGAGCTTCACAATATAAACGCCCAAAATATAGAGATAAAGAAAAGGGCTGTGCAATTTTCGGGAAATTTAAAAACAATTTATCAAGCCAATTACAGCTGTCGGACGGCTTTGAGCGTGCTTATGGAAATCGCATTTTTCAAGGCTCACAACGAAGACTATCTATACCGAAAAGCCAAGCAAGTAAACTGGGAAGATTATTTAACTCCGCAACAAACTTTTTCAATTACCAAAACCGTAAACTCAAAATATTTCAAGCACTCGCAGTTTGTGGCATTGCGACTGAAAGATGCAATAGCGGATTATTTCAAAGAGAAATTTGGCACTCGTCCGAATGTCGATAAAGACAAACCCGACATTGTGGTGGACTTACATATATCGCACACCAATGTGAATATATCGTTGGACACATCGGGCGAACCACTCTTCAAGAGGAATTATCGAAAGGCAACCGGCATTGCTCCCCTCAACGAGGTGCTTGCCGCGGGCTTGCTTTTAAACATCCCTGATGTATTTGACAAAAAGCTGTTTGACCCATTCTGCGGTTCGGGAACGATAATCTCGGAATATACCTTGATGGCTTTAAATATTCCTGCCGGATATTTCAGAAATGAATATGCTTTTATGAATTATCCTAATTTTTCCGAAGAGCTTTTTAAGGAAGTTAAATCTTTGGCTAACAAGAAGATAAAATCTGAAATACCTCACATGCCCGTTGCCGCCGACATCGATGCAAGAATGATTGATGTGGCGAAAAGCAATTTTGAAAATGCAGGCATAGCCGAATACATTGACATCAAACAAGCTGATTTCTTCAAGGCTTCTGCCCCCGACGGTGTGGAAGTGATGCTGTTTAATCCGCCCTACAATAAAAGGCTTTCGACAAACAACATTCAAAATTTTTACAAGAAAATAGGCGATGCCTTGAAGCAAAATTACCCCGACACCAAAGCGTATATCTTCACGGGATTTCCCGAGGCGGTAAAAATCATTGGACTTCGCACGAATAGTCGCCGTCAGTTTTACAACGGCAAGATAGAGAGTCGCCTATTGGAATACAGATTGTTTAAAGGGAATTTAAAGTCGCACAAAAACAGGGTGTGAAAATTAAGAATGAAAAGGGAAGAATTAAGAATTTATTTTTTTGATTATCAATACATTAGAGATGCAAATTGAAGGTGGTGTTTTTCAATATAATACAAAAAAACAAAAAGTCTTTTCAATCTCCCTACCCCTCTTCTCCAAGAGGAAATTATGGCAACAGTAGAGACGTGCTAATAGGGCATCTCTACTATCACATAAACACCTATCAATCAACAATGTAGAGACGCCCTAATAGTGCGTCTCTACCCTATTTATCCATATAAAAAGAGGGTATAAACATTAATAAACTCCATAAAGTTTGCCTGATTTATATTCATATTTTTCATCTGAAACCGTAAAAATAATCATTTTTTTTGTAAGCTCTATCTCTGGAATTATACCATGGATATATTCTACTTCTACATATTTTTTAAGTTTTTTATCTAACCTAAACAATCTGAAAAAAGAAGTTCCGTCATAAGCCTCTATCACAAAAAGTTCATTAACTCCGTCTTTGTCAATATCATATTCACATACGTCTAACATTGCAGACACACTGGACGAGCCCGACAAATATTCCTCAAAAGCTCCATCTATACTTGAAGAATCTGACAGCATAATTTTGTTATCATCTGCTTTAATGTTAAACTTTATTTTAAAATCACCCCAAGGTTCTACCGATAAATTAAAACCATTAGATAATTTTACTTTAACATTTTCTCCATTATCCCATGCTAAAACTTTTTTCAATTCATTAGCTCTGTCGCCACTAAATTCCGAGAAACCTTTTTCTTGAGCATTTAAAAACAGCCCTGAGAAAATTAAAATACTAAAAATTAATGTTTTTTTCATTTATCTAATTATTTAAGTTTAATATTAAAATATATTTTTTCAAAAAAGCCCTAATCGGGTCTTAATTTATAGATGTAAGGGCGGAAAATTTTTCGCCCCTAACTTTGCTTTTACCTTTCTTCAGATGGTTCAATTACTATGCGGAAGCCAAAGTCAGAAGATTTAATGCCCGGTTCATAACGGCGACGAAAACCCACATAACAGTAAGCATCAAGTGTGCCAAAATGACCACCCCGAGACACACGCTCAGAACCAGTGCTTGCTCCTTGCGGATTATTTGTTGGGCTGTTTTCATAATAATCTTTATTATACCAATCACTACACCATTCAGCAACATTTCCCGTCATATCATAAGCTCCTAATTCATTAGCTTTCTTTGTTCCTACTTTATGAAGCTCTTCATTTGAATTTTCATAATACCATGCCACTTCATCAATATTATCACTGCCTGAGTATCTGTAACCTTTGCTTTGATTTCCGCCTCGTGCGGCATATTCCCATTCTGCCTCGGTTGGAAGTCTTCCGCCTGCCCACTCTGCATAAGCAGTAGCTCCAAACCATGTTACTTGTATTACAGGATAATTTTCGTAACCTGCTTTTACTTTATATTTGCCTCCAACCAATTCTATTTTGCTACCATAAATACTTATATCCATCCAAATATTACCATTTTCTTCATGTTTCCCTTTGGCATTTAAGAACTTAGCATACTGGGCATTAGTCACTTCATATTTGCCTATTTTAAAATCATTTAAAATAACTTGATGTTGAGGCATTTCGTCAGCAGCCTCCTGCTCTCCCTCCGGGCTACCCATCATAAATGTACCACCTTTTACAAAAACTGTTTCCACTTCATCTTGCTTAGGAATAACCGTAAGCTCGCAAGTGGCAGTTTTGTTACCGTCCTCTGTGGTAACAGTGATGGTTGCTTTGCCTAATTTTACGCCGGTTACTCTGCCCGTAGCATCTACGGTGGCAATAGTTTTGTCACTACTTGCCCAGTTTACTGCCTTATTGTCAGCATCAGAGGGTGATATAGTTGCAACTAATTGGAAACTCTCATCGACACCTAATTGCAAAGCAGTTTCGTTAAGTGCTACACTTTCTACCGATTTGTCTTCGTCTTTCTTGCAAGAATGTAAAAACGCTATACTCAAAATGAGTATTCCGAGAAATTTTAATTTGTTTGTCATTTTAGTTTGATTTTAGTCATTTGTTATCGGCTTGTAACTTATGACGGTTTATAAATTTTTATTAAGTGAAAAGGTTAGCCGTTACCTTACTGTATTTACCAAAAAAAGCACCTCATCGAGCCATTGCCCGACTAGGTGCTTTTCATAGAATTTTAATAATACTATTTAATAGGTGTTGTGTTGTGTTGTGTTGTGTTGTGTTGTGTTGTGTTGTGTTGTGTTGTGTTGTGTTGTTCGCCCTTAGCTAAATTACAAAAATTCAGCGAATTACACAAATTTACAAATATAT
>PDWI01007606.1_pt1 | contig 18925 bp, 18 predicted proteins | sample 1430891 | NCBI WGS metagenome assembly PDWI01 (sample SAMN01162508, study PRJNA174530) | Oral metagenome, whole genome shotgun sequencing project. | biome: Marine environment; feature: Marine mammal; material: Swab sample of the gingival sulcus; isolation source: swab sample of gingival sulcus...
AAGGACCAAGGTCATGAACCGGCTCCGATTTCGGTGATGGCCTCACGGCTTTTCTGGATGATCTTGCGCACCAGTTCCGGGAACTCCGTGCTGTCCCGCCAGGTGATGAACCCCAGCAACATGGCCAAATTCACCCCGGCGACGATGGCCACATCGGGTCGATCCTTGGCCGCCAAACGCGCGGCGGTGGCGCAACTGCCCCCGAAATCATCGATGAAAACGCAGGCGGGTCCCGGCTCCTCCAGCCAAGCGCCCACCGTTCGGGTGATGTCGTCGGTGGATTTGCCATTGTTGGTCATGGCCTCGAGGCCCTTGACGGGTCCCAGGATCATCTCCACCACATGGGTCATTTCCCGGGCGATCTCGCCGTGCGTGATGACCAGCGCCCGGGGTAGCTCAACGTTGGGATTCATATCACTCCGGATCCTGTTGGAGGTAGTTGCGCAACCTGTTGCTGCTGTTCATGGTGGCCAGGATACGGTCGTTCAGCACCTGGGCCGCATCGTAGCCGTAAATCTTGAGCATGAAATTCAGGGCGATCACCTCGGCGATCACCGTGATGTTCTTACCGGGAACCAAGGGCACCACAACGTGGGGAATCGCCACCCCCAGAATATCCCGGGTCCGGGTGTCCATGCCCACCCGTTCGTAATCAAAAGAGTCGTCCCACTCCTGAAGCTCCACTTCCACCTCGATGCGCTTCTGGATACGGATGGCCCTAATCCCGAAGATGCTCTGCACGTCGATGGGACCGATGCCGCGGATTTCCAGATGGTGCCGCAGCACCTCGCGGTAGCGCCCAATGATCACGTCGTCCGCCGTGCGGGTGATTTCCACGATATCGTCCGCAACCAAGCGGTGTCCGCGCTCGATCAGGTCCAGGGCACACTCGGACTTGCCGATGCCGCTACGCCCGGTGAAGAGCAATCCCACGCCGTACACGTCCACCAGGGTGCCGTGCTTTTCCGTGTAGGGCATGAACGCGGCTTCCAGGTGGTGGGTCAGACGGCTGATGAGTTCCACCGCCGTCAGGGTCGAACTCAGCACCGGCACCGCGGCCTCGGCGAAGATGCGGTCCACCCCGACAGGCAAACTCCGGCCCCGGGCCAGCAGCACCACCGGCGGATCCAGACTCAGAACCCGGCGCAAGGCCGTCTGCTGGGCATCGGGTGCCAGGGTTGCCAGAAAGGCGTTCTCGCTTTCCCCCAGGACCTGGATGCGCTCGGTCATGAAATTCTCGGCAAACCCCATCAAGGCCATGCCCGGGCGATGGACATCCCGGGCACGGATGGGGCGGCTCTGCTCCGTATACGGAACCAGGAATTCCAACTCCAGAGCACCCTGCAATTGGTCGTGCAGCTGCTTGACGGTCAACTCGGGCATGGGGCCCCCTGCCTTTTCAGTCCAGGCTTTCCATGTGGGCCAGATCACCGCTTTCCTTGCGGTAGATGACGGCCACCTTGCCCGTATCCACGTTGCGGAAGACCAGGAAAGGCCGCGTGCTCGCGGCAAAGCTTTCCTTCGCTCGCTCCACGGCCATGGACTCCAGTTGGAACCCCTCGACCTGCGCCTCGTCCTCCTGGAAGATATCACCAGCCGACATGGCCTTGCCCAGACCGCCATCGGCGTACTTTTGCTTGCCGCTGATCCTGGACTTGAACTTGGCCAACTGGGCGCGCACCGATTCGCAGAACGCGGTCACGGCCACCTCGGGCTCCCGTCCGTCGCCCTTGGCCCGGAATTCGGAATTCTTCAGACGCATGGCGCCATCGGCAAAGAACTGTCCCGCCTCATGCGTGATGGTCAGCTTGAGGGACTGGACAGGCCGGGGACTGAACTTCTCCAACTTGTCGATGGCTTCCTCCGCCATGGCCTGCTGGTCCTCACCCAAGTTGAAATGCCTCGTGATGATTTCCTTTTCCATGGAGACCTCCTCGTTCGCGTGGGTATTGACGGACTAGAACTGCTTGCGCATGCGCGCGCTCAGGATGCCCATCTGTTCTCGGTACTTGGCCACGGTTCGGCGCGCGATTTTCAGATCACGCTCTTGCAACAACTCCACAATCCGCTTGTCGCTCAGGGGCTTGGCGGGATTCTCACCGTCGATGATCTCCTGGATCATGACCTTCACCGCCTTGGCGCTGACCTCCCCCTCGGACCCGCTGCTGTCCAGCCCCGCGCTGAAGAAGAACTTCAGGGGGAAGACGCCCCGGGGCGTCTGCACATATTTCTGCCGCGTCACGCGTGACACCGTGCTTTCGTGCATGCCGATGGTCGAGGCCACCTGCTGCAACGTCAAGGGCTTGAGCGCGATACTCCCCTTCTCGAAGAATTCCGTCTGCTCGGCCACGATGGCCTCCATGACCTTGATCATGGTCCGGCGCCGCTGCTCGATGGTCTTGATGACCCACTCGGCATGGCTCTTTTTTTCGTTGATGAACTTGATCTCGTCCTCGTTGGACGTGGCCTGCCCCTCGTAGGCTTGGCTGACCCGCAGACGGGGCATGTTGGCGTCGTTCAGGTGAACCGCATAGACGTTGTTCTCCTCGTCCACCTTGATCACTTCCAGATCCGGGGTGATGGCCCGGGCCCCTTCCTGACCGGTGCTCAGGCCCGGGCGGGGATCCAGTTCGCCGATCCGCCGGGCGATCTCCTGCACCGCCTTGGGTGTGATTTTCATCTCGCGGGCGATGTTGCTGAACTTGCGGTTCTTCAGGTCCTCGAAGTGGTGCCGGATGATGTGGGCCTCGTCGCTTTCTTCCAGGCCCCGGGCCTCCAACTGCAGCAGCAGACACTCCGGAATGTCGCGGGCCGCGACACCGGGTGGGTCAAAGCCCTGGATCACTTTCAGCACGGCGGTGGCCGTTTCCAGATCGACCTCGAAAAACGCGGCCACCTCCTCCAGCGGGCAGGCCAGCAGGCCGTCCTCGCCCAGGCAGCCGATGATGTATTCGCCGATACGGCGTTCCAGGCCGTCGGGCACCGCCAGCACCAACTGCTCCGTCAGATCCTCCTGACCCGAGGGCACGTACTTCTGGGGTCGCTCCAGATCCTCCCCTTCATCGTAACCGATCTCGTTGCGGGCCCCGCGGAATCCCTCGTCAAAGCTGTCGGCCCAGTCCCGCGTCTGGTCATCGTCGTCGGCACCGCCGGCGCGCACCAAGCCATCGGCCTCGCTGACGGCCTCATCCAGCCGGGTGGCGTCCTCGATCTCGTCGTCGACATCCACCTCTTCCAGGAGGGGGTTCTCCACCAGTTCCTTGCGCAGGATCTGCTCCAACTCCAGCGTGGGGACCTGCAGCAGCTTCAGAGCCTGTTGCAGGCGCTGCGTCATGACCACTTGCTGGCTTTGTTTCAGCCCGATATGCAGCCCGAGTTTGGCCACGTGGATTCCTTTCTGAGCCTATGGCTTCGGAGCCGGTTCCTTCCGGACCGCCGGAAAGATCTAGAGCCGGAAGGACTCACCTAGATAAATGGCCCGCGCCTTCTCCGAAGCGACGATTTCCTCGGCGCTGCCGGACAATTCGATCCGGCCTTCGAAGAGTATGTACGCACGGTCCGTGATGTTCAAGGTTTCCCGCACATTATGATCGGTGATCAGAATGCCGATGCCCTGCTCCCGCAACTGCGCCACCACCTTCTGCAGATCGGCCACCGCGATGGGGTCGATCCCGGCGAAAGGCTCATCCAGCAGGATGAACTTGGGGCGTGTCACCAGGGCTCTGGCAATCTCCACCCGGCGGCGCTCCCCGCCGGAAAGCTGGTAGCCGTAGCTCTTGCGGATGTGGGTGACCCCCATCATCTCCAGCAGCTGATCCTGGCGGTCGTTGCGCTCTCCGCGGCTCATCTTCACGCTTTGCAAGATGGCCATGATGTTCTGCTCGACGGTCATCTGCCGGAAGATGCTGCTCTCCTGGGGCAGATAGCCGATGCCCAGCCGCGCCCGCTTGTACATGGGGCGGCCGCTGATGTTCACCTCATCCAGAAAGACCTGCCCCCGGTCCGGGCTGATGAACCCCACGATCATGTAGAAGCTGGTGGTCTTGCCCGCCCCGTTGGGGCCCAGTAGCCCAACCACCTCGCCCTGCCGCAGTTGCAGATCCACGCCGTCGACCACGGCCCGGCCGCGGTAGACCTTGCGCAGACCCTCGGCCTTCAGGATGTGCCCGGAGGGGGCGTTGATATCCGTCACTGGGGATCGCTTTCGGTCCGGTCTTCACTGTGGCGGCTGCCGGCAGGGCTGTCCACCACGTCCGCCTCCACTTGGTTCTTGATCTCAATGTACTCCAGATCCGGAGAGGCCTCCAGCCCGATTCCCTCCACCATGTCATCTTCTCGCGTGAAAAGGTCGTGCACGGCGTTGTGGATGATCTCCTTCTGGCTGTCGAAATAAAGCTCCTCGGTGTCCAGACGGCGGCCGTCCTCGGTGGTCACCACCACGTTCCCCCAGGTGTAGATGTCGTGGGTCATCAGGTTGGCGCGGCCACTGTCCGCGGTCAGGGTGCTGAAGTGGCTGCCGTCCTTGTAGAAGTCGATGTGCACGGTGATCAGTTCCACATCGCGTTGCCCCGTGTACTTGTTCATCTGCTGGCTGACCAGGATCCACTTGGGGATGCCGTCATGGGTTTCCACCAGCTTGTAATCGAAGAACTGCTGGGTGGGGCGCTCGGACGCGTCCACCGCCGCGGATTCCGGTCCGGTGGCCGGCGCGGCTTCATCGCGGCAGGCGGCCAGCGGCAACAGCAGCAGGAACGGCAGCAACACCTGCAGCCGCCCCGGCCAGGGCATCGTTTTCAAAGCTCTTTTATTCATGTCCCTTCCCGCGGCCGGAGGCCGGCAGCCCCGTGGCCATCTTCTTGCCAGCGCTGGTGAAACCACACCCATTCTTCAGGGTTCCGACGAATGAAAATCTCCAGCTGGGCGTTGCACCAGAACAGAAATTCGCGCACCGCCGCCGGATCCCGGGACCGGTCGGGCAACGGGTTCCAGACCGGGCCACGGCGGATCTCGTGGCCGGTCCCCGCCCGCGCCAGGGCCACCGGCAGCACCGGCACCCCGTACCGCAAGGCCATCCGGGCCAATCCCGCGGGCGTGGGCGCCAGGCGACCGAAAAAAGGCACCAGGATGTTGTCCACGCGCGTGTTCTGATCCAGCAGAACCGCCACGATGCCCCCCTGGCGCAGATGCCGCAGGATGGGCCCGGCCCCCCGCTCCCGGGGCAGCACCTCCATGCCCAGCCGGGCGCGGCGCCGTTGCACCAGCCGGTCCACCGCCGGATTGTGGATGGTACCGGTGACCACGCCCAGCTTGCCCAGCCGGGCCTCTTGCACTTGGCGGGCTACCTCGGCCCCGAGCAGTTCCCAGCAACCGATATGCCCGGTGAGGATCAGCACCCCCCGGCCACCGGCCGCCAGGGTGCGCAATTCAGCGGACAGAGAAGGACGCCCCTGCAGGTCCTCCTCGCGCAGGAATCCGGGGCGGCGCAGCAGGGCCGGGGCCGCCAAGCCGTCATGCAGGTTCTCACCCAGCAGCCGGGTGCTGCGGCCCAACAAGGCACGGCGTTCCGCATCGTCAAGATCCGGGAACGCCAGGCGCAGATTGGTCTCCGCGCGTTGTCGTTCCCGACCGCGCAGACGCCAGCCCAGAGCCGCCAGCAGGCGCCCCTGGGCGCGGCCCACCCGCAGGCTGGAATGCTCGGCACCGAAAAGCGCCAGCTTCAGCAGTTGGTGGTAGAACCGGCGCCGGGCCCGGCGCCAAAGGGGAAGCGTGCGGTCCCGCGTCGTCATGGCGGCATCACCTGGCCGTCACCGGCGCCGATCGGGCGCTCAGAGCAGCCCCGCGCGCAGAACATCGTGGATATGCAGCAGGCCCACCGGGTGGTTCTGCTCATCGGTCACCAGCAACAGGGTGACCGGCCCCTCGGAGCGCTGCTCCATGATACGCAAAGCGGTGATGGCCAGCATGTCCGGCTCCACGGTGGTGGGGTCGGCGTTCATGGCCTCGGTGATGGGGCGGTCCAGGGCGTCGTCCCGCTGCAGAAGAATACGTTTGACGTCCCCGTCCACGCACAGCCCCGCCAGCTTGCCCGCTCGATCCACGACGCAGACCCCGCCCAGGCGCTTGCCCACGATCTCGGGCAGGGTCTCGCGCAGGGTCATGGTCTCCCGCACCAGGGGCAATTCATCACCCGTGTGCATCAGATCGGCCACCTTCATCTGCAGGCGACGGCCCAGGGCCCCGCTGGGATGGAAGCGCGCGAAATCCTCGCTGCGGAAACCGCGCAACCGGATCAGGGCCACCGTCAGGGCATCCCCCATGGCCATGGCCGCCACCGCGCTGCTGGTGGGCGTCAGATCCAGAGGGCAGGCTTCCTTGGCAACCGGCGTGTGCAGCACGATATCGCTGATGGTCGCCATCTCCGAGCCGGCGCCCGCGGTGATGGCGATGGTCCCCATGCCCGCCTGCCGGCAGCGGGAAATCAGGTCCACCACCTCGCTGTTGTTGCCGCTGCGGCTCAGGGCGATGAGGATATCGTCCTCGTCGATGACCCCCAGATCCCCATGGGCCGCCTCCACCGGGTGGATGAAGTGGCTGGGGGTGCCGGTGCTGGTCAGGGTGGCGGCAATCTTACGGGCCACGTTGCCGCTCTTGCCCAGGCCGGTGCATAGGACGCGCCCCCGGCAGGCGTGGAGCCGGCGCACGGCCTCGGCGAAGCTGCCGTCCAGGCTGGCGGCCACCGTCTCCAGGGTGGCCGCCTCTTCCCGGAAAGTCCCCTGCCCCATGGCGATGATTTCGTCGTCCGTGCGGGTGATCTTCTGCGGCTGCGGCATCATTGGGTCAACTCCCCCGGATCCAGGTCCTGGTCGCTGGACAGCTCCTTGCGGGTGGGCTGCCAACTCTTTTCCAGCAGGCGCCGAAGCCCGACGGTGTACAGGCCGCCGGCCTTGAGCACCAGATCCGTGATCTCCCGCACGGCGCCGTGCCCGCCGATGGCCCGGGTCTGGTAGCGGCAATGCTCCGTCACCTCGGCGGGCGCCCCGGGCACCGTCACCGGCAGGAAGACCTGGTGCATGGCCGGCAGGTCGATCAGGTCATCCCCCATGTAAAGGGTGTCCGTGGGGCCACAGCCCGTTTCCTGCCAGATCTCCTCCAGAGCCTGCCGCTTGTCGAAACGTCCCAGCTTGATGCTGTCGAAACGCAACTCGGTGCAGCGGCGTTCCACGATGCTGCTGTTGCGGCCCGTCAGCACGGCACGCTTGAGCCCGGCGATGCGGGCAATGACCAGTCCCAGGCCGTCGTGACTGTGGAATTCCTTGAGGGCCTCGCCCTCCGGGCCGTAGATCAGGTTGCCCGCGGTCAGGACGCCGTCGCAATCGAAGACCAGGCACTTCACGCGACCGAAGGCGGTGGCCAGCTCTTCACCCAGCACCTGGACGGCTTCCGCCCGATACTGCTCCGCGGTGCGTGGCGGCCACGCGGTCCCGCGGTCCCGCGCAGGGTCGTTCAGCCGGTCACTCATCCGGTCACCTCGTTGAACAGGTCCCGGAACCGGATCAACTGGCTGACCAGGCCCTCGAAATGCTCCAGGGGCATCTGGCTGCCCGCGTCCGATTTGGCCCGGGCCGGTTCCGGATGCACCTCCAGGAAAACGGCGTCGCTACCGGCGCTCACGCCGCAACGGGCCAGCAGGGGGATCAGTTCGGGCTTGCCGCCGGTGGTGGTGCCGGTGCTGCCGGGGGACTGCACGGAATGGGTCGCGTCAAAGACCACGGGCCGGCCCAGATTGCGCATGATCTGGATGCCGCGGAAATCCACCGTCAGGTCCCGGTACCCCAGAAAAGTGCCGCGCTCGGTAAACAGGACGTCGCGCCCGCCGGCCGCGACCACTTTCCCGTCGCCATGCCTCAGGTCCTCCGGCGCCAGGAACTGCCCCTTCTTGATGTTGACGATGCGGCCCGTCCGACCGGCCGCCTCCAGCAAGGACGTCTGCCGGCACAGGAATGCCGGAATCTGCAGGATTTCCGCCACCTGGGCCACGGCGTCCGCATCTTCGGGGTGGTGGATATCCGTCAGCACGGGCACCCCCACCGCCTCTTTGATGCGGTCCAGCAACCGCAGACCATCCTCCAGGCCCGGCCCCCGATAACTGGCGCTGCTGGTGCGATTGTCCTTGGTGTAGCTGGCCTTGAAACAGTACCCCACGCCCAGGCGATCGCAGGTCTCGGCCAGTTCCTGCGCCACCTGCAGCATCTCGTCGGGATCCTCCAGGACGCAGGGCCCGGCCATGATATACAGCGGCTGGCCCGCCCCGATGCGATGCCCCCGCAGGGTGATGGGTTTGGCGACGCTCATGCCTGTCCTTCGGAGGCCGCGGAGCCGGATGCGGAACCCGGCGCCGCGGCCTCGGGATTCTCGTCGGACGCCTCTTCCCGCATCATCTCCTGATGCTCCGCGGCGGCTTTGACGAAGGCCTTGAAAAGGGGATGCGGCCGGCGGGGCCGGCTCTTCAATTCGGGATGGAACTGGACGCTCAGGAAGAACGGGTGGGCGGGAAGTTCCATGATCTCGACAAGCTGGCCATCCGGCGAGGTGCCCGAGAAGACCACGCCCGCCTCCTCGAAACGCTCCCGGTAGGTGTTGTTGACCTCGTAGCGGTGGCGATGCCGCTCGTTGATCTCCAATTCCCCATAGGCCTGGTAAGCCCGGCTGTCCGGCTTGAGGTGGCAGGGCCAACTGCCCAGGCGCATGGTGCCGCCCAGGTTGCTGACCTTCTTCTGCTCCTCCATCAGGTGGATCACCGGGTGCGGCGTCCCCTGATCGAACTCGGCGCTGCCGGCTTTCTCCAGGCCCGCCAGATCGCGCCCGATCTCGATGATGGCGCACTGCAGCCCCAGGCAGATGCCGAAGAAGGGCAGCTTGTTCTGCCGCGCGAAACGCACCGCCGCGATCTTGCCTTCGATACCCCGGTCGCCGAATCCGCCGGGGATGAGGATGCCGTGGATGTCGTGGAAGATCTCGCGCATGCGGCGCTCGCCGACCTCGCTCTTCTCCAGATCCCCGCTGTCCACCCACACCAGATCCACGCCCACATGGTTGGGGATGCCGGCGTGCACGAAGCTCTCGGTGATGCTTTTATAGGCGTCTTTCAGCTCGACGTACTTGCCGACGATGGCGATCTTCACCTTCTCCGGCGGGTTGAGGATGCCGATGACCAGCTTGCGCCAGGGCTCCAGATCCGGCTCTTCGGTCTCCAGCCCCAGCCGCTCGCAGAGCAGGCGGTCGAAATCCTGGGCGTGCAGATTCAGGGGGACCTCGTAGATGCTCTCGGCGTCGGTGCCGTCCATGACGCTGCTCTTGGGCAGGTTGCAGAACAGGGCGATCTTGCTGCGGGCATCCTCGCCGATGGGCTTTTCGGTGCGGCACATGAGGAAATCCGGCTGGATGCCGATGCTGCGCAGTTCCCGCACCGAATGCTGGGTGGGTTTGGTCTTGATCTCCCCGGCGGTGGGGATGTACGGCACCAACGTCAGATGCACGCTGGCGGTATCGTTCATGGGACGGTCCAGGCGGAACTGGCGGATGGCCTCCAGGAAGGGCAGACTCTCGATATCGCCCACGGTGCCGCCGATCTCGGTGATGACCACATCGACATCGGGATTCTTCTCCGCCGGCAGGCCGATGCGGCGCCTGATCTCATCCGTCACATGGGGGATCACCTGCACGGTGCGGCCCAGGTACTCGCCCTTGCGCTCGCGTGTCAGGATGGTCTCGTAGACCCGGCCGCTGGTCAGGTTGTTGTCCTGATCCAGGTTGGTGTCGGTGAAACGCTCGTAGTGGCCCAGGTCCAGATCACACTCGGCGCCATCGTCCAAAACGAAGACCTCGCCGTGCTGGAAGGGGCTCATGGTCCCGGGATCCACGTTTAGGTAGGGATCGAATTTCTGGAGAACCACGTTCAGGCCCCGGGCCTTCAGCAGGTTCCCCAGGGACGCCGCGGCGATGCCTTTGCCGAGGGCGGAAACCACCCCGCCGGTCACGAACACGAATTTGGCCATTCTCATCATCTCCTGCGGACCAGCGGCGCCGGTCCAGGGGTTAGCCCGAATTATTCACGCCAGATTTTCCGCACCAGTTCCAGATCTTCGGGAGTGTCCACACCCACCGGAGCCTGGTCGATTACCAAGACTTTGAGCCGCATACCGTTTTCCATGGCCCGCAACTGTTCCAGACCTTCGGCCTGCTCAAGAGCCGAAGGTCCAAGCTCAAGAAACCGCTCCAAGGCCTTGCGCCTGAAGGCGTAAAGCCCCACATGCCGCAGCGCCAGTTCGTGCCCGCGATCCTCCCGGCCCGGGAAACACCCGGGCAGGGCGGCCCGAGAAAAATACAACGCCTGGCCGGAGTGGTCGACCAGAACCTTCACGTTGTGGGGATTCAGCCAGGCCGCGCGGTCAGCAAAAGGATGGGCGCAGGTGGCGATATCGAGGCGCGCGTCAGCCTGCATGGCCCCCACCAGACGGTCGGGGATGGCCGGATCCAGCAGCGGCTCGTCCCCCTGCAAATTGAGGATGATCTCCGCCTCCGGGTGGCGCGCCATGACCTCACCGATGCGGTCGGTTCCCGTGGGATGGTCCCCGGTCATCTCGGCCTGGTGGCCGGCGGCCTGGACGGCTCGCAAGATGCGCTGGTCATCGGTGGCGACAACGATGTGATCGGCCTTGAGCATGCCGGCGGCGCGCTCCACCGTGCGGACCACCAGAGGCCGGCCATGCACATCGGCCAGGCTCTTACCCGGGAAACGGCTGCTGCCGTAACGAGAGGGAATCACCACCAGGACGCTCATCGGGCTCCTTCATCCAGGGCCAGGTCATGAATCAATCCGGTTTCACGAACCCATCCGTTCGGTCACTCCGCCCCGGATATCCCGCCAAAAAAAACCGCTCCCTCCGTGGGGGCGGTTTGGTTTTTCAGCCCGGAGGCCAATATAGCACTTCCCCTTGAAAATTCACGGGCAAACTTCCGGCGCCCACCGAGCGGGCAAAGTCAGCACCCCAAACCCATCCCTAGAAAACCCATCCCCCTGCACGAGAAAAACCCATCCCCCTGCACGAGGAATGGGTTTTGATCATGACCGCGGCAGAACCCCGCCGGCAAGCGGTTGCTTACTGGAAAGGAACGATAGCCACGCGCTTCTTGGAGCCGCGGAAATCCTGGAACTCCACCGTGCCGTCGATCAGGGCGAACAGGGTGTCGTCCCCGCCCTTGCCCACGTTCTTGCCGGGGTGGATCTTGGTGCCGCGCTGCCGCACGATGATGGTGCCGGCGCGGACAGCCTGGCCACCGAAACGCTTGACGCCCAGATACTGGGCATTGGAATCGCGACCGTTACGAGTCGAGCCGCCTGCTTTTTTATGAGCCATGGTTGCGCTCCTTGTCTACCGACCGACGCCCGACAGCCGGGCCGGGCGTGGGTTAACCGGTGATACCGGTGATCTTGATCTGGGTGTAGGGCTGACGGTGCCCGTTCTTACGCCGATAGTTCTTGCGACGCTTCTTCTTGAAAACGACGATCTTGCGGCTGCGGCCGTGCTCGATGACCTCGGCAGAGACGCTGGCGCCCTCGATGGTGGGGCTGCCGACCTTCACGTCATCGCCATCACCGATCAGCAGGACTTCGTCGAAATTCAGGGTATCGCCCACTTCATTATCGAACAGGGGCACCTGCAGCGTGGCCTCGGGGCTGACCCGGAACTGCTGGTTCTTGATCTTCACTACGGCGTACATCGCGTTTTTCTCCTTGAATGGCCCGTTCCAGGCCATCGCGTCACATCAGGCCATCAGGCCCCCATTAGTTCTGGGAACACAGGTCTGGATAACACAGATCCGGACAGCACAAAAATACCCGTCCGACCCGGTCCCCCGCCTCGCGAGGGCGCCCAACAGGCCATGGGACTTGTATTGCAGGACTGGAATAGATAACAGCCCATGCCCGTTTCGTCAAGCCGTGGGCCAGGGTTTTTTCCGGGTCGCGTGAGGCTGTCGTGGCGCTGTGGCGCCATCCGGGCCCCACCCATGTTGACATCTGCCCGAATTCGCATAAGTATAGCGACAAGCTGATTTCAACCTGGGCCCCGCCCAATCCCTTCATCCCTCTGGAGCAACCATGTCCGACTACAAAGCCATCGTCATCGGCGCCGGCCCCGCCGGCTACACCGCGGCCATCTATCTGGGCCGGGCCAATATCCCCCACATTCTTTTCGAGGGTGACCAGCCTGGTGGCCAGCTGACCATCACCACGGACGTGGAGAACTTCCCCGCCTTCCCCGAGGGCGTCGAAGGCCCCGAACTGATGGTGAAGATGAAGGCCCAGGCCGAGCGCTTCGGCACCCGCTTCCACAGCGAAACCGTCACCGCCGTGGACTTCAGCGGGGAGATGAAGAAGGTCATCACCTCCAAGGCCACCTACGAGGCCCCCGCGGTGATCATCGCCACGGGCAGCACCGCCCGCTGGCTGGGGCTGGAGAACGAGCAGAAGTTCATGGGTCGGGGCCTGAGCGCCTGCGCCACCTGCGACGGATTCTTCTTCCGCGACCAGGACATTGCCGTGGTCGGTGGCGGCGACACAGCCCTGGAGGAAGCCACCTACCTGACGAACTTCGCCAAGAGCGTGACCCTGATCCACCGCCGGGATGAGCTGCGCGGATCCAAGATCATGCAGGAGCGGGCCCTTTCCAATCCCAAGATCACCGTGGCCTGGAACAAGGTCATCGACCATTACGTGGGCGACGAGCAGGGCAACCTCAGGGCCCTCGCGCTCAAGGACACGACCAACGGCGAGATGAGTGAACTGCCGGTGACCGGCTGCTTCATCGCCATCGGGCACACCCCCAACACCCAATTCCTGGATGGGGTGCTGAAAACCGACGAGAACGGCTACCTGATCACCAAGGCCAACGTCACCGCCACGGAAATCGACGGCGTCTTCGCCGCCGGGGATGTGCAGGACCACGTGTACCGCCAGGCCATCACCTCGGCGGGCAGCGGAGTCAGCCGACAGGAAGCCTCGCGTACCATGGAAACCCGCCCGGGCGTGCAGCATCCGGGCGGGTGTTTTTTACCGCGCCCATTTTAGTCCCACCTATCTCTTATCCTGCTCCAAAGGCAATTATCTTCTGTTCTTGCGTTAAAACCGGTAGGTACTACCGTTGACTCTCAACGGCCCCCCAACCAGGAGGATTGCCTTGAAAGGTCACGTTCTGGTCATCGACGATGCGAAGGAAATCCGGCACTATCTGACCGCTGGTTTGGCCCGGGAAGACTACGTTGCGGTGGCCTGTCCGGACGGCATCAGCGCCATCCACGAGTTGAACCGGGCCCACCATCAAGGTGAGGCCTACAACTACCTTGTCACCGATATTTTCATGCCCGATATCGATGGTCTCAAGATCCTCAAAGTCATCCGTGACCAGCACCCCAAGCTTCCCGTCCTGGTCATCACCGGATTCGGGGACGATGAGCTGGAAAAGGCCGCCCTCAGTGCCGGGAACACCGGATTCCTGGAAAAACCGTTCGAAATCGCGGAACTGGTGACCGCCCTGGAGGCATTGGAGCCCGGCCAGACGGACACCGCCGCCCCCACCGAAGCCGAGGACGAGGGCGCGCCGGAATCCGTGAGCGCCTACCTGACGGTGAAGGTGACCGAGCCGGAGCGCGGCTTCACCCTCTACGACACGCTGTACCGGTTGCCGGGTATCACCAGCTGCGACGCGGTGCGCGGGGACTTCGACATCATCCTCAAGGCCGAAGGCCCCACCCTGGATGCGGTGCGGGCCGCCTTCGCCCCTGTCCGGGAGATGCCGGGCCTGAAGGTGCTGAACATGAGCCCGGTGGAGCGGCCCAGGCTGGACCGGGATGTGGCCCGATTCATCGCCATGTACCAGCAGGCCGCGCGTGCTTCCGCCGAGGGCCGGGAGCAGGATGCCCAGGCCGACGCCCAACCCGGCACCCTCAGCTACATCACCGTGGATATCGACCCCGACGCGATCCAGACGATCTTCACCACCGTCTCCTTCGTGGACGAGGTTCTGTTCTGCGACGTCATCGACCAGGGTGCCAAGCTGGTGGGCATGATCACCAGTTCGGGCGCCATGGGCAAGGCTCCGCGGATCATCCAGAAGCTTTCCCAGATCGACGGCGTGTTGCGCGTGCGGGAAGCCAAGGTGATCACGTTGATCGAGGAGTAGGGCTTTCCCGCCGGGAAAGTTCCGGTTGTTCGGAGCGCCGCCGATCTGTTCCAGGATGCCGGCGCGGCCCACGAAAGGTGAAAGGACAACACATGGCCACCCAGCAGGAGAACTTCAGCTACCGCCTGTGGCGATACGATGGAGCCCCCGGCGAACTCATCCCCCTTCTGCAGTCCGCCCAGGACCATTTCGGGTATATCCCCCGCCGGGCCATCAGCTATATATCCAGTGTGACGGGCACTCCGGAATCGGAGATCTACGGGGTCATCACCTTCTACAGCCAATTCCGGTTGCGCCCCATGGGCCAGTACGTGATCCGCGCCTGCGCGGGCACCGCCTGCCATGTCTCCGGAGCCAAGATGATCACCGAGACCATCGAGGATGAGATCGGCGTGGGTGTGGGCGAAACGTCCGAGGACGGCCTGTTCACCCTGCAGACCGTGGCCTGCATCGGCTGCTGCTCCCTGGCCCCGGTGGTGATGGTCAACGAAGATACCCACGGCAGCCTGAACCCGGCCTCCACCCGCAAGCTGGTGCGCAAGATCACGCGCAACGCGCGCAAGGCCGGCAAGACCAAGGCAACCTCCAACAGCTAACTGTCGCAGGAGCGCTTTCATGAAGAAAATCATCGTGGGAATGGGAACCTGCGGCCTGTCGGCCGGCGCGCAGGAAACATACGACAAGCTGGGCGAGCTGGTGGAGGCCAACCCCGGAGTCGCCGAGCTGGGTATCACCGGCTGCATCGGCATGTGTTTCCGGGAGCCTCTGGTGGAGATCAACGACGGCCAGAGCCGCGTGATCTACGGCGGCGTCGATGCCAAGGGCGCCCAGGAGATCTTCGAGAAGCACGTCCAGGGCGGCGAGCGCCTGGAGGGCGATGGCTTGGTCTACTTCATGGAAGACGGCAAGACCGGCGGCAGCGAGGCCACCTATCTGGACCTGCAGGAGCGGATCGTGCTGCGCAACTGCGGCCACATCGATCCCGAGTGCATCGAGGATTACGTGGCGCGCGGCGGCTACGAGGGCGCGCGCAAGGCCCTGCTGGAGATGACCCCCGAGGAGGTCATCCAGGAGGTGAAGGACAGCGGACTGCGCGGACGCGGCGGCGCCGGCTTCCCCACCGGTCTGAAGTGGAGCTTCTGCGCCCAGTACGACGGCGACCAGAAGTACGTGGTCTGCAACGCCGACGAGGGCGACCCCGGCGCGTTCATGGACCGCTCCGTGCTGGAGGGCGATCCCCACAGCGTCCTGGAGGGCATGATCATCTGCGCCAAGGCCATCGGCGGGACGTTCGGCTACATCTACTGCCGCGCGGAATACCCCCTGGCCATCAAGCGCCTGGAGCTGGCCCTGGCCGCCGCGCGCGCCAAGGGTTTCCTGGGCAAGGACATCATGGGCTCCGGCTTCGATTTCGACATGAAGATCAAGCAGGGAGCCGGGGCCTTCGTCTGCGGCGAGGAAACCGCCCTGTTCGCCTCCATCGAGGGCCAGCGGGGCATGCCCCGCATTCGCCCCCCCTTCCCCGCCGAGGCGGGTCTGTGGGGCAAACCCACCAACAACAACAACGTGGAGACCTACGCCAACGTGCCCTGGATCATCCACCAGGGCGCCGCCGAGTACGCCAAGTTCGGCACCGAGAAGAGCAAGGGCACCAAGGTCTTCGCCCTGGCCGGCCGCGTGGCCAAGGGCGGCCTGGCGGAGGTGCCCATGGGCACCACCATCGAGCAGCTGGTCTTCAACATCGGTGGCGGCATCAAGGAAGGCGGCACCTTCAAGGCCGTGCAGATGGGCGGTCCCAGCGGCGGCTGCATCCCGGCCGACCAGAAGAACATCCCCGTGGATTTCGAGACCATCCCCAAGACCGGCGCCATCATGGGTTCGGGCGGCATGGTGGTCATGGACCAGACCACGTGCATGGTGGAGATCGCGCGCTTCTTCCTGGAATTCACCCAAAGCGAAAGTTGCGGCAAGTGCACCTTCTGCCGCATCGGCACCCTGCGCATGCTGGAAATCCTGGAGCGGCTGGTGCGCGGCGAGGGCGAAGCGGAAGACATCGAAAAGCTCAAGGAGCTGTCGGTGCGCATCAAGGAAGCCAGCCTGTGCGGCCTGGGCCAAACGGCCCCCAATCCGGTGCAGACCACCCTGCGGTACTACCTGCATGAGTATGAAGCGCATATCCACGAAAAAAGCTGCCCGGCGGGCAGCTGCACCGCGCTGGTCCATTTCTTCATCGACGGCGAGAAGTGCAACGGCTGCACCGTGTGCGCCCGCAACTGCCCCGTCGCAAATGCCTGACCAGTTGCAGTTTCGACGCCATCTTCACCGAATAAACAGGAGCGACGGATGAGCACCATCAAACTGACGATCAACGGTAAGGACGTGGAGGCCCGTCCGGGCCAGACCATCCTGGAAGTGGTCCACGAGCAGGAGCTGGACACCATCCCCACCCTGTGCCACAGCCCCGAGCTGAAGCCCTACGGCTCCTGTTTCGTGTGCGTGGTCGAGGTCGAAGGGCGTCCCAACCTGGTCCCCAGTTGCGCCACCCGCGTCATGGATGGCATGAAGGTGGAGACGAAGAACGCGCGCATCAAGGCCAGCCGCAAAACCGCCCTGGAGCTGCTCCTGAGCAACCACTACGCCGACTGCATCAGCCCCTGCATGCAGGGCTGCCCCGCCCATGTGGACGCCCAGGGCTACATCGCCCTGTCGGCCATGGGCGAGACCCAGAAGGCCGTGGACCTGATCCGCGAAGCCAACCCCCTGCCCGCGGTCTGCGGCCGCATCTGCGTGCGCCGCTGCGAGGTCGTCTGCCGGCGCGATGACGTGGACACCCCCGTGGCCATCAACAACATCAAGCGCTTCGTCACGGACCAGGGCGACATCTACGCCGCCGACCCCGTCTGCGAGCCGGACACCGGCAAGAGCGTGGGCCTGGTGGGCAGCGGACCCGCCAGCCTGACGGCGGCGTGGTATCTGGGCCGCAAGGGCATCAAACCCGTCATCTACGAGGCCCTGGACCGCACCGGCGGCATGCTGCGCTACGGCATCCCCGAGTACCGCCTGCCCGACTCCGTGCTGGACAAGGAAGTGGAATACATCGAGCGCGCCGGCGCGGAAATCCACTGCGGCGTGCGCATCGGCAAGGACATCACCCTGGATGAGCTGCGCGCCAAGCACGACGCCGTCTTCATCGGGGCGGGCGCCTGGACGGGCAAGAGCATGCGCGTGGAAGGCGAACACGACACCCAGGGCGTGGTCACCGGCGCGGACTGGCTGCCGGTTCAGGTGGAAACGCCCCAGTCCCTGGAAGGGCAGGTGGTGGTGGTCGTGGGCGGCGGCAACACGGCCATGGACTGCGCCCGGACGGCCTGGCGTTTGAACGCCTCCAAGGTGATCGTCGTCTACCGCCGCACCAAGGCCCAGATGCCCGCGGACAAGATGGAGATCGAGGATCTGCTGGAAGAGGGCGTGGAGATCATGGAGCTGATGGCCCCCATCGGCATCAAGCGGGATAACGGGAAGCTGCAGGCCATCCGCTGCCAGCGCATGGTCCTGGGCGAGCCCGACGACAGCGGCCGCCGCCGCCCCATCCCCCAGGAGGGCAGCGATTTCGACCTGCCCTGCGACCTGGCCATCAGCGCCATCGGCCAGGACACCGTCCTGGATGGTCTGACGGAGACCGACGCGGGTGCCGTGGAGCTGACCCGCTGGAACACCTACGCCGTGGACACCACCACCCTGGAGACCAACATCCCCGGCGTGTTCGCCGGGGGCGACGCCGTGGACGACGGGCCCACCGTGGTCATCGATGCCATCGGCGACGGCCAGCGCGCCGCCAAGACCATGATCAGCTACGTGCTGGGCACCGAGCGCCAGCGCGAACCCTTCGTCGTCAACAAGAGCTTCTGGACCAAGCCCGGCAAGCAGGAACTGGGCGAGATCCCGGAATCCCCGCGCCACGAATTGCACCTGCTGGAGGTGGATCAGCGGCGCAACAGCTTCGCCGAGGTGGCCACGGGCTTCGAATTTGCCGACAACGCCCACGAGACGGCCCGCTGCCTGAGCTGCGGCTGCGTGCGCTTCGATGACTGCAGCCTGCGCCTGTACGGCGAGGAATACGACGTGGACATGAACCGCTACAAGGGTTACGTGCGCAAGCACAAGCCCGACGAGCGCCACCCCTACGTCAGCTACGACCCCAACAAGTGCATCCTGTGCAGTCGTTGCATCCGCACCTGCGAGCGCGTGCTGCCCATCAGCGCCCTGGGCCTGGTCGGCCGCGGCTTCAAGACGGAAATGCGCCCGGCCATGAACGATGCCCTGCAGGACACCAACTGCGTCAGCTGCGGCAACTGCATCGACGCCTGCCCCGTGGGCGCGCTGACCCCCAAGTACGCCTTCCAGGGCCGCGCCTGCCTGGACACCCAGGACCAGCTGACCCATTGCGGTTTCTGCAGCGTGGGCTGCGAGGTGAAGGTGCGCCGGTTCGGAGCCGCCAGCTACTATACCACCAGCAACGATGTGGCCGGAGACTACCTCTGCCGCTACGGCCGTTTCGGCAGCGAGCTGATGATCCAGAGCGAGCGCCTGCGCGCCCCGCGCGAACGCGACGGCCACAACCACAACCCCCTGGCCCTGGACGAGGCCGTCACCCGGGTGGTGGAAAACCTGCGGGCCGTGGCCCG
>PDWI01004402.1_pt1 | contig 18918 bp, 15 predicted proteins | sample 1430891 | NCBI WGS metagenome assembly PDWI01 (sample SAMN01162508, study PRJNA174530) | Oral metagenome, whole genome shotgun sequencing project. | biome: Marine environment; feature: Marine mammal; material: Swab sample of the gingival sulcus; isolation source: swab sample of gingival sulcus...
GCGTGGTATTGCTGAAGGTGTTGCGAATTCCATTTTAATCAAATTGAATCAGATAGGTTCGCTTTCTGAGACCTTTGAGGCCATTAAAATGGCGAAAAATGCTGGCTATACCGCTGTTATCTCACACCGCAGTGGGGAAACAGAAGATGTTACCATTGCTGATCTTGCGGTAGGAACTGCTGCCGGACAGATCAAAACAGGTTCGTTATGTCGCTCAGACCGGGTTGCCAAGTATAATCAGTTGCTTCGTATTGAAGAAGAACTTGGCGCAAAGGCGCCATACAAAGGGCGTCGTGAAATAATTGGGCAATAATGGTTTTGTTTGTCTGCTGAGTGTGTTTTAAATTTTTATGTTGTAGCGTGGTAGAATTTCTGGAAATCTCTGGGGACAGGTGTTGCCAGAGATTTCTTTGTTGTGTCATGGGGAGTATTGGAAAGAGCCATTGCAAGAGATGGTACGTGAGGGGAATAAGAGCCTCTTGGAGGAAAAAATAACGAGAATGGCAAAGATAGGTCGGAATGAACCGTGTCCGTGTCGGAGCGGAAAAAAATATAAGCATTGTTGCGGAAACAGCGAAAATCGTGCACGTCGAGTAAGAAATCAAATTTCACCACAGCGTCAAATGAAGGTTACTTTGATGGATGGGGTGAAACATATTCAGGATATTGCGGCTCAAAAAAAAGCTGCAGTTCGTGAAATTGGGGTGTTTTTCTTTTATTCCACGATCAAGGGTGATGCCTGGTTGTTGGAGATGACAGAGTGCGATTGTGTGAAACTGTCTGAAAATGGTGTTGCTCTTAAGGCTCCTATTGATGAAAATTCGGAACTCATTGAGGTGAATTGGAGCCATAGTTTTACTATTAAAAATAAAGGACTCGAATTGACTTCTTATACAGATAAGAATGTTATCCAGCTCGCTGATGCACCGAGTAAGCAGGTGAGTGCTTTGCTGCGTCGTCTTCGGAAAAACTTTAGTGAGGAGCAGTTACAAAAAGTTCATCTTAATGAAAGTGTTTCTGAGTCGTAGTTTTTAGGGCTGTCTCTGTGGAAGTATATTTTTCTGCAGAGACATAGCTTTGTTTTTCAGGATATCATAGCATTTATTTGTCGAAGTTCGATCGGCGTGAGCATTTTGTCGAATTGAAGATGGAGTGAGTATTCGTTATTGGTTGGGTCAAGCTCTTTTACAGCCCGGACAAATCCCTGACGAACAATTGCCTTTGTGTTTGTCGTTGTATCAATGTTTACGTGAAGTTTCTTGCCAAAAAACCACATCGCATTTTTCCTTCGAGAAGCATGAATAGAAAAGGCAATACCGTCAAGAGATATATCTATGATATCTCCTTTGGCATTGGGGCTGATTGCTTTGTCTTCACTACCAAGAACTACAAAAGAGATTCGTTTGTTAACTTTTTTCCGTTTATGACAACGGCGGTCTTTACGAATTTTTTTGAGTTGTGAATCGGTCGATTGGATTTGTGAGCAAAAATGCAGCAATTTAGTATCAAGGGAAGGATGTTCTGCAACGAGTTCATTTAACGCTTGACGTGATAAAACAAAGAGCTCTGTACCTAGACTTTTTATGCTCATTGTCCATACTGAAGCACTGAACATGGTTTCGGCACCAGCTATTTCTCCGGCAGTTTTGATGGAAAGAGGTAAGATTTCGTTGTTATGTGTTATTTGGGTTTGTATTCTGCCGCTGTTGATGAGAAGCAGCATTGCTCTTGTTGATCCCTGTTCAACAATTATTTCACCGTTTGGATAGCTGTAAAGTTCCATAGCATGATAGAGTGCCGAAAATTCATCTGCGCTGAGTAGGGTGACAATATCCCTCCAAATCTCAAGGTGATAGGAGTCAATGGCCGCCCGTTTTGCTGCTTCGATAACTTCTGCAGCTTGGACAATATCTGTTAATGCCATAGGGGCAATTTCTATCAGCCAGTTGCGTAAAGCTTCTGCGGTTTTGAATAATTTTTTTTGCGCCTTTTCTTCAATGAGTTGTGTGATTGTGACAATGGCTTGGTTTGTTTCTCCTTTTTCGATCAGTTCTGAGATCTGTGTTGTTTCTGGAATGTCGTCAAGTGACGCTGGAAGTTCAGGTTTTTGTTGTTCTTTGGCTGCCCCCTGGGGAGACGATGGTTCTTTTTTATCAGATGCTTTTGGGGCGCTTGAGGCAGTCGAGTGTCTTGGTTTTGTTGCTTGTTTCAGTTGTTTTATGGAAAGGGTTATTGCTTCGCTGATTTCTTCGTGGAGTGCTGTTCTTGGAGCTTGGGTATGCCGAGAGAGAAATTTTTGGAGTGGGGCAATAGCCTCATAGCTTCTGCAGTATCCAAGAGTTTCGCAGATGAAAAGTTGTAATTGTTCTCTGGCCTGGGGTTTAAATTCTTGTTCTTTTTCAAGAAGAAGAACAAGGCTTGCGGCAACCTCTGTATCAGCCATCGGGGCAAGAGCTTTGATGAGGTATGGTTTGATGGAATCATCACTCACTGTCAGCATCCAGAGTAGAGCTTTTTTGAGGAATTTTGGATCATTAAATTGCTTGACAATGGTATTGCAGGCATTTTTGATTGTTTCGAGATTGGCATCGTCACTCATGCCGACAACGAGATAGCCAATTGCGGTTTTTTTAATGAGGTAGCGACCATTTTCAAAAAGGAACTCGGAGGTTATTGGCCTATTAAGTTTATTTATTACTTTAAACCATTGTTCCATACGAGTCATTGAGATGTTACTGACAATGGGGAGTCCAGAAAAGAGAGGTTCTCCCTGTTCAGAGAGCAGGATTACGTCCTGGATTGAATCAAACTGTGTGAGTTCTTTGAGGAAAGTGTTCATGAAATGATCCTCAAGCCGCTAAAAAAAACGACGCTTTTGAATATTGTAGCTTTTTAAAGATAATTTTACTTCTCTTGGAATGAGACTCTACCATTTAAAAGCATATTTTAAAAGCACACCTTTATTGGCTGTAATATTAAGCTTGTATTTGTTCTTCTTTGAGCATCGTGTCAATAAAGTCAAGAACAAACTGGCGTTGGAGTGTAGTGGCATAGGCTGTGCAATTACAGTGCAGGTGGCCTTGACTACGCACTAGCAGTTCAATGCGGATGCTTTGGGGATCAAGTTCAATCGCTATCTGAAAAGGACCGTGGTCTTTGTGGCTTTGTTGTACGTCGGAGTAAAGATGTGGTGGCAGTACAATCCAATACAGCCCGACTATTGGATCCGGAGTAAGGTTCCTTTTGAGATAGGAATCGATATTGTCTCGTTCCATCGGTGAAAGTTCATCTATAACGAACTGACGCATATTATCCTCGTTGCATGAAAAGTATAGTTTAGCTGTCCGGCATCTTAAGCTGGCAAAAGAAAATATTTTAACCCCAGAAGTGGGATAAGTGCCTTAATGGATTAAGTTACTCAGTTATTACCAAGGTATGTTTAACTCCTTGCTTTTTATGACAGGTTTTGGCCAGCAAGGCACTAAGGTACTAAATATCAAGAAAGGTTGTGTCACTATTGAGATTTTCACAACCATCTTTTTTTACTACCACCATGTTCTCAAGTCGTATTCCCCCCCAGCCAGGAATGTAAATTCCAGGCTCTACGGTGACGATCATGCCTTCACGAAGCTTTTGGCTGGCACGGGGAGCAACCCGTGGCGCTTCATGAACAGCCAGTCCTACGCCGTGGCCCAGGCTGTGTCCGAAATATTGTCCGTATCCTGCAGCATCGATAATTTTGCGGGCTGCATGATCTACTTCCTGGCCTGTCATTCCGGCACGGACGGCAGCGATCCCGGCCAGTTGTGCCTGGCGCACGATACGGTGTATTTTCTTATAGGTGGCATCGGGTGTTCCGGGAACAAAGGTTCTGGTCATATCCGAACAATAGCCATCGAGTACCAGGCCCATGTCGATAGTAAGTGATCTGTTGGCAGTCACCGGTGTGTGGGAAGGCTCTGCATGGGGGAGTGCGCCGTTTTCCGCTGAGGCAACAATGGTATCAAAACTCGGTCGTTCCGCACCATATTCCCGCATCAATTGTCCGATGAGCAGGGCGACCTGGATCTCACTCATGCCTGGTTTGATTTTTGGGTATACCTCTTGAAAGACCTGTTCGTTAAGCCGGACTGATTTTCGGATTGCGGCGATTTCCTCCGCATCCTTTATGCAGCGCATTTTTTCGATGATATCAAGCAGAGGAATCAACTGTACAGATGTTTTCTGGAGATCTTTTGTAAGCTGTTGTACCCCACTGTGCAGCATATAATGTGATTCATAGCCCAAAGAATGCACCCCGAGTTGCGGCAATAGTGTGGTAAGCAGTTGGGAGAGTCCTCTGGTATAGATTTCCACCGTGAGGTGGGAAACTTCTTGTTCTGCCTGGAGCTGGTAGCGAAAATCGGTGAGCAGCAGGCCTTTTCCCGAGGCGGGAATGAGCAGTACTCCAGAGCTTTCGCTGATGTCATGATCTACGGCACGAAAGCCACTGAGATATCTCCGGTTATGCGGTTGGGTGATGAGCATTGCGTCAAGCTTTCTCCGCTTGAGCCGCTGCTGGAGTTTTTTGATACGGGCGATGTAATCCATAGCTGTTATTGTTGGCTGTTGGCCAGACCCAATGCTTCGAGGATGAGTTCTTTGCGTTGTTCAAGAGCTTGGATGTACTGGCCATTGAGATCCTGGGAGAGTTTTGCTACCTCTTCATGGTAATGGGGGTGCATCGAGGCATGAACCTCTGAAGTCTTGAGTCCTTTGGCGGCAAGTTGCTGTTCCAGTTGTGCTTTGAGAGCATCTTCAATTTGTTGGATGGCCTGCTCTTTATGCTGGGTATATTGGCCGAGTAACTGTTGCAGCTCTTGGCACACTGCGTTGAGGTTTTGAGCCCCTGTTGCTGCAATGATTTCCAGCACACCTTTGAGAGCCAGGGTGTTTTTTTCTGCGAGTGTTTCGTCTCGAGGTAGTACAATGTTACGCAGTAATGTCTGGGTAGCTCCCTGGGTGATGAGTAACTGATCTTCTGGTTTTTCTGTGGAAATGAGAGGCATCAGATCTTGCTCTGCATCGTTGAGGTAGGCCGCCGCAAGACGCATGCCGTTTTTAAGAATATCTTCCTTGCTTTCTGTTGTGCTGTTGCTGGCTGCGGCCATTTTTTCCGCTCGTGCCAGAACCAGTTCCATGGTGCTTTTTATCTCTGCCATAATTTTTCCTAAATGGTGAAGGTTGAAATATCTAAGTCTAACGCAGGCAGCCGGGGATCGCAAAGAAAAACGGTTCTGGCGTTGCCAGGTTGTGTATGTTGGCTATTGACGCTATTCTATGTCGAGGAAATACGTTGCAGGCGGGCAGCAAAGAAACCATCAATATCTTGTTCAGGTCTCGGAGAAAAACACTTGTTGTAGATAAAGCCCCAGCTAGGTTTGGGTAAAAAATCTGTGCAGTCGGTCAGTTCAAAGTCTTTTGCCTTTTTGAGGAAGGTGGTAATCACATCGTGATTTTCTTCATGCTCAATGGAACAGGTGGCATAGACCAATATGCCTTGCGGAGCAACTAATCGTGCTCCGTGGAAGAGGATGTCGAGCTGGTGGCGTTGATAGATCTGGAAGTCTTCTGGTTTTCTGTTCCAGCGAATATCGGGATGGCGGCGAATAACACCAGTACCGGAACAGGGAACATCAAGAAGAACGCGATCGAAATTTTTTGTGTTGTTTTGGCAATAGTCTTGCAGGGTTGAGGGGTAAAACTGCAGCGGGGTTTGATTTGGGTATCTTTTGATATTGCGTTGAAAAAGACGTTGTCGGTGTGGCATTGGTTCCAGAGCTGTGATGGTGGTGTTCTGACCAGTGGCGAGTTGTAGAAGATGGCAGGTCTTTGTTCCTAGACCAGCGCAGCCGTCAAGGTAGCTTGTGTTGTCGTCAAATGGGCCAAGAAGATAGGTTGCCAGTTGGGTCGCTTGATCCTGGGGCTGAAAATAACCTTCCCGGTAGCCGGGAAGTGCAGCTATAGGTCCTTGATAATTAGGAAGAATCAGGCCTTCTGGGGCATAGGGAGCCTTACATGCGGTAATTTTGTGTTCGAGAAACAGAGCCTGGAGTTCGTTGCGGGGTAAAATTGTAGTGTTGGTTCGTAAGGAGAGCAGAGGCTCTTGATTGTTGATAGCACAGATACGTTGGGTTTCTTCGTCGCCAAATTGTTTTGTCCAGCGTTGTGTCATCCACTCTGGGTGGTTGGTGGGGTGTCTGTCCACAATTGAGGTATTGGGTTTTGGCAGTGTGTTTTTTCTTCGTAAAGATTCTCTGAGAATACCATTGACCATTCCCTGTAATGGTTTTGGTTTCCCCAATGCATTTACTGCTTTGATGGTTTCGTTGACTGCCGCTGATTCGGGGATACGGTCAAGAAAAAAGAGTTGGTACAGACCGATGTGGAGGGCAAAACGAATTGGAGATGCCAGTCTTTTGTTGGGGTTGTGGCGCAGTTTTTCGATGAGTAGGTCAAGATATTGTCGTTCCCGAAGCACTCCATAAACCAACTTCATGGCAAGGCTGCGGTCTGCCTGTGATAAGGCACAACGCTGACTTATTGCATCAAAGAGTGGTTTGAGCGCAGCGTTACCTTGATGCAGTTTAGTGAGAGTCGTTATTGCCGCAAAGCGGGCGTTGTTGTACGCAGTGTTCATGGTTTGTTTATAAATAATGCTCTACAGTAACATAGAAGAGACTTCTTGTCTTGTGCGTTTTTTACAATAGAGCAGATAGCTGTTTATCTCTTGTTGTTTGTGAGGATTGCGTTAGGATGTAGAGGGCGTGAGGTATATTTTTTTGTACTTTATGACTTGCTTGCAAAATATGAAGCCTTTGCAGAGGTGATGAGAAATAAAAAGACGAAAACAATCAAAAAAACTTGGCTTTTTTCGTTATTTTGAGGTGGTTGGGAATTATTATGAATAAATGCTTGTATTTTAATGTTTTCATGGTGTCTCTCGTGACCGTTATTTTGTCGGGGAGTTTTGCCATTGGAGCAACTCGGGATGAAGTGGTCAAGCGGGGCTTTTTACAATGCGGGGTAGCCAGCAGTATGCCGGGATTTGCTGATCCTGATGCTGCGGGGAATTGGCGCGGCTTTGATGTGGATATTTGTCGGGCGGTTGCTGCTGCAGTGTTGGGTGATTGTGAAAAGGTCAAATTTATTCCGCTTACTTCTCAAGAGCGTTTTGCTGCGTTGCAGGTTGGTAAGGTTGATATGCTGGCTGGCAGTAGCACCTGGACTTTGGCTCGTGATAGTTCTCTCGCCCTTCATTTTCCTGTTGTTACTTATTATGATGGTCAAGGTTTTTTGGTGAAAAAATCTTTAGAGATTGAAGATATTACAGCCTTGAATGGGGTTTCAGTCTGTGTGCAGCCTGGGGCGGTCGCAGAGCAGAATCTTGTCGATTTTTTTGCCCAGAACAATTTGAAACAAAAATCAAAACAGAGACTTGGTAATACCCTGATACGTTTTGGTACTTCGACCCAGTTGGTGAAGGGCTTTGATGCTGGGCGGTGCGAGGTAGTAAGCGGTCCGATTTCTTTTTTGCATAGTTTGAAGAGCAAGATGGCTGATCCTGAGCAAGCGGTTATTTTACCTGGAGTAATCTCGAAAGAGCCTTTGGGACCAGTGGTTCGCCAAGGGGATGATGCTTGGTTCAATATTGTTAAATGGGTTGTTTTTGCAATGATTAATGGTGAAGAATTAGGTCTTGATTCTAGCACAATTTCTGGAAAGAGAGATTCTGAGATTCCGGCAGTAAGGCGATTTATAGGTCTTGAGGGGATCAGGGGGCAGGGGTTGGGGCTTGCCGATGATTGGGCCTATCAGGTTATTTCTCAGGTTGGCAATTATGGGGAGGTGTTTCTGCGGAATCTTGGCCAGGGTTCGTTACTGGGCATGGATCGTGGTGTAAATGCCTTGTGGATAAACGGGGGGCTGCATTATGCCCCTCCGTTAAGGTAGTTTTTTTATACAAGTATTACTTGAAAGAGGAAGACTATGAAACGAATATGGGTTTTTCTATATGCTATGGTGTTGGTTGTTTTCTGTACTACGGTTGCCCTTGCCAAAGATTCTGCTGTTTCAAAGAATAACACTGGCTCGAAATGGGGGGTAGCGGGACAGGAAATTAAAGAAGCGGCAGGAGCGGTGGGTAATGCCTCTGCGGATACTTGGAATAAGACCAAAGAAGGTTCCCTTGAGATTTGGGAAAATACCAAGGATGGGAGTGTGGTTCTATGGTGGAAGACCAAGGATGGTGCGGCAACCTTTTGGGGGAAGACGCAAAATGGTACATCCTCTGTTTGGAAGAAGACCCGGGAAGGTTCTGCAGAAGTGTGGGAAAATACCCGAGATGGCAGTATGGCTCTATGGTGGAAGACCAAAAATGGGGCATCGACCTTTTGGGGGAAAACCAAAGAAGGTGCCGCCGTTGTCTGGGATAAGACGAAGCAAGGAACCGCTGTTGTCTGGGATAAAACGAAAAAGGGGACGGCTACAGTGTGGGATAAGACGAAGGAAACAACCTCTACAGGGATATCTCGTTTGAGAAAAAAGATCCACCAGATGACTGCTCCTGATAAAAAGTAAAAAAAGAGTGACGGGAGATGGTATTCTCTGTTCGGGGTTTTTTATGGTTGTGTTTTGTCTCCGCCCAGATATACCGAAGTAATGCCGCCACCAATGATAAGAACGGCACCGAGCAGGGCACTCTGGCTTGGAACCTGACCCCAGATAAGCCAGCCGAGAAGCCCGGTGAACAGCACGCCACAGTAGCTGATCGGAGAGATGACCGTGGCTCCGGCGTAACTATAGGCCTTGGTGTAGAGCCACATGGTCAGCCAGATGGAAAGGCCAATGCCTGCAATAAGCGGGAGAGCTATCAGAGGAATGGGTTGCCAGTGACTGATGGCTAAAGGGAGGCCGCAGATCGAGGAAAAGAGAAAATAATAAAAAATAATTCGAGATGTGGTCTCGGTGCTTGTCAGCATTCTGGTACTGACAATCGAGCAGGCAAGTGCCACTGCCGCCGACAGAGCGACCAGATGCCAGACGCTGAAGGTGCTTCCTTCGGGTTTGAGAACAAGGGCAATACCGACAAAGCCTACGAGAACAGGAATCCAGCGGATCAGTGGCAGTTTATAGCCTTTCCAGAAAAAAAGAAGTAATGGCACACAGATTGGTGCCCCATTACGGAGCAGAGCTGCATCGACTAGGGGAATATGTTCCAGTGCCAGATAAAAGGTGTAAAAAGAGAGCCATCCTGAAGCAGAACGGACGAGGTGCAACCCTGGATGGGCTGTTTTCAGTAACCGACCCCGCTGACGGTACAGGGTGGGCAGCATTAAGAGTACGCTGAAAAGATACTGACAAAACACAATCTGTTCCACAGAAACGTATGTCGCAGTGTATTTGGTGGCCGCAGTGGCCAGGCTGACCACCACGGAGGTTGCCAGGGCTAAAAACGCCCCCAATATTATATGAGATGGTTTTGCAGACATTTGGTCTTGTCGTATGCGTCGTGTTTTTATACTGTCTTTGCCGATATCTTTGTATCCTGACAGGCCGTTGTCTGTATACCAGAATATGCCTCCTGATACGAGGAGTGAAAAGGCTGTATTGATAAATGTAGTGGATAGTCCTGAATTGGGGCAGGATAACTTTGTCATGGAGAATCGTATGGCACGATATGATGCCGTTGTAGAGATATTAAGAAAACTGGTTGCCTTTGAGACCATCACAACCCAGTCGAATCTTGATTTGATTGCCTATGTCCAGGACTATCTTGAGCAGTATGGAGTTGTCAGTCGCTTGGTGTACAGTGCCGATGCTACCAGAGCCAATCTGCTGGCCACCATCGGTGAGCAGAGTTGTCCCGGCATTATTCTTTCTGGGCATACCGATGTGGTACCTGTTGAAAAAGATGGCTGGAATTTTTCGCCGTGGCAGCTCACAGAACATGATGGCAAGTTATATGGCCGTGGTTCCTGTGATATGAAAGGTTTTCTTGCGGTATGCCTTGCCCATGTTCCCGAGCTTGTTGCTGCAAAAAAGCAGACTCCGGTGCATCTCTGTTTTTCTTACGATGAAGAGGTTGGCTGCGTGGGTGTCCATAGCCTGGTCGAAGAATTAGCAACGCTTCCCCATCTGCCCAAGATTGCGATAGTTGGTGAGCCGACAATGATGCAGCTCGTCCGTGGCCATAAAGGAAAAATGCTCATTTCCTGTACGGTGTCAGGACATGCCGGGCACTCTTCGGCGGCACCCCAACATCTTAATGCCGTCGAGTATGGAGCGCAAGCCATTGCTATCATTGCCGATTACGCAAAGAATTTTGCAGAAAACGGTCCGTATAACCATGACTATACCATTCCCCACAGCACCATGTTGACCACTTTGGTTGATGGTGGTGTTGCAACAAATATCACTCCGGATAGTTGTCGTTTTGTCTTTGAAATACGCAATATCCCCGAGCAGCCTGCGGAGACGATATTTGCTGAGGTGCGCCACCAGGTGGAAAATCTGTTTTCTGCAACAACAAAGCAGCATTTTTCCCAGGCATCTTTTTCCTGGAATGTGGAGAATGCCTATCCCGGAATGGCTGTGGATGAGAATAGCGAAGGCTACCAGTTTGTTAAAAAATTGCATCCTGAAGTGGCTGATTGTGTCTCTTATGGGACTGAGGGCGGTATCTTCCAGCAGGAGGGCGAGATTCCAGCGGTTATCTGCGGCCCGGGGAATATTGCCCAGGCCCATATGCGAAACGAGTACATCGAAAAAGATCAGATCGTTCAATGCTCTATATTTATTGAAAAGCTGTTTGCTGCCTTATAGAGATTGGGCAATTTTTTATTGTTTCCAGAACAGGTTTTCAGGGATGTCTGTTTGGGGCTTATCACAGGCGGAAGAGATACGTCTTATATATTCGGTGATTTCGGGTTTGACGGTATTGCAATATGCGGCATCAAGATGTTCTCGTGCCAGAGATTTTTCGATGAGATTTTTGGGCATGACCTGCTGAAACTTATCGGGAAGATTGGCGATACCCTGATGTGGTTCTCTGGCCAGGGTCTTGGCCTGTTGCATGGTCTCTTCTGCTATCCAGCGGATAATTTCTGGATATTTTTTGGCGGTTTCGCGATGCACCGCAATCCCGGCAATGGGCATACCTCGTTGCTGCCCAGTTGTTTTGGTGTAGAGTTCTGCGACATTTTCTCCGATCATGAGTTTCGGATTTATTTCGAGAGCCTTTGTTACCAGAGGTTCGGGGAGTAATGCTGCGGAGATTTTGCCAGTGATGAGTTTTTTGAGCAATATTTGTGGCGGCTCAAAGGTGAAAGAGATATTGCTCAGCTTCCCATTGCTAAGGGTTTTGAGGATGGGTACAGCGGGTGAGCCTGGCGGGCTGACGGCGAGGTTTTTTCCAATAAAGTCATTGAAATGTAGAGACTTTCTGTCAGAAGACACCAGGTAAAACTTTCGCCATGCCGTGGTGAGTAGTAACTGCACGGGAGCGCCTTTTCTGGCTGCATCCACAAAGGTGTCGGTATGGCCAATCCAGAGATCAGCATCGCCAGCGATAAGGTTTTTTTCCAATTCGTCGAGAGTGTTCCAGAGTTTCACTCGAATATTGCACCGTTCAAGAATTCGACCCTGTTCAATCGCTTGCCACAGAGCCAGTTGGGGGCTTGTGGCAAGTGCTGTGGTGTACAAGGTCAACCAGGGCAGGGTGGTATCTTTTGCCCTGATAATATCCTGATTTTGGGAAGTGGCAAACGAAACACCATTTCCCAAAATCAGAACAGAAAGCAGTATCAGAAAAGTGATTCTGCTACTCTTTTTCATGGTTTAGAATTCCACCTTATACGCACAATAGACGTTTATGCCTGGGTCGCTTAATTCCAGCCCTCGTGATGTGGAGAGATGGTTGCTGTATTCTGTGTCAAACAGGTTATCCACGCCGATGATAAAATCATGGGTTGCGGAACCGGTGACCAACTTATAGCCGACCTTGGCATTAACCGTGGCCCAGCCATCGGTTGTGGGTTCTCCGGGTGCCACCTTGTCCTGTTTTCCAGCCCAATCCAGGTTGATGTCTCCATAAAGGCCTGTTTCTCCACCATGGTAGCTGACACCAAGTTGTCCGTTCACCGGCGGAATAAAGGGGAGATCCTGGTCGTTGGTCTCATTGGTTCCTCTGGTGAAGGCAAGATTTGCATAGAGCAGAAATTGCGGAGTAAACTGCCATTGGGCGGAGAGTTCTGCGCCATAGAGTCGTGCTTCTTCGATGTTGTCCATCTCAAATCTTGTTGGGCTGACTCGACGTTCCGTAATCATATCATCAAGAAAGTTGGCGTATAGAGAGGCCGACAGAGACAGAATGTCTGTGGTGTAATGGCCGCCCCATTCCAGAAAATAGGAGCGTTCTGGATCAAGATCAGGATTTCCGTATTTCTCAATCCCGCCACCGAAGGCAAGATACTTGTAACGATCCATCAGATCTGGTGCCCGGTAGCTGGCTGCTGCGACCAAGCTTGTGGACCAGGTGGACGCGAAATTCCAAGTCAGTCCGGCATGGGCATCCCAGGCCAGATCATCTTGCGATTCTGCGGGACGTTTCATGATGATGGGTATGACAGGAACAGGTGGTTTACGCCAGTTATAGAGGGCATCACTTTTGGTTTTGAGGAAATCCAGCCGTCCTCCGAGATTGACTATCAGGTTGTCGCTTAGAGAAATATCATCTTCGATGAACAGGCCTGCAGAGATCTGGCGGGCGTCGGCGAGAGGCGCATCAATTCCGGTTTTGCCATTGCGAAGGTTTTTTATTCGTGAGGATTCGAGATCCCAGGACCAGACATCAAGTCCTGCGACAATACTTTGAGAACCTAGATCAATGACGTTTTTCCATTTCAAACCATAGGTGTCATGTAGGGCGCTGGGGTGGACACTTAACGGAAGCTTAGGAATAGGGGGGAAGAGCATGGATACATTACGATCCACTCGCTGGAAATACAGATTTATATCTGACTGGGTCAGGAAACTGCTGTCCGGAGTAATGGTATGCGTCAGGCTGATGAGAGCACGATAGGTGTCGGGATAGCTGATTTTTGGTGGTGGTGGCAAGGCAAGACCTTTGCCTGGGATACCGATATCTTCTCCTTTATGATATTGGATATTTGCCTCGGTAATATTGCAGGCATTCCATTTATATCCGAGCCGTAAGTTGCCGTTATAATCATCGAACTGGCTGTTGGGGATTTCGTCACCATCACCGTTTTCATAGGAATGAAAGGCTCTTTTTCCCGCAGAGGCATAGATCCAGAAATTCGCTGAATTCATCCAGGCCGCGCCAAAGGTGTTGTAGCCAACGGGGTTGGAGCCAACGCTGAGTCCGACACGGGCATGACTGTTTGTGGTTTCTGAAAATTCCCCTTTTTGGGTAATAACGTTGACCACGCCACCCATCGATCCAGAACCGTACAACGAAGAAATCGGTCCTTTGAGAACCTCGATGCGTGCCACGTCATTGGAATCTACAAAACCAAACTGGGCATTGACTTCGGTGGCGGTATTCACCCGGCAGCCGTCGATGAGAAAAACTACCCGGTTTCTGCCCAGTCCTCGAATGTTTACTGCAGAACCCCAGGCAGAATCCGAAGATTTTTCCACTCCCGGAATCTGGCGCAGGGTATTGGTGATACTCATATCCTGGGCTTCATATAATGACTCATATTCGAGAAGTCCGACACCCCCCGGTGTTTGCGAGATAGTCGAAGCCTTTCCTCTTGCGGTAACAATGGTGTCTTCCAGAGTCACGTAATCCATGGCCCAGCAGGGCTGGGAGACCCCCAGACTGGTTGCCATTAGAAAGAATATAGATTTTTGTTTATACATCTTTTTCTCCTTTTGTAGATGTTTCTTATGGCAGGATCAGTGCGTTTATAAGACGCCTGTCTGCCGGTTATATTCCTGTTGCATTTGGGCATAATCCTGCCAGCCCATCCATTGTACATGGCAGTTATTGTCGGCAACCTCTCCGAAAAACTCGACATCAGAACGTATCGGAATGAAACCGCCGTCTTTGGCGAGAAATTCCTGAAAAGGTTGGTTGAAAACATCATTAAGAACATCAATCGCTTGTTGTGGGGCATCTTTTTTGAGGAAAGCCAACAGGGGCAGCACAAAGGCACCTTCTTTGGGCCATACCATCCGGGCGTTATTCTGCCTGAAGGTTCTGGCAAAGGCGGAAAGCAGGATCCCTGCCTTGAAATCTCCGGCATCAACGCCCTGATTGATGTCCAAGGGCAAAAGGGTTTTGTCGGCTCGTCGGGCGGCCTCGCAGCCTGCATCGCCATTCATTTTGCTCTGGAAATAGGTGTATAGGGCCGGAGCCGGAGTTTCTTCGGGGGGAATAGCCACACCATCTTGAATGTCTTTATGACAGAGATCGGCCCAGGAGGTTGGAAAGGGCTGGGCATCTTTATGGGCGATAGCCACAAGACAGACCAGGCAAACCGCGCGATAATAGGGGCTTGTTTCACGTATGCCCAGCTCGATGAGATCGGGCCGTAACTCAGGTAAGGTCGTAGGCATCGGTGCAAAGATTTCACCGGGATCGTCCATTGCATAAAGCCGGGTTAATGCTGCCGGATAGGCGGTTAAGGTGAGATCGGCAGTATGCTCCTTCTTTGCAAAATCCTGACTGAAAAAAGCATCCATTTCTACGTGGGTCTGGTGGGGTCGGATTTGAATCCCAGGGTATTTTTTTTGCAGATCGTCAATGGTTTTTCGGGCAATATTGGGTGGGATTGCCAAATGCAGGTCTGTCATCGTGTTGCTCCTTGGCCTAAAAGCTCTCCGTTTCTGAGCTGATCGCGGGTTGTTGTCAGATGGTCGTCCATGGTCTTTAACGAAGCCAGGAAGGTCTTTTCTTCCGGGCTGGTGCGCAGCAGGGATTCCATGCCGCCGTTTTTCATTATGAGGCGTTGCGAGACCATGAGCATTAACACCGGGTCATGGGTTGAAATGAAAATGGGTTTATTGCTGTCTGTGAGCACCTCAAGGGCTGAGAGTTTGTCGATGCCGGCATTTTCGATTTCATCAATCAAGATGATTGGTGAATTAGAGATATAGGCCATATCCGCAATCATCAGGGCACGGGATTGGCCACCACTTAACACCTGGAGATTCGCAGTGGCATTTATAGGTTCACCGCTTAAAAAATTGGCTTTTTCCATGACCTTGGCCACCAGGTTGTTATCGTGTTTTTTGCCTCGGCTCTGGGCATGGAGCTCAAGAAAATTCTCGACACTGCAATCAAGAATAAACGAGGTTTTTTGGGTGAGCTGGGCCACAAGCCCGGTGGCAATGCCATCGTTTTCAGGAGTGCTGCCGTTTATCAGAATGGTACGCCCTGAAATGGTGTCGGCCTGGGCCAGTTGTTCGATATCAGAGAGAAGCTGGCTCTTTCCTGAACCTGTTGGACCAACAATGGCCAAAGTCTCTCCTGCCTGTACGGTGAGCGTGGTCAGGGTTTCTTTGGTCCCGTCCTTGCGTCTCCCCGCTTGCACGGTGATCGATGTGATTTCTTTACCAGTCAATTTTTTTCACGTTTCCAGATTGAAATTCTCTACCAATGCGTTGCTCACCAGTGCAATAGGAACAGATCGATGCCGGCATACTGTAGCGCAGTGTAAGATTGGTACTCTCTCCTATTGGCTTCCAGGTATGTATCAACCGGGTCAGTGGCAGACAGCCAGAGCCGGTAAGACCGTTGACCTGAAAGAGTGCTGCCTCGGGGTTGATTTGTCGGATCTTATGAAACACCACCTCTTTTTCTGCCTGGGAAACCATGTCTGCCTTGGTGACTACCACAACATCGGCAAGGCTCAGGATGGGACCCATCTTTTCCGGGGCGTTGACCCCGGCCAGATCGTCAAGAACGCAGATTGCCGGAATATCTGTGATATGGGGAGCGCAGCGCAGGCAAAGCCCGGCAGTCTCTACGAAAAGAATTTGGGCTTTTTCCTGTTTGCCCCATTCGATAACCTCTTCGATGTTCGAAACATAATAATGATCTGGACAGATATAGTCAGAAAGCCCCTTGATCGCAGGAATGGCTACCTGGTCGCGGAAATACGCATCATCATGACTTACCAGGGCATCAAATTTTACCGCTGCTACCCGCATCCCCTGGGAGAGGAGTAGCCGTGCCAGATGAGAAATGACCGCTGTTTTTCCAGATGAAGGTGTGCCTGCCACGGTGATAACCGTAGGGGATTTTTCAGGAGAATCTTTTTTGAAGGACATTTTGTTTTCTGGCTATGTTATCTGAAGAATTTCTGCATTTTTTTTGAAAATTTTTGACTGGCAAGACACTAAAAAAAAAGCGATTTCAGGAGTTGATTGTTTGTTTTGACAAAACATCTACCATATATAGAATATTTTTTTATTGTCAATATTATATTGTTTTTTATCCAGGAATTGTATGCAAGAGGATCTGTCTTGTGATGAATCTGTCAGGTTGTTTTGGAGTTGAAAGCATTGCTAAGATGAGAGTTCTATTCGTTTCTATCCTTGCTGTATCTCCTTTTTGTCTTTAGAAAAGCCAATATTCATATAATTGAAGGAAGTTCAATATGTTGACGAGTTTTTGTCTAAAAGTATACATATTTGTATAATATATTGTAAATTATATACAGATATGTATTATCTAGAGAGGTGATTGATAAAGAGTCAGAGAGCGTCGCTAGAGCTTATGGTTCAAGTATCTTTTATATTGTAAGAAATCTGTTTCGCTTCATGATGTCGCTGCTGAACAAACAGGGCTAAATGTGAGATTTGCAATGTTGTTTATTAAAAGATTTCTGCTACGAAGAGGAACAATATGAGTGAGACCCGCAGCACTGTACAGCGTATGAGCCTTTATGAGCAATTTCATCTTGACGAAGAAAGTTTCAAACAAACTTTTATTGCACGACAATACGAGGTAAATCGTCTGCTTCGGCGTATTTACGAAGCTTGCGGCAAAAATGGCGTAGCCGCACATATTGTTATTTATGGCGAAAAAGGCATGGGAAAGACCGCTTTGTTGCGGCGTATTGCCATTGCGGTTAATGAAGATGCGGAATTGGAAAAACAGTGGATTCCGTTATGTTTTCGTGAAGAGCAATACAATGTAGTCACAGTTGCGCAACTCTGGAAAAACGGTGTTGATTCTTTGGCAGAGTGGTGTGAGATCAAAGGTGATATTGATACTGCGAATCGTCTTGATGATCTCATGGCCAGCTACAGTCATTGTGATGCTCTTGCTGCAATGAAAGATGTCTGTAAAGAATACAAACGACGTTTTGTGTTGCTCATTGATAATCTGGATCTGATACTGAACAATCTTTCAGAACAGGAACAGCGGCAGTTGCGGGATGCTCTTCAAGAAGAAGATGCTCCATTGCTGCTTGCCAGTGTCAGCACTTCCCCTGAGCGATTGTTTCTTCGAAATCCAGTTTTTTCTGAGTTGTTTAGGGTTCTGCAGCTTCAGCCCTTACATGAATCTGAGGTAATGGATTGTCTTGAGTGTATTGCCCGGCGCCGTGGCCAACAGGGCAAAAAGGTGCTGCGGGAAATTGATGAAAATCCAGAACGGGTGAAAGTGCTCTATCGTTTCTGTGGCGGCGCACCACGTACATTGATGATCATTTATCAGGCTTTGGAAACGATGAGCACAATGGCATGGGAAGAACCGTTCCGCTATTTACTCTATGAGATTCTGGAAAATTTCACCTCTTTATATCACTGTCGCACCAACGAACTTGCTCCGCAACAGCGTCAGGTGCTGGATGCAATCGCCTTGCATTGGCATCCAATCAGTCTGGCAGCTATTGCGTGTCGTACAGGATTAAAAAAGAGTAGTGTCTCTTCGCAGCTTAAACGTCTTGAGACAAATGATATTGTTGAAGTCTCTGGAAATTACCAGGGAAAATCTTTGTATCAATTGACAGAGCGTTTTTACAATATCTGGTATCTGCTGCGTTATGGCTTGCGTCATCATAAACGTAATGTGTTTTCGTTGAGTGATTTTCTTCTTGGCTATTATGCGCAAAAAGAAATTGTCACCACGGTAAGACCGCAACGGGATAGGCATGTTTTCAATGTGAAACAAACCTTTTTGCACCGCAAAATAGCCAAGGATAATACAACGAAGAAGATCTTGAAAAAACAGATCCGTGGTCAGATTTTCAATATTCTGGGTAAAGATGATTTTGGTAAAGACTTTTCCAAGGCCGCTGCTACAGAGGTTTTGACATTTACCGAGGTAAAGCAGAAACTGGAAAAAAATATTATCAAGGTGGTGTCTGACCAAAAAGAAATCAGCAGTTTTGCTTACTTGATTTGTGGGAGCTTTTCTTTGCAGAGAGAAGAAAAACGGCGTATTGCGGATATGGAATTATCTTTTTTGCAAATAGAGGAATTGCGAAAAATCTTTAACGAAGAAAAAGAAGGCTTTATACAGATCATGGGCGAAGAAGATTTTTTTATTTTCTATGCTGCCCTCTGTTATGGCTTTATCTCGACCCCGTTACATATCAAAGAACTAGTGGCCGCAAGTCTTGGGAATGATCTTCGCTTGCTTGATATAGCCATAAGACATTTCTGGAGTGAGATACAAGAACAATTACTGGCAGAGAGTGAGTCCTATGATGATTTCAAAGAGGCCTTGTATCAAGAACGTGTTACGAAAGTGATAGCTGCCAGTTCCTGGACTCGCTTGGGTGGTTTTTATCACGGGTATCTCAAAGAGTATCAGCTCTCAAAAGAGGCATACTTACGGGCTCTGCATATTGATGAAAAAGATGTTGATGCCTGGAGTGGCTTAGGTGATCTCTATCA
>PDWI01005946.1_pt1 | contig 18918 bp, 13 predicted proteins | sample 1430891 | NCBI WGS metagenome assembly PDWI01 (sample SAMN01162508, study PRJNA174530) | Oral metagenome, whole genome shotgun sequencing project. | biome: Marine environment; feature: Marine mammal; material: Swab sample of the gingival sulcus; isolation source: swab sample of gingival sulcus...
GCGTCGATAATCACCCCGGCAGAATATTTTCGACCAGGGTGGTAAGAAAATCGCTAAAAGATGGTTGTTATTGCAGGGCTGGTGAAATATCCGGGCTAGAAACAAAGAACAAAGCGCAAAATTAAAAGGCTATACGCAATACTGGTTGCAGGAATTGCCTGCGGTTATGGCCTTCCACAGCGCCCAGGCTCGCCATGGCGGGACTGGGGCGGTGTATGTGTTGTTGCAGAAATCGGAACAGAAAAAACGCGAAAACCGCGAGCGGTTTATGAAAGGGCGGGTTTAACCTGCTGGCCCAGTAAGGCAGCGCTGTATTTTCGTTTGCCTGGGCACAAAATGGCCGCCGTACTGGTGAAGTATCCGGGTTAGACCGCCCCCGCTGCCCGCAACACCTCGGCGTAGGCAGCGCCGTGGCGGTGGGTTTTGAGGATGTCCAGCAGGGTTTGGCCGCGTTTGTCTCTGGCGTTTACGTCGCGGTTTTGCTCGCAAAAATAGCCCACAAACTGTGTGAAATTCTCGATGCGCATATTGCGATAGGCAAGCGCCAGCACATAGGCATCGGGGTTGGTATCATCCTGGGGGCGGACTTCCAAAAATGCGCGTACGCGCTCATCGGTCCACACTTCATCCAGCACTTTTTCCTTGTCTTTACGCATGGGGTTCCTTAGTTCTGTAATTTTTTTGCCAGCAGTTGGTTGACCATGCCGGGGTTGGCCTGGCCTTTTGACGCCTTCATGACCTGGCCAACAAAATAGCCGATCAGTTTTTTCCGCTTGGCGTCATCGGCGGCCAGGTATTGCTCGACCTGCGCGGTACTGCTGGCGATGACTTCATCCACCATCGCTTCCAGTTCCGATCTGTCGCTCATTTGTTTTAAGCCCTTGGCGGCGATGATCTCATCGGCACTACCCTCGCCGGCGCACATGGCCTCAAACACCTGTTTGGCGATTTTGCCGGAGATGGTGTTATCTAAAATGCGTTTAATCAAGCCCGCCAAATGCGCGGCACTGACCGGGCTTTGCTCGATGCTTAAATCCGATTTGTTTAATTGGCCTAACAATTCCACCTGCACCCAGTTTGCCGCGGCCTTGGCATCGCCGCAGTCTTTGGCGACGTTTTCAAAATAATCCGCAAGCGCAGGGCTGTCTGATAGGGTCGAGGCATCGTAGGCACTTAGGCGATACTCGTTCATAAAGCGCGCGCGTTTGGCCTCTGGCAGCTCTGGCAGGCTTGCTTGTAAGGCGTCGATATCGCTTTGTGCAATGACCACCGGCAGCAGGTCTGGCTCCGGGAAATAGCGGTAATCGTTGGCCACTTCCTTGGAGCGCATTGGGCGGGTTTCGTCGCGGTCGGCGTCATACAGGCGTGTTTCCTGTACCACCTTGCCGCCGTCTTCCAAAATATCGCCCTGGCGCTCGATTTCGTGTTTGATGGCTTTTTCCACAAAACGAAAGGAGTTGACGTTTTTGATTTCTGCCCGGGTGCCGAGTTTTTCTTCGCCCTTGGGGCGCAGTGAAATATTGATATCGCAGCGCATCGAACCCTCGGCCATATTGCCATCGGAAATGCCTAAATAGGTCACTAAGCTGTGCAGGGTTTTTAAATAGGCGACCGCCTCTTCGGCACTGCGAATATCGGGCTCGCTGACGATTTCCAGCAATGGTGTACCGGCGCGGTTTAAGTCGATACCGCTTTGGCCGTGAAAATCTTCATGCAGGGACTTGCCCGCATCCTCTTCCAGATGCGCACGGGTGATGCGAATGGTTTTGCTGCTGCCGTCTTTTAGTTGGATGTCAAACTTGCCCTCGCCAACGATGGGCTCTTGAAATTGGCTGATCTGATAGCCCTTGGGTAAATCCGGGTAAAAATAGTTTTTGCGATCAAACACCGAGCGTTTGTTGATTTTCGCGCCAATGCCGAGGCCAAACTTTACCGCGCAGCGCACGGCTTCTAAATTGAGCACCGGTAACATCCCCGGCATGGCGAGGTCTACGGCGCAGGCCTGCGTATTGGCTTCAGCACCAAAGGCGGTTGCCGCGCCGGAAAAAATTTTAGACCGGGTCGCCAGTTGCAGGTGCACTTCCAGTCCGATGACGGTTTCAAACGACATTATTGTGCTCCTTGTGCGTAATGTGCGGGCATTTGTTTATGCCAGTCGCTGTGTTGTTGCAGGTGCCAGGCCGTGCTGAGCAGGGTTTGCTCGGCAAAGTGTTGGCCGATAAGCTGCATACCCGCGGGCATATTGTTAATCGAGCTGATCGGCACGGCCATTGCGGGCAGTCCTGCAAGGTTTACCGCGAGGGTAAACACGTCTTCCATGTACATGGCGACAGGGTCGTTGCCCTTTTCCCCAAGGCCAAATGCCGTGCCCAGGGTGGTTGGGGCCGCGATCACGTCCACGTCTTTAAAGCAGTCTAAATAATCGTTGCGAATCAGGCGCCGCACCTGCTGTGCTTTCTTGTAATAGGCATCGTAATAGCCCGCAGAGAGTGCATAAGTGCCCACTAAAATGCGGCGCTTAACTTCCCAGCCGAAGCCTTCCTCACGGGTGCGGCGGTATAGATCCTCTAAATCCGCTGGTGCATCGCAGCGGTGGCCGTAGCGCACACCATCGTAGCGCGACAGATTGGTCGATGCCTCGGCGGGGGCGATGACGTAATAGGTGGGAATGGCGAGTTTGGCGTGGGGCAGAGACACGGTTTTCAGTGTCGCGCCCAGGCTTTCCAAGAGTTTCAAGGCCTGTTCGATAGCCGCGTTCATCTCGCTTGATAAGGCTTCGGAGAAAAACTCCCTGGGCAGGCCAATAGTGAGACCGTCGATGGATTCAGACAGCGCGGCGTGGTAATCGGGTACGGGCACATTGGCGCTGGTGGAGTCTTTCGGGTCGTGACCGGCCATTGCCTGCAACAGCAGCGCGCAGTCTTCGGCGCTGCCGGCCATGGGGCCGGCTTGATCGAGACTTGAGGCAAAGGCCACCATGCCGAGGCGGGAAATACGGCCATAGGTGGGCTTTAGGCCGGTAATGCCGCAGAGCGCTGCCGGCTGGCGGATCGAACCGCCGGTGTCGGTGCCGGTAGCTGCGGGTGCGAGGCGCGCGGCGACCGCAGCGGCGGAGCCGCCGGATGAACCGCCGGGCACTTTAGTGGTATCCCAGGGATTTTTACACACCCCGTAAAAGCTGGTTTCGTTGGATGAGCCCATGGCGAACTCGTCCATGTTGGTTTTGCCCAGCATCACCATGCCGGCTTCGTTCAGGCGCGATACCACCGTGGCATCGTAGGGCGGTATGAAGTTGTCCAGCATTTTCGATGCGCAGCTGGTGCGCACCCCTCGGGTACAAAAGATGTCTTTTTGCGCGATGGGAATGCCGGTCAGTCGTTGGGCGCTGCCATCTTGCAAACGTGCATCGGCGGCTTTGGCCTGTGCCAGAGCCTGTTCCGGGCAGGTAGTGATAAAACTGCCCAGCTTGCCGTCGTAGCGGTCGATGCGTTCAAGGAAATGCCGGGTCAGCTCAACACTGGAAAAATCGCCGTTTGCCAGCCCGTTGGCAAGCTCGACGAGAGATAAATGATACATGGTCGCTCTCTAAAGTTTGGGTGGCGTTTAGTCAATCACTTTGGGTACAAGGTAGAGGCCGTCTTTTACCGCGGGGGCGATGGCCTGGTAGGCCTCGCGCTGATTGGTTTCGGTAACCTCGTCGGCGCGCAGGGGCTGGTGCGCGTCCAGTGGGTTGGCCAGAGGTTCCACCGCTGTGGTGTCCACCGCTTGTAATTGCTCAACCATACCCAAAATGGCGTTGAGGCGCTCGCTGACCTCGTGGGTCTGGCTGGCATCGATACGGATTTTTGCCAGATCGGCAATATCGGCGATGGTTTCTTCTGAAATGGCCATAGTTGTCCTTAGGTTCGTGATAGTCAGGTCATCCTGTTTGGCTGGGCGGGGCAGGCGAATAAAGCGCTGCTGCCGCGTCGCGAGGGCAAACTTAACACATTTGCGCCTTGCTCAAAATCCCCGTGATTGGTACAGTTGCTGGATTTTGAAGATAGGCAATGATCGCGTGCTGGTGTCGCGGACTGGTCGATGAAGAATAGAGTCGGCCAAGACGCAACGCTCAGGCTCGTCCAATCGTATTGCAAGGTAATAGATTTCATGTTGAAAAAACTGCGCGGAATGTTTTCCAATGATCTTTCGATTGATCTGGGAACCGCCAACACTGTGATTTACGTGCCCAATCAGGGCATTGTTCTGGATGAGCCCTCGGTGGTGGCAATTCGCACCCACAACGGTCAAAAAACCATCGAGGCGGTGGGTACCGAGGCCAAACGCATGCTGGGGCGGGTGCCCGGCAATATCGTGGCCATTCGCCCTCTCAAAGACGGCGTTATCGCCGATTTTGAAGTAACTGAGAAAATGTTGCAGCACTTTATTTCCAAGGTGCACGATTCGCGTTTTATTCGCCCAAGCCCTCGTGTACTGGTTTGCGTACCCTGCAAATCAACCCAGGTAGAGCGCCGCGCAATTGAGGAGTCCGCCCGCGGCGCGGGTGCGCGGGAAGTGCGCTTGATAGAAGAACCCATGGCCGCGGCGATAGGTGCCGGTCTTGAAGTTGAGGAAGCCCGAGGCTGTATGGTAGTGGATATCGGTGGTGGCACCACCGAAATCGCGATTATTTCTCTAAACGGCGTGGTGTACAGTGATTCCGTACGCATTGGCGGTGATCGTTTTGATGAGGCGATTGTCGCCCACGTGCGCCGACATTACGGCAGTTTGATTGGCGATTCCACCGCTGAACGTATCAAACAGGAAGTGGGCTGCGCCTGCAAAGAGAGTGAACTGCGCGAAATTGATGTGCGCGGTCGTAATCTGGCCGAGGGCGTACCCAGGAGTTTTACCTTAAACAGCGATGAAGTGCTCAAGGCCATGGAAGATACCCTGCAGGCCATCGTGCAGGCGGTCAAGGGCGCCTTGGAGCAGTCGCCACCGGAACTTGCAGCAGATATTGCCGAGTCGGGCATCGTGCTCACCGGCGGTGGCGCCTTACTGCGCGATATCGACAAGCTGATCGCCGAAGAAACCGGCCTGCCGGTGGTCGTAGCGGAAGACCCGCTGACCTGTGTGGCGCGCGGTGGCGGTATGGCGCTTGAGCGTATGGATAGACGTATGATTGGTCTGCTCTCCAGCGACTGAAGACAGCACTGACGCCGAGGTGTTGCCATAAAGCCCCTATTTGTCAAGCAAACCTCTGTTCACCTGCGTTTGGTACTGGTGCTTGCGGTGGCGATCGCCTTTATCGCGTTTGACCTGTTCGACGCGCGCCTCGACAAAACCCGCTCGGTGCTCACCGCAGCGGTGCAACCCTTTATTTATTTGGCCGATTTACCCGCGCGGTTGGTGTCTGGCAGCCAGGGATATTTTCAGTCCCGCGATCAGTTAATTGAACAAAATCAACGCCTGCGCAGGGAAAACCTGGTGTTGCAGGGGCGATCCCTGCAGATGGTGTCCCTGCGCACGGAAAACACCCGTTTGCGCGCTCTGCTTAACTCCGGTGCCCTGTTGCAGGACGATATTCTGGTCGGGGAAGTGATTGGCGTGACCCCGGATCCTGCGCGCCATGAGATCATTATCAACCGCGGTGCGGCGGACGGTGCATACCCGGGCCAACCTCTGATCGATGATAAGGGGCTGGTGGGGCAGGTGTTGCGAGTATCTGAAGACCAGGCCAGAGCGCTGCTTATTAGCGATGCCACCCACGCGGTGCCGGTGCAAGTTAACCGCAACGCCGTGCGCGGTGTCGCTGAAGGTGTGGGGCGGCTGGATGTGCTGGAACTGCACCACATTCCCGCCACCACGGATATTCACGAGGGTGATGTGTTGGTGACTTCCGGCCTCGGCGGTCGTTTTCCCAAGGGCTATCCAGTCGCCGTGGTGTCGATGGTGGAGCGCAGCCCCGGCCAGGCCTTCGCCAAAGTTCTGGCTGCCCCCATGGCGGCGTTGGATCGCGGCCGCTATGTGTTGTTGGTGTTCTCCGGTGTAGAGCAGCAATGAAGCCGCGCGCCCACGCCTATTGGGTGGTACTGCTGAGCTTTGCCCTTGCCGCTTTCTTGCAAATTGTTCCTTTGCCAACGGTGCTGAGCTGGTGGCGACCGCCGTTTCTGATGTTGGTGGTGGTGTACTGGGTGGTGGCGATCCCCCATCGCGTTGGGCTCACCACGGCTTTGCTGCTTGGGCTGTATGCGGATGTGCTGTACGGCGCGGTGTTGGGCCAGAATGCGCTGGCGCTGGTGTTGACGACCTATATCGCGCTGCTGCTTTACCAGCGCTTTCGCTTGTTTGCTCTGTGGCAACAGGCGGGAGTGGTGTTGCTGATGGTGGTCTTGTATCAGTTTTGTGGACAGTGGGTGCAAAGCCTGGCCGGTAGAGGTGCGCCGGACTTGCGTTTTCTTCTGCCGGCAATTACCAGCACTGTGTTGTGGCCCTGGCTGTTTTCGCTGCTGCGCCGGGTGCGCAGACGCTTTAAGGTGGAGTAACCATGAGGGTGAAACCACTGATTCTGGCCTCGGCTTCACCGCGGCGCAAAGCCCTGTTAGCGCAGATCCTGGCCGAGTTTGAGGTGCAGGCGGCGGATATCGACGAAACCCCGAACGCGGATGAGCACCCAGGCGATTATGTACTGCGTATGGCCAGAGAAAAAGCCCAGGCCATCCAGGCGCCGCGGGTGTTGGCGTCCGATACCACGGTGGTGTCTGGGGAGCTTATTCTGGGCAAGCCAGCTGATGAAGGCGCCGCCCGCGCCATGCTCACGCGCTTAAGTGATAGTTGGCACAGCGTCTTCAGTGCGGTGTATTTGCGTTGCGACGGCGTGTCGTTTCAGGATATCGCCGAGACACGGGTGAAATTTACGCCGCTTAGCGAGGCGCAGATCAGTGCCTATCTCGCTACGGACGAGCCCTGGGACAAGGCGGGTGGCTACGCCATTCAGGGTCTGGCCGGTGTGTTCGTCGAGCGCATAGAGGGTAGTTACAGCAATGTGGTGGGACTACCCCTCGCGCAGACCAACAGCCTGCTAAATGCCGCGGGCATTGCGACACGTTTAAGCGGAGGTACAGCGTGAGTAGTGGCAGCGAGATTCTGATTAACCAGACGCTTACCGAAACCCGCGTCGCGCTGCTGGAAAACGGTTTGGTGCAAGAGGTGCTGGTTGAGCGCAGCGCAGGGCGCTCATTGGTGGGCAATATCTATCTGGGCAAGGTTGAGCGCGTACTGCCCGGTATGGAAGCGGCCTTTATCAATATTGGTCTTGAACGCAGCGCATTTTTGCATGTGTCGGATTTATCCGCAGCGCGCAAAAAAGGCAATGGGGAAGCACCGTTGATCTCGGAGTATCTGGCCGAGGGTAAAAAACTGGTGGTGCAGATCGTGCGCGCACCGGTGGGTAGCAAGGGTGCGAGGGTGACCACGGAGCTGACCTTGCCCGCACGCTACATGGTGTTTGTGCCAAATAATTCCCGTCGAGGGGTATCGCAACGTATAGAGGATGAGGCCGAGCGCGAGCGTTTGCTGCAGAGTTTGGCTGAGGCGTTGACGCATGAGCCGATGGAGCAAACGCATGGTTTTATTGTGCGCACGGTGGCCGAGGGTATGGACAGCGCCGCCTTCGCTGCCGATTTAAGGTTTTTAAAGCGGCTCTGGGCGGCGCTGCAGCGCCGTGTAAAACTTGCCACGGGGCCGCGACTGTTGTACGAAGATCTCGCCCTGGGGCAGCGCGTATTACGCGATATGGCGCGGGAGGACGCCACTCAAGTGCTGGTGGACAATTCGGCGTTGTACGATGCGCTTAAGGCGTTCTGTGAGGATTACGTGCCGGAGATAGCATCGCTTGTACGCTTGTACACCGATGCCCGCCCGCTGTTTGAGCAGCACAATGTGGAAGCGGATATTGCGCGTGCGCTTGAACGCACTGTGCCCTTAAAATCCGGCGGTTATCTGGTGTTCGATCAGGGCGAGGCAATGACCACGATCGATGTCAACACCGGCTCTTTTGTGCGCGGCCGCAATCTGGAAGAAACCGTGTTTAAAACCAATCTGGAAGCGGCGGTGGCGCTGGCACGGCAGGTTCGCTTGAGAAACCTGGGCGGTATCATCATTGTCGACTTCATCGATATGTGCGATGTTGAGCACCAGCGCCAGGTGCTGCGTGCACTCAATCGCGCCATGCAGAACGACAGCGTTCGCCACAGCATTTCCGGTGTATCCGACCTTGGCTTGGTGGAAATGACCCGCAAGCGCAGTCGCGATAGCTTGCAGCATTCTCTGTGTGAGACCTGTCCAACTTGCGCCGGGCGTGGCGTGGTAAGATCGTGTGAAACGGTGTGCTATGACATTTTCAGGGAAATTCAGCGTGAGGGTCATAGCTGGGAAAATCATTCCTTAATGGTGCTGGCCTCGCAGGCGGTGGTGGACTATTTGCACGATGAGGCTTCCGCCTGCGTTGCCGATCTGGAGGAGAGTATCGGCAAGACCCTAAAATTTCGGGTCGAGCCCCTGTATACTCAAGAACAGTTTGATATTGTGCTGCTATAACTGGCGCAAAGAGGGTTAATCATGACAAGATGCGGGGAAGTCAGCTATGACAGCAGCCCGCACGTTGCGGGAGTGACTGTGTGACCGTAGAGGCTGATGCGCGCTCCCTGCTGCACCGACTGGGACGCCTGTGCTGGGCGCTACTGATTACCGCGCTGTTGTTATTGGCTGTCTATGTGGGGGCGGGTCGCTATGCGATGGCGAACCTGTCGCCGTGGCAGCATTCAATTATTACCCAGCTCAATCAGCGTCTACCTTTTGTGATCGACGCAGAGGGTGTGCGTGGAGATTGGCAGTTTTTTTCGCCAGTGCTGGTCTTTGAGGGGCTTACGGTGCGCGGAAAAAACGCCGAGAGCACACCTGTGGCGCTCAGTCGCGGTAGTGTCAAGGTGGATGTGCTGGCGAGCTTGCTGAGTCTGGCGCCTAAAATCTCAGAGGCCACGCTGGAGCAATTGGCACTGAAAGCGCACATGGAAGCATCGGGACGTCTGGTATTTCCCGGTTTGCCGGCGGGCGAGGGCGAGCTGGGCGATCAGCTATTGGATTTCCTGCTGGCCTTAAAGCACGTCAGCTTGATCGATAATTCCCTGTTATTAACCAAAGCCAATAGCCAGCGCCGTGATTTACGTTTAAATCTTCGTTTTAGTACCAACGGGGGTAAGCGTAATCTGCGGGGGCTTATCAATGTGTTGAATTCGGGCACTGAAATACATGTGGTGGGCAGCGGTGTGGGCGACCCGCGAGATCTCGACAATTTCGACGGCCAGTTGTTCAGTCGCTTTGATACCGGCGAGCTGGAAACACTGCTGGAATACCTGCCCGAAGCGCTGACCTACGGTGTGGGCGCGGTCACCGGTACGGCCGGCATCGATTCTTGGCTGCGCTGGCGCAAAGGTGAGCCGCGCGTGACCGTGACCGCTAAAGTAGATCGTTTAGACCTGAAAGGCAAAGCGACCCACCCCTGGCACCTGACCCTGGATGATTTGTCGTTTAAAGCGCGCCTGCAACAGCGCGACGGTGTGTTTCGGCTGTGGATGAATGATTTTAACGCCAGCGATGACTCGGTGTCCTGGCAGTTGCCCGCGTTACAGGTGCAGGTGCAGGGCCAGAATGTGCAACTGCGTGCTCAGGCTCTGCATATGGATCAAGCGACGCATTTCCTGCTGGCCAGCGATGCTCTGCCCGAGGCCGCCGCTGACTTGATCACTACCTTGCGGCCGCGCGGTTTCGTCAGTGAGCTGGAGCTGGCGGTCGCTGATTATCGCAAGCCCGCCAAGACCTGGTCGGGCAGTGCGCGTTTCAACGCGTTGGCGGTGGATCCCTGGGATTACGGCGTGGGTCTAAGCGGGGTAAGCGGCTATATCCGTGGTGACCATCGCGGGCAGGCTGATGTGTTGGTGGACACCGAGGACTTTGCCCTGCGCGTACCCGTGGCTTACCACCATCCTTTGCTGTTTGACACTGTGCTCGCCACTATTCGCCTGGGGTGGAGTGCAGAGCGTCTGCTACTGCATTCGGGCTTGATAGAGACGACTGGCGAAGAGGGTGCGGCGCGGGCTGTGTTGGACTTGAACCTACCCTTCCACCACACTTCTGAGGGGCCGAAAATGGGACTGCTGGTTGGCTTAAAAGACAGTCATCCGCGCTACCGCAAAAAATTTGTGCCCCATGTCTTACCCGCTGATTTACGCAGTTGGATAGATCGGGCGGTGGCTGATAATGCCGCTGCCAAAGTGCTGGATGCGGGGTTTTTGTGGCGTGGTAGTTTGCGTGCGCGCGCTAACGACAGGCGCACGATACAGTTGTTTGTTGATGCCAAAGACCTTGCCCTGCAGTTTGATCCGCAATGGCCGCCGCTTGAGGATTTTGCGGGGCTGGTCTTTGTCGATGACGAGCGCGCCAGCATCTGGGGGGAGCGGGGGCGTCTGTATGACCTTGCCTTACACCAGGTTAATGCGGAGGTGTACAGGGATAACAAGCGGCAAGTGACCTTGGGTGTCGTCGCCAAGGCGGAGGGTCCCGCCGCAGATGGACTGAAACTGATTAACCGTTCGCCCCTGAAAAAACTGAGCAGCGGTGCTTTACTTGATTGGCAAGCCAGCGGTCAGGTGTTGGGGGATCTGGATTTAGTCCTCAACCTTGCAAACACAAATACACCGCCTGTGGTGAAGGTGCGCACCGAATTTGAAAATTTAGGCTTAACCCTGGGCGCAGCCGGCCTCAGCTTGACAGATGGCAGCGGTGCGTTGCGTTATTCGACTGCCAAAGGTTTTTCATCGAGGAAACTGAAGGCAAAACTATGGGGCAAACCCCTGTCAATTTCGCTTAAGCAACACAGCGTAGAAAATGCTGAGTTGGACATTCGCTTCCGTACCGATGTGGCGATGAAGCGAGTGCGGCAGTGGTTACAGGCCAAGCCGCTAAAGCTTGCCAGCGGCACCGCTGCATTAAAGGGGCGGGTATCCTTAGCCAAGGGTGAAGCACCGCTTTTATATATCAGCAGTAATTTGCGTGGTGTGGCGCTGGATGTGCCAAAACCCTGGGGCAAAAACAAACAGGAGAAAAGCTCCTTACAGGTTCGCGTGCCCTTAGATGGTGATATTCGAACGGCGCGCGTGGTTTTAGGTTCGACATTATTGGCGGATATTGCGGTACAGGGCCACGAGCTGAAAAGCGCAAGCATTGGTATCGGCGAGGAACCAGCAAGTGTTGAATCAGGCCAGTATGTGTTAAACGGCTCGGTTGAGGAGTTAAACGTCGAGCAGTGGCAAGACACCGTGTGGCGATATTTCTTAACGGATAGTGACCAGGCGCATGTCAAACTACTGGCAGTGGATAAGCTCAACGTTGGAAAATTACAATTACTCGGTCGGGAATTTACCCAAGTGCGGTTAAGCGCTCATCAAAATGCCCAGTCCTGGCAAATTCAGGCCAGCAATGGTTTGGCGAAGTTTTCATTGCTTCCAAATCCAGATGGAGAGGGCCTGCAGATACAGATTCCCCGGCTCGATCTGGCACTTTTTGAGAGTGGGGATACCGTCGACGACATAATCAATACGGATAGAGCCTGGCCGCCCATGGCGGTCACTGTGAAACAATTATCGAATAAAGGCGCAATGCTGGGTAGTTTGCGTTTTGATTTGGCCGTGCAAAAAGAGCAGATTGACGCCAGTAACATTGTGGGTCTTGTTTCGGGCCTTGAATTGAAATCAGACGCTCCCGGACGTTTGCTGTGGCGCAGGGGTGAGTTCGCCTGGACGCGCTTTGATGGTCAATTGCATTTTTCCAATCTTGGCGATGTCTTGGCTGAGCGGGGCTATCAGCGTGTTATTGAAACTAAAAACGGCGAATTTAGTATTGATATGACCTGGCCTGGTGCGCCGCAGAACGTGGGCCTGATAGATGCGCGAGGTAGTCTGCAATTAAGTGTTGGCGAGGGGCGTTTTCTCAAAGCCAGTACTGCAACCTCAAACACACTGCGGGTTATTGGTATTTTGAATCTGGCGGAATTTGTTTCGCGCTTGAGTCTGGATATCTCGCCGCTGGTGAAATCCGGTATTGTGTTTGACAATATCAGCGGCGATATTGCCCTTTCCCAAAATAATGTATCGATAAACTATGTGGATGTGAACGGCCGCTCCAGTCGTTTCAATTTGCGCGGCAACGCCAATGTGCTTGCGCAAACGATGGACGCAGAATTGGGCGTTGTTTTGCCGGTGACCAACAATCTCCCGCTGGTGGCTGCGGCTTCCGGTGCCTGGCCACTGGCGGCGGGGCTGTTTTTAGCGGGACAGGTATTTGGCGATCAAATCGATAAAATCGCCAGTATGGTGTATCACGTCGAGGGCCCCTGGCAAGATCCCGATGTTAGCTTGACACGCCTGTTTGATGGCAATGCCGCGCAGGCCAAAAAATTATCTGCCAATAAACAGGGTGAATCCGTGGTGCAGTAGTGCGACAGTGACGGTTTACACTGCCGTAAAAAAGAGCGCGCAATAAAAGGTTTTCTGTGCCTTCCAAGTTCGCTTTCTTTCTGTATCCAATCAGTATCCGACGGTCATATTCCCGCAAGTCCGCTCTGAGAGTAGCTATTATATGAATGCCCTTATACTCATAAGGGTCATTTTATTCCTTTAGGTATTTTTTTTCATAAATACCGAGTTGAATTGCAAGCCTGAGTTTTATTCTGTATCCTTAATCGAAATCTAAATCATTCTCATTTATATTATCGTTTAGTAAGAGGTGGCGTTATGGCTGTAACTGGATCAAGAGAACCCACAGAAGTGCAAAAAATGGCAGAGTTTGTCGCTAAAGCTGATATGAAAACCATGTCGGAAACGGCCAAACAAGAACTGCTCAAGCGTATATTGGACAGTATTGGTGTGGGTATTGGTGCGCTCAACGGAGAACCCATCGAGTACCTGCGTACTCATATCGGTGACTTTGGCGGTTCGCCTCACTGTACCATGATTGGCGGAGGAAAAACTGCACCGGATCGCGCTGCGCTCTACAATGGCGCGTTAACACGCTACCTGGACTTCATGGATAGCTATTTGGCTAAGGGTGAAACCTGCCATCAAAGTGATAATCTCGGCGCAGTGATGGCCGCGGCTGAATACGCTGATGCCAGCGGCGAGGACTTCCTTTCAGCCATGGCGGTTGCCTATCAAGTGCAGGGCCGCTTATGTGATGAAGCGCCCGTGCGTGCCAAAGGTTTTGACCATACAGTACAAGGTGCATACGCATCGGCGGCAGGGGTTGCCAGAGCCTTGGGTATGAGCGCAGAAAAGACGGCCAACGCCATTGCGATTTCTGGTACTTGTAACAACGCGCTGCGCGTAACCCGTACGGGGGCTTTATCTCACTGGAAAGGTTTAGCCTATCCCAACACCGGTTTTGTCAGCACCCATGCGGCATTCCTTGCCTATCGCGGCATCACCGGGCCTGAAGAAGTATTCGAGGGCAACAAGGGCTTCAAAGATGCCATTGCCGGTGACTTTACGATTGACTGGTCAAAAGAAGATCTCGAAAACGTCACCAAATCCATCATCAAAAAGTACAACGCTGAAATTCATTCGCAATCCTCTATCGAGGGTGCATTGGAGTTACAAGCCGAAAAGGGCTTTAAGGCGTCAGATATTGAAAAAATTGAAATTGATATTTTCGATGTCGCCTTTCACATTATTGGTGGTGGCGAAGAAGGGGATAAAACCATCATTCGCACCAAGGAAGAGGCCGATCACTCCTTGCAATATATGGTGGGTGTAGCTTTGATTGACGGCAACGTATTGCCAGAACAATACGAACCGGAGCGTATTCTGCGCGATGATATTCAGGATTTACTCCGGCGTTTTGAAGTTCGTCCCAAACAAGAGTATACCGACCGATTCCCTGAAGAAGTTTGTACCACGGTAACCATTACCCTCAAAGATGGCAGCAGGCACAGCGTCAGTAAAACGGATTATGAGGGCTTTAATACTCGCCCGATGAGTTGGGAGACTGTAATCGCTAAATTTAATGGTTTAACCACGCCGTTTACGACTGAAGCCTCGCGTATTGCCATTATCCATGCGGTACAAAATCTGGAAAAAATGTCAGTAAGGAACTTCGTCAAGGTCCTTGCCAATCTAAACGACTAACTCAATTTTGAAGCCTGCAATTGCAGGCTTTTTAGTTTAAAACCCAAAGGAGACAACGCATGTCTAAACAAGATTCAAAAATATGGCAAGATCGCTCATTCCCGTACGTACCTATGAATGGTCGCGATCCCAAGCCGCGGAAACGTTCGATTACTGAGATCCGTGGCCCCTACTATGCTATGGTAACGCCCACCTACACCAAAGAGTTACTTGAGGGTATGGGCGAGCATGTTGATGGTTTTAAATATGCCGGTGGTTCATTCTCGTTAATGCCAGCAGATTACATTAAAAAATTCAACCAAATCTGTCATGACCACGACGTCTATGTTTCAACGGGTGGTTGGATTGAAAACCTGTTAGTTCGCGCGCCAAATCACATTGATGATTACATCAAAGAGTGCAAAAAGCTGGGGTTTGACATGATTGAGCTATCCACTGGCTTTATTCAACTTCCTATCCCCGATCTATTGCGCCTGATTAAAAAAGTGAAAAAAGCGGGCCTGAAGCCTAAGCCTGAAATTGGTATCCAATTTGGTGCTGGTGGTGATAGCTCTAAAGAGGAGTTAGAAGCGGAGGGAACACGCGATCCTCAAATCCTGATCGACACTGCGAACGAATGCTTAAACGCAGGCGCAGATATCATCATGATAGAATCAGAGGGGATCACTGAGAACGCCGATCCATGGCGTACTGACGTTGCCGCGAAAATCATGAAAGAAGTCGGTATGGAAAACGTGATGTTTGAAGCCGCAGACCCGCATGTGTTTGAATGGTATATCAAAAACTATGGTATCGATGTCAATATGTTTATCGATCACAGCCAAATCGTACAGCTGGAATGCTTGCGCCGTGGTATTTGGGGTATGAAGAGCAGTTTTGGTCGTATTACCACGCATCGTTAACCCGGATATTTCACCAGTAAATGGAATTTTCGGGTAAATCAATACCTTCGTGATTGTTCAACCTAAAGGCGCGCGAAAGTGCGCCTTTGGGGTGTTGGAAATCCTGTGCCAGGCTGACTTGCTAAATATCCGGGTTAACCCTGTACTGGCATGTCAAATTCCACAACGCCTGCTCCATACAATCACATTTATTCTATGTATCAAGGGCTTGGTTTTAATCGCAACACCGCTGTCCCCACAGGAACCCTAGCCCGGATGTTTCACCAGTAAATGGAATTTTCGGACAAAAGGACAAAGAAGGTTGCTCAAACATCATGAAAAGCGTAGCGGTAGCTACGGTTTGAATGATTTTGGGCAAGATTCGAAGTCATTTTTATTCGGCGCGTCCATGCGCCTCACCCCTGACTCATTGCATAACTCATTGATATTAAGACGATAATAGCGGAGCGGTCGCCGTACTGGTGAAATATCCGGGCTAGTGTCTTCACTTGCAGAGTGTTTCTCACTCCGGTAGTCTAGCTTGGCTCTGGTGATGGCTCGTGCAAGCGGGCGATTGAAAAGGGAATCCGGTTAGATTCCGGAACTGACGCGCAGCGGTATTGGAGAACGACGTCGACACGCGCAGCTATCATACTCTGCCCGATACAGCGGGGCAGGCTTTACCCAAAAAGCGGGGCAGGCTCTACCCAAAAAGCGGGGCATACCCTACCCGAAAAGAGGGGCAGACCCTACCTGATAGCAACGCAGGCACTGTTTTTGTTTTAAAAATGGGAAGCCGTTGATTTAGGCCGGATATTTCATCAGTAAATGGAATTTTCGGGAAAAAGGACAAAGAAGGTTGCTCAAACATCATGAAAAGCGTAGCGGTGGTAGCTACGGTTTGAATGATTTTGGGCAAGATTCGAAGTCATTTTTTTCGAAAAACCGTTTAGGTGCAAACTGTACGTGTATTTTTACTGCTACTCACTGCATAACTCATTGATATTAAATGAACAATAGTAGAGTAGCCGGCGTACTGGTGAATTATCCGGGCGAGGCCGAGCCTTTGGCTCGATGCTCCTGAGTCCGAATACCTGCCAGAGATGAATGCTCTTGTCTTCGCGATTGAGGTAAAGTGCGGTAAGCGTCTGTGTTGCGCCGCTCTTTGTGTTCCTCCTTTTTTCATCGTTGCGACTGGCATGAGTAAGTCGCGAATGCTTAAAAAGGAGTTAACCATGAAACACTACACCGCCTTAACATTGACCTTGGCAACAGCTTGTTTGTCGAATTCAATGCCTGTGGCAGCCGCTGATACCGAACTGGAAGAAGTCACGGTTTACGGCACCCAGCTTGAAGAAACCATACCGCAGATGCTTGAGCAATACGGGAATCAGTTGGAGATTATCAGCGCGGAGCAGATTCGCGACGGCGCTTTTACCGATATTGCCGACGCCCTCAGGTTGCTGGTACCGGGCCTGCATATTTCCCCCAAAAACGGCCCTTTTGACTATTTTCGTGCATCCCTGCACGGCGCCAGAAATCAGGATATTCTATGGCTTGTTGACGGCGTCAGAATTACTAATCGACTCTACAATGGCACCAGCCCACTGGATACTTTGCCGCCTAATATCGTCGAGCGCATTGAGGTGCTTAAAGGTGGTCAGGGCATTTTTTACGGAACACAATCCGTGGGTGGTGTTGTCAATATTGTAACCCGCCAATTCTCCGAAGAGCTTCAGGGTGAGGTGGGCCTTGGAGCTTCTAGCAACAACGGGCAAAAATACTCTGGCAGTGTCAGTGGCAGCGTGGGTGATCATCAGTTTGTTTTGCACGCCTCCAGAGATGATGCGGACGGCTATACCCCCTATGATAAAGAGGCAATAGAACCCAGTGCGACCGACACGGAACGCGGTTACACTGTGAACACAGCCGGCATTAAATACGGCTGGGCGCCCAGCGATAAAGTGTGGCTTAGCGGTCATTATCAGTATAGCGATGCCGACTTAGACTATGCGCGCCCCTTCCTCAACAAATCTACTACCAATGCCAGAAAAGAATCACTGGCGACGGTGAAGCTCGATATCGTGTTGAGCGACCAGGCGCGTTTGTTTACCAAAGCCTACTATCACAGCTGGGATACGGATTACACCCGTATTTATAATGAACTGGACAGCAGTGGTGCGTTGACGGGTGGCATCGTAGTGCGCAACAACAAAACCTACTGGGGTTACAAAGACTACGGCTTTTCCACCATGCTTGAATGGCAGGTGGCTGAGCCTGTGGAAATGGTCTTCGGTTTCGACCAGCAAAATTACAGCGCTGAAGACGATGTCTGGCGCATCGCGGATCAGAAAGAACGCGTAAATGCGCTGTTTGTTCAGCTTCGTTCAGATGAAGATTTTTCCGAGCATACCCGCTTTTCATTTGGGGTGCGTAACAATCGGCCCAGCAAGTCACGCAATTCGACCGTATGGAATGTCACCGCGCGTCATGATATTTCCGACAACTGGTATGTGCTCAGCAACATTGGTACCTCATTCCGCCTGCCGGATGCGGAAGCGCTTTTTCTCAACGAATATGACGATTTGGACAATGACGGTGTGCCCGACGGTGGCTGGTTTGCCATTGGTAACCCTGATTTAAAACCCGAGAGCAGCCGCAATTACAACCTGAGTGTCGGCTACAATGGTAGTAGCTTGCAGTCTGAGCTCACCTTGTTCAAACGAGATATCAAGGACTATATAGCCTCCTACATACCGATTGTCATCAACGGTGTTGAGGGCGAGACCTTTGCCAACAGCGATGATGAGGTCAACATTCGCGGCGCAGAATTGCAGTTGTCCGCATCTCTGACGGAAAGTGTTAGCCTCACTGGCAGTTTTAACTACAACCGGGCTCTGTTCAACGACCGCGGCGACCAGCTCAAGAGTATTCCTCGTCGGGAGGCCAAGGGCTCTTTGAAGTATCAGCCCGTTGGCAAAAGATGGGACGCGCAAATCAACGTGTTGTACGTTGGTGACGTCAATGACAGGGAAGTTCGACCCGCCTATACCATAGCGGATATCAGTGCCGGCCTCATCCTGGATAGTGCCGGGCACCACAAGCTGACCATGCGCCTTGAAAACATCGCCGACAAGAAATACGCCACCAGTATGGGCAGAGGTACCCGCGATAGCGGCGACAAGTATGTGTACCGTAATCTCGGTATGGAACGGACACTGCACTTGGCTTACCGCTATACGTTCTAAACAGGGCGAGCCCCAATGCGTCGCTATTGGTTTCTGCTGCACCGGTATATCGGTATAGCCTGAGAACGAAAACGCGAAAAGGGCGGACGAAAAGCGAAAAGGGGACGGAAAAGCGAAAAGGGGACGGAGGGATTAAAAAGTAACCCCTCCGTCCCTGAGGCATCCCCGCAAAATTGTCACGCCGTTCCTCCCAGCCACGCGTCGTTTGTTATTGTCCTCAGCCATTTACTGACGCTCTGCCACGAGCAGGGCGGTAATTTAAGGCGGGTGGCTACAGCTCTCAAACCGAGTGTTTGGTATGACAAGATACGTCGCTTCACGGTGTTGGACTGAAAACGCCTGTGCAGATCACCTAAAGCCACACCAATGCCCACCAGCACAGCGACAAATGCCGTCAACGTCGTCAGAAAAATAAGGATGTTTAATCGGTTTATTTGCTTGCTGGCATTTAGCTCAAAACCCAAGCCAAATCGTGAGCTCTTCATGTCTCTAAAACCCTCTTCAATTTGCATACGCTGCCGATAAATGCCCACGACTTGCCTGGATAAACGACTACTTTTGGGTAGTGAT
>PDWI01004403.1_pt1 | contig 18917 bp, 19 predicted proteins | sample 1430891 | NCBI WGS metagenome assembly PDWI01 (sample SAMN01162508, study PRJNA174530) | Oral metagenome, whole genome shotgun sequencing project. | biome: Marine environment; feature: Marine mammal; material: Swab sample of the gingival sulcus; isolation source: swab sample of gingival sulcus...
AAAATTATGTTTGTAATAACTCGGAACGACAATTGCCAATGTTCTGGCGTGGTCAATTCCGAATAAAGCGGTGAGTTCGTGTCCGATAGCGTGAACGCCCCAATCGGTTGACACACCTTTGGAAATCAATCCGTTTAATGCCATTGTACACGACCACATAAAGTTAGATGCCGACTCGTAATCACTCGGATTTTCAACGACTTTCGTACCCACTTCTATCAGTGTTTGAAAAATTCCTTCGGCAAATCTATCTTGCAAAAATGCTCCTGCTGGATACGTCATATATTGTTCCAAAGTGTGCATAAAAGCATCAACAATTCCGTTAACGATTTGTCGCTCTGGTAAGGATTGAATTACGCTTGGGTCAAGCACTGAAAATTGTGGAAATGTTAGAGGGGAACTAAACGACAATTTTTCTTTTGTAGCACGGCGAGAAACCACCGAACCTGAATTCATTTCTGACCCTGTGGCTGGCAATGTAAGTACCGTAGCAAAAGGTATAACTTCGGTTATTTTTTCCTTTTTGGTTAAAATATTCCAAGCATCTTCGCCTTTGTATTTTACGCTTGCCGAGATGAATTTTGCACCATCAATCACAGAACCGCCACCGACAGCCAAGATATAATCTAAATTTTTCTCTTTGATTACCGAAACGGCTTGCATTAAAATTTCATATTCAGGATTGGCAGGAACGCCACCAAATTCTACAACTTCACGACCGTTTAAACCTTGTATTACTTGCTCATAAATTCCATTTCGCTTGATACTTCCACCTCCATAAAGCATTAAAATTTTAGCATTTTTAGGAATTTCATTATCCAAATTTGCTATTTGTCCTTTCCCAAAAAGAATTTTTGTTGGATTTTTATATTCAAAATTATTCATTTACTTTCTATTTTATTTTTTCAAAATCATCAGATATTGGCTCAACCAATTGCACATCATCTCGTTTGTGTCTGAATTTTGATAACATTTTATAAATTTGAATTCTCGCACGATTAATTCCGCCTAATGGCTTATGAACTTCCAAGGAATTAGCAGGCGAAAACGATAATTTTTCTGCTAAATCAAAACGTTCTTCAGTGTTCATTGCTTGGATTGGAACTTCAATTTCTGCCACTTTTATAAAAGATGTTTCCCACTCTTTTCCAGCATCTTCAATCGGTGTTTTTTCTTCGCTTTCAAATTTTTGTATGTAAAAATCAAAAGTTGCTACATCATTTTTCAAATGCGTATCGATATTAGTCGTTAAATAATCATCTGTTAAGGGATTTGGCAACTCGCTTTTCACTTTCGATGTCGGCACCAATTTGTATTTTACTTTCTCATTTCCAAATTGATAAGGCGTTGTACTCCAATAGTTAATATCTAACGGACTTGTATCGTTGTGTTTTGCATTTTTAAGAACTTTTAAAATACTTCCGTGCCCTGAAAATAATAATTTCCCCACTAAAACAAGTGGATTCCACTTGATAGAATAATACACTGCATCACGGAATAATTTTACCGTTCCGAGTGGCATTGTCGGATGCGACATCAATAGAAAGTCTTGTGTTTGTTGTTCATCTTTGGTAAAACGTTCGCCCTCCACGCCAAGTAATTTTATGGCAAACCCTCTAAAATCTTTCTTTTTATCCGACTGAATTTGTCCACTTGCATTGGAAATTCGTATCAAAGTTGGATAGGTCTTTGCACTTTTAAAAACACCGACTTTTAATTCTCCTGGAATATCCGAAAGCACCTTAAAATTTGCTTTTAATAATCCTAAACATTTAGGATGCGCATCTCTTTTAGTGTTTCCTTTTTCGTAATCTTTCTTCATTTTTTCCTGAAGAATAGATTGCATTTCGTTTATGAGTTCTTGTTCTGTTTTTTTCATTTGTTATTTTTTAAATTGCTATACTATCCCACGCCATTTTATAGGCATTTTCAATCATTTTTTTATCTAATTCTAAATCTTCATCTTGTTGTTTTGCAATCAAAAACGATAAGGAATTAATCGTAAATGCATACAACAAATATAAGGAATAATCTTTTAAAACACCTTCTTTTTGACCTCGTTTATACAAATCAACCAAGGGTTTTAAATGTTGTAAACCTTTATCTTTTGCATCTTCGTCAAGCATTGGCGAAATATCGCAAATAGACAAAAACATCGCCTCGCTAATATGTGTGGTTTTATAACAAGCGATATTATGCCAAATCAATTTAAAGCCCTCCGCAACCGATAAATTTTCGTTGTAATTTTCAAAAGCATAATGACTCATCTCACTTTTGATATACACATACAATTTATTGATTAAATCTTGCTTATTTTCAAAATACAAGTAAATTGTAGCAGGAGCAACTTTTGCCATTTTCGCAATTTTCGACATTGATGACGCGTGAAAACCACTGTTATTTATCAGTTCCAAAGTCGCCTCTAAAACTGCTCTTTCTTTATCTTTTAGTTTACTTCTCATTTAATTATTCTGATTTTTTCACTTTGCAAAGATACAAAAAAGAATAAACGTTCATTCTTTTTTTTGAAAAAAATTTTAAAATTAATTTTTGTACAAAGGAATAAGTTTTCTATTTTTGTATAAATATTTAATCAAAAAATGGAACATTTTATAGTATCAGCGCGTAAATACAGACCTCAAAATTTTGAGGATGTTGTTGGGCAACAAGCCATTACGAACACACTTGAAAATGCTATAAAAAATAACCATTTAGCACAAGCCTTGCTTTTTACAGGTCCTCGTGGAGTTGGAAAAACATCTTGCGCACGTATTTTAGCCAAACGAATCAACCAAGAGGCATCAGAAAACAAAACAGATGAGGATTTTGCTTTTAACATTTTTGAATTAGATGCCGCGTCAAATAATTCGGTAGATGACATTCGAAATTTAACGGAACAAGTTAGAATTCCACCTCAATCAGGAAACTATAAAGTTTATATTATTGATGAGGTTCATATGTTGTCAACTTCGGCTTTTAATGCGTTTTTAAAAACCTTGGAAGAGCCACCTAAACACGCTATTTTTATATTAGCCACCACAGAAAAACATAAAATTATTCCTACGATTTTATCTCGATGTCAAATTTTTGATTTCAAACGTATTTCTGTACTTGATGCTAAAAATTATTTGAAAAAAATAGCCGAAAATCAAGGAATAACAGCCGATGATGAGGCTTTGCATATTATCGCTCAAAAAGCCGACGGAGCAATGCGTGATGCCCTATCTATTTTTGATAGAGTTGTCAGTTTTTGCGGAACAAATTTAACCCGTGAGGCTGTTTCTGAAAATTTAAATATTTTAGATTACGATACCTATTTTAATATAACGGATTTATTATTAGAAAATAAAATTCCTGAAATATTAAATGCTTATAATTCAATTTTGTCAAGAGGTTTCGAGGGCAGGCATTTTATCAACGGATTGGCAAGTCATTTCCGAGATTTATTGGTTGCAAAGGACATGGAAACCATTCCGTTATTAGAGGTTGGAGATGCTACCAAGAAAAAATATTTAGAGCAATCGCAAAAGGCGACAATGCCTTTTTTAATGCAGGCTATCGACAAAGCAAATGATTGTGATTTAAAGTATCGAGCGAGTAAAAATCAACGATTATTAGTTGAACTAACATTGATGCAAATCGGCTCTATCACTTTTGATGGAGCAAAAAAAAAATCAACTAACTTCATAATTCCCTCGACATTTTTCACGACATTAGTTCCGCCAAAAAAGAACATCATAAAACCTAAATTAAAGCAAGAAAAAATTGAATTTTCTAACCAAGATGTTCCGAATATAAATGATGTTGAACGAAAAGTTTCTGCTTTTTCACTGAAAAATGTGCATCTAAAAAGAGAACACATTAAACAAGAAACAGAACAAATTGATGTAGATAAACTTCCAAAAGACAAATTCAGTATCGAAAAATTAAATCTTTCGATAAAAAAACATATTAATCAATTGATACAGAGCGGAAATAACAACATCGCATCAATTATTGATACTGCAAAAGTCAATCTAAATGGAACAGACATTCAGTTAACTTTAGGGAGCAATCTAAACAGAGAACAGGTAACTCCTCATATTCCTGAACTTTTACATACCTTGCGAAAAGCCCTAAATAATTACATCATTTCAATAAAATTAAATGTTGATGAGACTATTGTTGAAAAATTTATTTATACTAATCAAGAAAAATATGATAGAATGTTAGAGAAAAATAAAAATTTAGAACTTTTACGAAAAACATTCGGTTTAGATGTATAAAAAATCATAAAATGATAGCAGAAAATTTAAAACATATTCTAAAAACCATTCCTGAACACGTGACTTTGGTGGCAGTATCAAAAACAAAACCTTGCACGGATATCCAACAAGCCTACGATGCTGGACAACGTATTTTTGGAGAAAATAAGGTTCAAGAAATGGTTGAAAAATACGAAAAACTTCCGAAAGATATTGAATGGCATATGATTGGTCATTTACAGCGAAACAAGGTCAAATATATGGCGGAATTCGTGAGTTTAATTCACGGTGTAGATAGTTTTAAAACACTTAAAGAAATTGATAAACAAGCAAGAAAACACGACCGAAAAATCAATTGTCTTCTTCAAGTGCACATCGCCAAAGAGGAAACAAAATTCGGTTTATCTCCCGAAGAAATTAAAGAAATTTTAAACTCGGAAGTGTTTAAATCATTAGAAAATATTAGCATTGTAGGACTTATGGGAATGGCAACATTTACCGATAATCAGCAACAAATAGCATCAGAATTTTCATCATTAAAAAAACTTTTTGATGAGTTAAAAACAACTCATAATTTTAACACTTTATCGATGGGAATGAGCGGAGATTATCAACTTGCCATTGAAAATGGAAGTACAATGGTACGAATAGGAAGTTCTATTTTTGGACATCGTAATTACAATTAAATTATGGCAAAAGAATGGTTTAGCGAATGGTTTGATACGCCTTTTTATCATATTTTATACAAGCATCGCAATGATGAAGAGGCACAAGAATTTATGCGAAATATAACAACTTTCCTAAAGCTAAAAAAAGGGAGCTACATCGCAGATTTACCATGTGGAAAAGGGCGACATTCTATTTTTTTGAACTCATTAGGATATAAAGTCACCGGTGGAGATTTAAGTCCTGCGAGTATTGAACATGCAAAAAAATTCGAAAATAAAAGTTTAGATTTTGAGGTTTGGGATATGAGGAAACCCCTTCAAAATAAATACGATGCTGTATTCAATTTGTTTACAAGTTTTGGTTATTTCGAAGATGATACTGAAGACCTTACAGTGCTGAAAAGCCTTAAAAAAGGATTGAAAAAAGATGCTGTACTTGTTCTTGATTTTATGAATGTTGAAAAAGTACAAAAAAACCTCATCAAAGAAGAAACGAAAACAATTGACGGTATTACTTTTAACATCAAACGAGAAATTAAAAATAATTTTATTTTAAAGCACATCAACTTTACAACTGATAATCAAGAACATAACTACACCGAGCGTGTAAAATTCATTGATTTAAAAAAGTTTGAAATGTACTTTGAAACTGTAGGTTTAAAAATTATTCATACTTTTGGCGATTATACGTTAAATCCTTATAATCCTTCATCAGATAGATTAATTATAGTTGCAAAATGAATTATATTTTACTAATTTTATCAGTTATTATTGGAGCGACATCCGTTCTAATTTTAAAACCGAATACAAAGATAACACGTTTATTATTAGCGTTTAGTGGCGCCTATTTATTAGCGGTCACTGTGATTCATTTATTGCCTGAAATTTACGAGCATTCTCATCATGCGCATCATCACGAACATCATAAATTATATGGAGGATTGATTCTCTTGGGGATTCTTTTACAATCTATTTTAGAATCTTTTTCGAAAGGTTTGGAACACGGTCACATTCATTTGGACAAAGATGAACATCATTTCCCTTGGATGCTTTTTATAAGTCTCTGTATCCATGCACTTTCGGAGGGATTACCAATTCACAAAACACATGATAATTTACTTTGGGCAATTGTTATTCATAAAATTCCGATTGCCATTATTTTAACAACTTTATTATTGCATAGTTCCTTGTCTAATATGCGAATTGGATTAGCAATAGTCTTTTTTGCTTTAATGAGTCCTTTAGGACATTTCCTTGGTAGTAATCTTCCTTTTATGGTAAAAAATCATGCAATGATAACAGCTTTTATTGTTGGAGTTTTTATTCATATTTCAACCATAATTCTTTTCGAAACTAATGAAAATCATAAGTTTAATGTTAAAAAATTTAGTGCAATTTTTATAGGGATTTTATTTGCTCTATTAACACTTTAATTTTAAAAATAATCTAAAACTTCATTCGTTGTATCCTTACAGCGTTTAAGATACACAATAAGGCAACACCAACATCAGCAAAAACAGCCTCCCACATTGTTGCGAGTCCACCTGCACCTAATAATAAAACAAATACTTTTACCAAAAACGCTAAACTAATGTTTTGCCAAACAATTTTTTTGGTTTGTTTTCCTATTTTAATGGCTGTCGCAATTTTACTCGGTTTATCATCTTGAATAATCACGTCCGCCGTTTCAATGGTGGCATCACTTCCTAAACCTCCCATTGCAATCCCAATATCACTGAGTGCGATAACAGGGGCATCATTTACGCCGTCTCCAATAAACGCGACCGTTTCTGATTTGGCTTTTATCTCATTTACTTTGCTGACTTTATCCTCTGGCAGTAAATCGCCATAAGCATTTTCAATACCGAGTTTTTTGGTAACAAACTGAACGACATTCGTTTTATCCCCACTTAACATTGTGGTTTTTATATTCATTTGTTTTAGCGTATCTATCGTTTTTTGAGCGTCTTCTTTAATACGGTCTGCAATGGTAATGTATCCCACAAAATCGCCGTCATAAGCAATCGCAATTAGCGTAAATACAATACTTTTCGGGTCAATATCGTACGAAATATCAAATTTATCCATTAGTTTGAAATTTCCGACAAGCATTTCTTTTCCATCAACTTTTGCTTGTAATCCGTGTCCTGCTATTTCTTGTATTTCTGTGACTGAAACAGACGGATTTACACCTCCTACATGGTTGTCTATCGCTGTAGCAATTGGGTGCGTACTCTTGCTTTCCAACGCATTTACTCGCTGTAAAATTTCATCTTTATTAAACTTATCCGAAAAAACAACATCTTGAACTTCAAAAACGCCCTCGGTCATCGTTCCTGTTTTGTCCATAACCACATTTTCAATCTTGGATAGGCTATCTAAAAAGTTACTTCCTTTAAACAAAATGCCGTTTCTACTTCCTGCTCCGATTCCTCCGAAATATCCAAGCGGAATACTGATAACCAATGCACAAGGGCAAGAAATTACCAAGAAAACCAAGGCTCTGTACAGCCAATCGCTAAACACATAATCCGACACAAACAGGGCAGGTAGCAAACAAATCGCCATTGCTAAAAATACGACAATCGGCGTGTATATTTTGGCAAATTTTCTTATAAAAAGTTCGGTTGGTGCTTTTTGTTTGGTGGCATTTTGCACCAATTCTAAAATTTTAGACAGTTTACTATCGGTATAGGCAGTCGTCACTTTCACTTGCGAAACCGTGTTGAGGTTTATCATTCCTGCCAAAACGACTTCGCCTTTGTTTTTGGTATCGGGTTTGCTTTCTCCTGTAAGTGCCGAGGTGTTAAACGATGCTTTATCCGAAATTAATACGCCGTCTAAACCTAATTTTTCGCCTGATTTTAGTTGTATGATATCTCCAATGTTTACCGTTTCTGCTTTTACCGTTGTTGCAATACCATTTTGCATGACAGAAACGGTGTCTGGTCGTTGGTCTAATAAACTTTTGATACTTGCTTTTGCTCTCGTCACAGCAAGTGATTGAAAAACTTCCCCAATCGTATAAAACAACATAACAGCCACTCCCTCTGGGTATTCGCCAATGGCAAACGCTCCAACAGTCGCAATAACCATCAGTAAAAATTCAGAAAAAAATTCTTTTCTGCCAATGCTGACAATAGCCTCTTTTATAACAGGAAATCCAACAGGAATATAAGCCAAAATATACCAGCCAATCCTTAACCAACCTTTAAACCAAGTTGTGCTGATGTAATTATCCAACGCAATCGCCGTTAAAAGCAACACCAAACTAATAATAGCAGGTAAAAACAGTTGGAACATACTGCCATTGATATCATGATCGTGGCTATGTTCATGTCCATGGTCATGATCGTGAGAATGTATTGGTTCTTCTACAGAACAACAATGATTGTGAGAATTGTGTGCCATTTGTTTCTTTATCTTTGGTTATTTGAAACCAAAAATACATATTTTTTAACAATTAGCAAATTTTAGAAATGTGATTAAAATTAGTTTGATTTTAAAATTGTTTCACAATTAAACTAACATTAATCGTTGTACGACATCCTCGTTCATTTCTTCATTAATCATTTTGATGATTTTATCTTTTCCGTACGATAATTCTTCACGTAAAACAGAAGATGTCAAAGCGACAATCAAAGTGCCATTTTGAATTCTAACCTCACGAGTATTATTTGCAACTCCGGGTCCCATCATTTTTGTCCAAGCCTCTTCAATGTCAATTTTTACCAAGCCTTTTTCTAACTTATTGGCTTTGATAAAAAGTTCCATTAAATCTTTGATATTTGTTTTTTTTTCTTCTTTTTTTCTCATGTTAGATGATACATTTTATAAGATTTTCCACTTTTTTTGATGACATTTTCGGTGCGTTCTGCATGCGTGTCGGTAATAAAAATTTGACCAAAACCGTCTTTATTTACCATATTAATAATGTGTTCGACACGATGTTCATCTAATTTATCAAAAATATCATCTAATAAAAGGAGTGGATTTAAGTCTTTTTGTTTTTTGATAAAATCAAACTGAGCCAATTTCAACGCGATTAAAAAAGTTTTTTGTTGTCCTTGCGATCCGAATTTTTTTATTGGATATGTTGAAATTTCAAAATTCAAATCATCTTTATGAATTCCTGCACAAGAATATTGCACCAAACGATCTTTTTCAAGGGAGTTTTTTAATAATTCTTCAAAAGAAAAATCATGCAATTGACTTTTATATGTGAGCGAAACGTCTTCTTTATCTCCTGAAATAAGTTTGTATTTTTCGTTAAAAATAGGAGTGAATTCTTTTAAAAATTCCTTTCTTTTTTCATAAATACGAGTTCCGTAATTTATCAATTGCTCATTGTAAATGTTAAGATTATCCTCGTCGAAGGTACGATTTAAGGCAAAATATTTTAATAAAGCATTACGCTGACTTACGGTTTTACCATAACTTAATAAGTCGTGAAGATAATTTTTATCTTGTTGAGAAATAACGCCATCGATGAATTTTCTTCGGGTTTCGCTTCCTTCGGTAATCAAATCACGGTCGGAAGGCGATATGATAACTAACGGAAATTGCCCAATGTGCTCCGAAATTTTATCATAAGACTTATCATTTCGTTTTAATATTTTTTTTTGTCCTTTTTTCATCGAACAAAGAATTTTCTCATTCCGGTCGTTAATTTTATACAAACCTTCGAGCATAAAAAATGATTCTCCGTGTCTAATATTCTGACTGGCAATAGGATTGAAATAACTTTTAGCAAAAGACATATAGTAGATTGCATCTAAAACAGTCGTCTTGCCGATGCCGTTATTTCCTACGAAACAATTAATTTTTGCATCAAAATCAAAAGATTTCGACTCTAAATTCTTGAAATTAACTATGGATAAATTCTCTAAAAACATGTTTTATTGTCATGAATTTGCAAATTAACGAAAATCTATTTTTAAATTTAAATTAAAAAAACTATTTTTGTCCTCTCAAAATTTAAAGAAGATTATGGCAACATATAAAAAAAGGGGTTTTAAACCAAAAAAAGAAAAACTAGATCCTCAATTTGACCAACAACCAGAAGAGGTAATTGATGTAAGTGATAGTACTACAGCAGAGGTGTTTGATACCTTAGATGAAACGGCTAACAAATCAGAGCAATGGATTGAAAAAAATAGTAAATTATTGGTTTCATTATTAGTTGCTTGTGTTGCTGTGTTTTTAATTTATTTAGGATATCAACATTTTGTAAGTGAGCCTAGAGAATTAAAATCAACAAACCAATTAGCTTATCCAAGAGTTCATTTCAAAAAAGCTGAAACTGCTACAACTAAAAAGGAAGCAGATAGCTTATATAAATTGGCTTTAGATGGAGTAGACGGAAAATATGGATTTGTTGGAATTGCTGATAAATACAGCGGTTCTAAAGCAGGAAATGTCGCTAATTATTATGCTGGAATTAGTTATTTAAAATTAAAAGATTATAAAAAAGCAATTGAGTATTTAAATGAATTTGATTCGGAAGATGACAATTTAGGACCTATTGCCACTGGAGCTATCGGAGATGCTTTTGCTGATTTAGATCAACCTAAAGAAGCTATCGAATATTATGAAAAAGCGGCAAAAATGAAAGACAATAGTTTTACAAGTCCTTTGTTTTTATTTAAAGCAGGTCAATTAGCTTTAACGACTAAAGAATTTGGAAAAGCTGAAGAATTCTTTACGACCATTAAAGAAAAATATACTGATGGAAATTCTAACGAAGAGTACAAAAGAGATATTGATAAGTATATAAATATTGCTAAATACGGTAAATAATTATGGCTACAGTAAATTTATCTGATTATGATAAAACAGCAATCCCAAATGCGAAATCTTTTCGATTTGGGATTGTTGTTTCTAAGTGGAATAACGATATTACAGAAAATTTAAAAAAAGGAGCAATCGAAACACTTACAGATTGTGGTGCTCTTGCTGAAAATATTATTTCTTGGAATGTTCCCGGCAGTTTCGAATTAGTCAGCGGATGCAAAAGAATGATTGAAACTCAAGAAATTGATGCAGTAATTGCTATTGGAAATGTTATTCAAGGAGAAACAAAACATTTTGATTTTGTTTGTGAAGGTGTAACGCAAGGAATTGTCGAATTAAATTTAAAATACGATGTTCCTGTTATATTTTGTGTTCTGACTGATGACACAAAACAACAATCTATTGATAGATCAGGAGGAAAACTAGGAAATAAAGGCGTTGAATGTGCTGTTGCGGCAATTGAAATGGCTGACCTTTACAAATCTAATAGTTAAAAAAAATGATTTCAATACTCAAAAAAGAATTTAATACGTTCTTCGCATCCTCGATAGCGTATTTAGTTGTAGGCGTGTTTTTGGTAACATGCGGATTATTTCTTTGGGTATTTAAAGGAGAATACAATATTTTATCATCAGGTTTTGCTGATTTGGCTCCTTTTTTCTTTTTAGCGCCGTGGTTATTTTTATTTTTGATTCCTGCCATAACTATGAAAAGTTTCGCAGATGAATTTAACAGCGGTACCATAGAAATCCTAAAAACGAGACCTATCACAGATTGGCAAATTGTTTTAGGTAAATTTATAGCATCAATTTGTTTAGTTTTGATTGCAATTGCTCCAACCTTATTATATGTATATTCAATTTATCAATTGGCAGAGCCAAAAGGAAATATCGATTTTGGTGTAATTATAGGCTCATATCTTGGCTTGATTTTATTGGCATCAACTTACACGGCTATCGGATTATTTACCTCTACACTATCTAAAAATCAGATAATTGCCTTTATTTTAGCGATTTTTATTTGTTTTTTTTTGTACTATGGTTTTGACGCGATAGGAACATTGATGAACATTCAAGATATCAAAAATATAGGGATCAACGAACATTACAAAAGTATTAGTAGAGGTGTTATTGACAGTCGAGATATTGTTTATTTTGCGAGTGTTTTAATTCTGTTTTTATTTAGTACAAAAATGCAATTAACCAAAATAGTCAAGTAATGAAAAACATAATTCAACGCATTGGTATTGTTTTAGTTGCATTGATTTTAGTTAATCTACTTGCATCTAAATTTTTTACTCGAATTGATTTGACTCAAGATAAAAGATATACTTTAACTGAGGTTTCTCAAAAGGTCGTTTCAGAGATAAAAAATCCTTTGTCTGTAACGGTTTATTTAGGTGGAGAATTGCCGTTAGAATACACGCATTTAAAACGAGAAACAAAGCAGTTTTTAGAAGAATTACACGCAGTAAATTCTAAAATTCGTTTTGAATTTATAAACCCTGATGACAAAAAAGAGCAGTTAATCAAATCAGGTTTAGCACCTGTAACAGTTATCGAAGAAGATAATACAAAATTTACTGAAATTTTTGTATTTCCTTGGGCTGAAATCCGATATAATTCGAAAGTGAAATACGTTCCTTTGCTCCCAAACACGATGTTCAGAACAAAAGAAGAACAGTTGGAAAATGCAGTTGCTAATTTAGAATTTAGTTTAACGGATGCGATTTATAATATTTCACAGAAAAAAGATAAAAAAATCGCCGTATTGTCAGGTAATGGAGAACTTTCTGATTCAGAATTGTTTACGCTTTATTATGGAGCGAAAAGCAAATATAATATTTCAAGATTTAATTTTAAAAAAGAGCAAAATCCGCAAAAAATTCTGCAAAATTTATTGAATTATGATTTAGCCATTATAGCGAAACCTACACAATCTTTCACCAATGATGAAAAATTGATTTTAGATCAATTTATAAATAATGGTGGAAAAAGTATGTGGTTAATTGATAATAATATTTCCGAAATGGATAGTTTGGCAAGGAAAGAAGAGCCTGAAATGATGGTTTTTCCGAGAGACTTAAATCTTACAGATTTGCTTTTCAATTATGGTGTTCGCATCAATCATAAACTTATTCAAGACTTAAATTCAGCTAAGATAAGATTGGCATCAGATGGAGCAGGAAGACAAGCACAATATAAGGATTATAACTGGTTTTATCATCCTTTAGCACGAACAAATCCGCATCATAGCATTACTAAAAATGTAATGCCTGTCCGTTTGCGTTTTGCCACACAATTAGACACCTTGGAGAATAAAAATATCAAAAAAACACCACTTTTGGTGAGTTCATTATTGACTAAAAAAATAGGAACTCCGAGCATTGTAAAACTGAATAGTTTATTTAGAGAGCCAAAACAAAATGAGTTTGCAGGAGGTTATCAACTATTCGGTTTATTATTGGAAGGAACATTTACATCAGCTTATAAAAATAGAACGCTTCCATTTGATGTAAAAAATCTTAAATCAGGTGTTTATAATAAAATGATCGTAGTGGCAGATGGCGATATTGCAAAAAATGAATTCTTAAAAGGACGTCCGATTGATTTAGGAATTGATAAATGGACACGTGAACGTTTTGGAAATACAGATTTTATACTTAATGCAATTGATTATTTACTTGATGATAGCGGATTGATTGAATTACGAAATAAAACAGTACAATTAAAATATAGCAATAAGCAAAAAATAGCTGAGACAAAAACTTTCTGGAAATTTTTTAACATTTTCACCCCTCTTATCATACTTGGATTATTTGGATTTGGATTTAATTATTATCGCAAGAAAAAGTATATTTAATATTTTGATTTTAAAGTATTTAAAAAATAATGCAGAATTAACTTGATATCTGTTTGTTTTTTTTGGTGTATAGTAGTACCTTTGTTGAAATAGTTTTTTATTCTTAAAATAGATGAGTAATATATTACAAGTAGTTTATTTATTGAAAGATAAGTTAGATGTATTACTTTCTAACTACAATTTTTTGAAGAAGGAAAATGAGATTTTGTTGGAGGATAACAATAAATTACAAATTCTATTAAAAGAAAAAGAGCAACAATTAAAGATGTATAAGGAAGAAATGGAGTTGTTAAAAGTTGCTAAAACTATTGAAGGCAGTAGTGAAAGTATTAAAGAGACCAAATTGAAAATAAATGCACTTATCCGAGAAATTGATAAGTGTATAATTCAATTAAATTCTTAGTATTATGGCTAAATTAAAGGTGAATGTGATTATTGGAGGGAGACGCTACCCATTGAGTGTAGAAAATACTCAGGAAGAGGAGGGGTTGCGATTGGCAGCGAAGAAAATAAATACTTTAATGGCTCAATACGAAGAAAATTATGAAGTTTCAGATAAGCAAGATGTTTTGGCAATGTGTGCGTTGCAATTTGCATCAAAATCAGAAATTAGTTCATTGCAAGAAAAGCAAAATGATAAGATAGCTGAAGATACAATCAACGAATTAATAGAATTAGTTGATAAACATCTTGAATAAGTTCATTACATATCAGTACAATTAAAATACTGCCTACATTAGTATATGTTTGTTAAACTCAACATTATATCATTTAAAAAGGATGAGTTTTGACTACTAAAGCACGCCATTAGCTTTTGCTCAGATGGATCCTTGAACAGTCAGTTAGTCCTAAACCTGTTTTTAGGAGTTTATGATAACCTACTAATGAAGGCTTTTTTTATAAAAAAGATTATAGAAAAAATACGGGTTTGTTTTTGTATAATTTTTAAAACATTTAATACTAATATTATGAACACATTTTTACCGATTATTATTGGTTTAGTAGGCTTGGTTGTAGGATTTGTGATTGCAAAAATGCTGGAGAAATCAAAAGCTAGTTCAATTCTTGCTAACGCAGAAAAAGAAGCTAAATCAATAATAAAAGAAAGCAAAATTGAAGCAGAGGCCCTGAAGAAAAACAAAATTCTACAGGCAAAAGAAAAATTCATTGAACTTAAAGCAGAACACGAAAAAGTAATTCTAAATCGTGAAAAGAAAATGAATGACGCCGAAAAAAGAACTAGAGATAAGGAATCTAAAGTTTCTTCGGAGTTAGACAAAACAAAAAAATTAAACAAATCTTTAGAACAAAAAGAAAATTCTTTTGATCAAAAATTAGAATTTCTAGAAAAAAGAGAAACAGAAATTAACAAATTGCATAAACGTCAAGTTGATATGCTTGAACAAATTTCTGGACTTTCAGCTCAAGAGGCTAAAAAAGAATTAGTGAAATCGTTAAAAGATGAAGCTAAATCTGATGCAATGTCTTATATTCAAGATTTACAAGAAGAAGCAAAATTAACAGCTCAACAAGAAGCTAGAAAAATTGTTTTGAACACAATTCAAAGGGTTGGCGTTGAACAAGCGGTCGAAAATTGCGTGTCTGTATTTAACTTAGAATCAGATGATATCAAAGGACGAATTATTGGTCGTGAAGGGCGAAATATTAGAGCTTTAGAGGCGGCTACTGGAGTGGAAATCATCGTAGATGACACACCTGAAGCTATTATTTTATCTTGTTTTGATCCTGTGAGAAGAGAAATCGCTCGTTTGGCATTACATAAATTAGTTACTGATGGACGAATTCACCCTGCGAGAATTGAAGATGTAGTTCGTAAAACACAGAAACAAATCGATCAAGAAATTATAGAGGTTGGTAAACGAACAGTTATTGATTTAGGTGTGCATGGACTGCATCCTGAACTTATAAAAGCTGTTGGACGAATGAAATTCCGTTCTTCGTATGGACAAAATTTATTGCAACACTCAAGAGAGGTTTCTAAAATGTGTGGAATAATGGCTTCAGAAATGGGACTTAATGCAAAACTTGCAAAACGTGCAGGATTATTACACGATATTGGAAAAGTTCCTGAAACAGAAAATGAATTACCTCATGCTTTATTAGGAATGGAGTGGGCTGAAAAATATGGAGAAAAACCAGATGTTTGTAATGCTATCGGTGCGCACCATGATGAAATAGAAATGAATTGTATGATTGCACCTATTATACAAGTTTGTGATGCGATTTCAGGAGCAAGACCGGGAGCAAGAAGACAAGTTCTTGATAGTTATATCAAGCGTTTGAAAGATTTAGAAGACATCGCATTTGGATTTAATGGAGTGCAGAAAGCATATGCTATTCAGGCAGGGCGTGAATTACGTGTTATCGTTGAAAGTGCAAAAATAAATGATGAAAAAGCAAAAGAATTATCTTTTAATATTTCTCAAAAAATTCAAAATGACATGACCTATCCGGGACAAGTTAAGATAACAGTAATTCGTGAAACAAGAGCTGTAAATGTAGCAAAATAAGCATAAATATTTATTATAAAAGTAAACCCTCATACCGAAATTTATCGTGATGAGGGTTCTTTGGAATTATACAAAAGTTAAATTATGAATATTTTAGTTCTTGATAATTACGATTCATTTACATTCAATCTAGTTCATTATATTGAAGAAATTACAGGAAATATTCCTGATGTGTATAAAAATGATGAAATATTTATTGAAGAAATCGAAAAATACGATGCAATTGTATTGTCTCCCGGTCCCGGATTACCAAAAGATGCAGGAATTTTAAAAGAAATTATACAAATCTATCAAGATCGCATTCCTATGCTTGGTGTATGTTTGGGGCTTCAAGCCATTGTTGAAGTTTTTGGTGGAAAACTTAGCAATTTAGATGAAGTATATCATGGAATAGCATCGGAAGCCGAACTAACAGAAAATCCCTCTGTTTTATTTAAAGAATTGCCTAATTCATTTTTGGTAGGGCGTTATCATTCTTGGGTTGCTTCAAAAGAAGATTTTCCTAATGAATTAAAAATCACATGTGTAACTAAGGACTCAAAAGAAATAATGGCATTAAAACATGTGTCAAAAAAAATAGAAGCAGTTCAATTTCATCCTGAAAGCATTCTCACACCTGATGGAAAAAAAATGATAAAAAATTTCTTCGAAAGTTATCTTGAAATTTAAAATGAGATATACCAAATATCATAAAGATAGAAGCAAAAAACTTGGATTAAAATTGATAAATCGTGTTTCAATTGATTTGAATAATGGCGACATTGAAAAGGCAATAAGTAGATATGAAGGCTTTTTTAATACGTATCCAACAAATCAAAATATCCATAATAAAGTAGCAGAATTATACATCAATCAAAAGGAATTTTTAAAAGCAGGAAAGCATCTTTTCTTTAAAGAACATCTTAATTTAGAAGAAAAACAATGCGTATTTGAATTTGAAAAATCTTGCGGGAATAGCCCAACTTTAATTCTTAAAAAAATAATTCCTAAAAATAATTATAAAGTAAGATTGTTAGATTATTACGCAAAAATTAAATTAAAAAATTTAATCGAACAAGCCACAATCGAATCAAATGTAACACCTAATTTTTTAAAAGGAATCAGGACATATTTTAATAAATATTAACGTACCTTTGCAAAAAAATAGTTAATGACATTTAAAGAATTAAATTTAATAGAGCCTATATTAAAAGCTCTTCAAAAGAAAAAATACACAAACCCTACACCTATACAAGAAAAAGCCATCCCACAAGTACTACAAAATAAAGATGTTCTTGGAGTAGCACAAACAGGAACAGGAAAAACAGCAGCTTTTTCTATACCTATTATTCAAAAGTTAGCAAATAAAAAATCAAATAACATAAAATGCCTTATTGTAACGCCTACTAGAGAATTAGCGATTCAAATTAAGGAAAATATTGATGATTATAGTGCTTTTACAAATTTGAAAAATGCTGTTATTTTCGGAGGTGTAAAACAAGGAAATCAAGTAACAAAACTAAAACAAGGGGTTGATATTCTTATCGCTACTCCGGGAAGATTATTGGATTTGATACAGCAAAAATACATCAGCCTAAAAGCTATTGAAATATTTGTATTAGATGAAGCTGACAGAATGTTAGATATGGGTTTTATCAACGACATCAAGAAAGTAATTAAATTTTTACCTCAAAAAAGACAATCTTTGTTTTTTTCAGCAACCATGCCTCAAAATATCGTTGAACTTTCTAAAACAATTTTGGATAAACCTGTTAAAATAGAAGTGAGTCCTGTTTCTTCTACAGCGGAAACAATACAGCAATGTGTTTATTTGACAAATAAAAATTTAAAGAGAAATCTTCTTATTCATATTTTAAATGATAAAAATATGGAACAAGTTTTGCTTTTTTCTAGAACAAAGCACGGAGCTAATCGTATTGCAAAAGATTTGATTAAGAAAAATATTACTGCTGCAGCAATACACGGAGATAGAAGTCAAAACCAAAGACAAAAGGCATTACAAGATTTTAAAAATGGGCAAATTAGAGTTTTAGTAGCTACAGATATTGCATCACGAGGAATTGATATTGATAAATTAAAATATGTAATTAATTATGATATTCCGAATGAATCTGAAACTTATGTGCATAGAATTGGACGTTCTGGAAGAGCAGGAGAAGAAGGAATTGCTATCGCCTTATGTGAGCCTGAAGAGTTAACTTATTTAAAAGATATTGAAAAACTAATTAATCAAAAGATACCAATTATCAAAGAACATCCTTTTCCTCAAACAGATAAACCTATGACTGCAAAAGAAAAGAAAGAGGCTAACAAAGAGAAAGCTAGAAGAAAACAAGAATTTTTTGCTAATAGAAGAAAGAATCAAAATAGAAGAAAATAAATTTTTTACAATTTAATCGATAAAAAAGAGGTCGTCTAAAAAGCAATTTTTAGGCGATTTTCTTTTTAGTGGTGTTTTGATTTTTGATTTGAAAAGATATTTTTAAAAAGTAGAAAAAAGCAAAAGCAACCCTTAATAAGCAACTTTCGTTAAGCTAAACTTCTTTAAATTGTGAGCCATTACAATTAATCCCATTTCGGTAGTCACTTTTTCTAATCCTCGTAGATAAAATCGCTTAAAATTCATATTTTGTTTGATATTTCCAAATACAGCCTCCACATCCCAGCATCGCTGTTTCCTTTTGGCAATTCCTTGCTCACTCAACAACAGTTCTTTTGCTTTTCTCTTTAAACGAAGTAGGTTGTAATTTCGTTCTATTATCCTATTGACTTTTGATTTATGACATAAACATCGTAAGGGACAACCATTGCAATTCTGT
>PDWI01004404.1_pt1 | contig 18913 bp, 14 predicted proteins | sample 1430891 | NCBI WGS metagenome assembly PDWI01 (sample SAMN01162508, study PRJNA174530) | Oral metagenome, whole genome shotgun sequencing project. | biome: Marine environment; feature: Marine mammal; material: Swab sample of the gingival sulcus; isolation source: swab sample of gingival sulcus...
CACAGAGAGCGTCTTGCCAAACAGCATCAAGACTCCCAGCATAAGCAGCAGGATACCTACAAAGACCGCAATCCACGGGGTATAGTTCATCAATATATTCCCCCCGGCCGACACCAGCACTCCGACCACGCCAAAAAGCACCCCGAAGCCGGCGGTAACCATAGCGGCAATCCATACCGCCCGACCCAGACGAAAGACAAAGGAGCGATTACGGAAAACATCCTCTTTTGCGCCAAGATAAAGGGTCAGATAGATCGGCAGCATGGTAAACCCGCAAGGGTTGACCGCCGATACCATCCCGGCGCCAAAGGCATAACCAAACGGCAACAACTCCGCTATCCGGGAGATCCATAAACTCACATCAGCCTGTAATTGCATCTGTTATTCCTGATAAATATCTGTTCATAGATGAGCCGACAGCTGATCACAATATCTTCTGCCGACAGATAAAATATTCTCCTCTAATGTTATCGCCTGCAAATTACAGATGCGATATCAATAAAGAGAGACTCCACTATAAGGATAATTTCTGCAAAATCCATAATGATGGAAAAGTATTACCAAACAGGGTTTCATTGTAAACACACTTGCAAAAAAAAAGGGGATAACGTATACTGTGTGAGCTGTGTTGCGAGTTTGAGTTGTGATATATTGTTATAGAAAATGATGCGAAAGATACTTCTTCCAATCTTTATACTGCTTGTCTTCTCTGTTGCTGCAGAGAGCTGTTTTGCCAGGCCGAAAGTGCTTTCTGCACCAATGGATACGTTGGGTCCGGCTATGGTGCAGCAGCAGACCTTTATTGATGCGGTAAATTTTCGTACCGGCAACGCCCATTTCAGCTATAGCGATAAACAGCCGGAAAACGTTTTCTTTATCCAGCAGGAGAGTAGTTTACGCAGCTCGGCCATTGCCGACTACCACCCCTGGACGGATGGCGGATTTCGTATAAGCGCCGGTCTCTTCTATAACGACGAGATTCACCTGACAGCATCTTCCAATACCAACTTGCATAGTGTCCTCCCTTACTCTGCTGAGATGGAGCAACAGTCTGTCGCCCCCTACTTTGGCTTGGGCTGGGGTATGGCTCCCACCAGTGAAAGTAACTGGGCGTTTACCCTTGATGTCGGACTGATCTACCAGGGACAGGATGCCGAATTCGCCGCACAGTGCAGGAAAAATCCTTTCTCCGGCCAGTGCATGAATCGCTCCGGCAATCATTTTGATATGCAGGAGCTACAGTATACCATTGAGCGCTATGGTCTCTTTCCGGTTCTTTCCGCCGGAGTGACATTCAAGTTCTAACCGAAATTGTGAAAAAGCAGACCATACCACCTCTCTTCTCTGCTTTTCTCTCCAGACCCGCTTATTATAATAGAGTTCAGTTTTATTTCTGGTCGTTAGCTGGCGACCGTTTAGCGTGCTGTATCAGAGAGTTTTTATAACCAGCACAAATCAAAGATATTCCTCCACAGGAGTACTTATGGAAAGAATAAAAAGGGTCAACGATTTCGTTGTCCGTTTCGCCAATATTAATGGTTCCAGGTCTGCCTGCGCCAACTCTCTGTTTGTAAAAGCGGTATTTCGCCTCGGGGTCTATGTGAGCCCCAAAAACATATTTCTTTCGAATATTGACAGTCTTCCCACCTGGTATGAAGTTCGGATAAATGACCGGGGCTATCTCGGCAGGCGCGGCGGCTACGATTTTATGGTGGCAATCAATGCGCAAACCCTGGTGCAGGACTATACTCACCTTGCCGCCGGTGGCTATCTCCTCTATAACAGCGACCAACAGCTGCCAGCTGAGTGCCACCGGCAGGATATTACCTTGCTCGGCGTTCCCCTCACCTCCCTTGCCACGAATAATTTTACCGATACAAAATTACAACAGCTGCTGAGCAACATTATCTCTATCGGTGCCATTGCTTCTTTTCTTGATATAGAGCTGCAGGTATTGCTCGACTCTATTTCCGAAATTTTTACCGACAACCCTGCGGCTATCGAACAGATTATTACCGCTATTGAGCTGGGTCATAACTATGCCAAGGTAAACTTCCCGTCCAGAACCTGCCTGCTCTCAATAAAACGGAGCAGAGCCACCAGAGACTCGATTCTCACAGATGGCAATTCTGCCACCGGTCGTGGCGCACTCTATGGCGGCGCTACTGTTGCCAGCTGGTTCCCCATCACTCCAGCGGTCCCGGTGCTGGAGTCATTTACCGATTACAGCAAAAAAATTGGCAAGGACAAGGATAACCCGAATGAATTTGCCATTATCCAGGCCGAAGATGAACTGGCGGCGATAGCTATGGTTATCGGTGCCGCCTGGAACGGCGCGCGGGCGTTCACCGCAACCTCTGGCCCCGGACTGTCACTGATGAGCGAGTTTTTAGGATTTGCCTATTTTGCCGAGATTCCACTGGTCCTGATTGATGTCCAGCGCTCAGGATCAAGCATAGTACTATCCACCCGCAGTCAGCAGTCAGATATCCTTGCCGCCGCTTACGCCTGCCACGGTGATACCTGTCATGTGCTGCTCTTTCCCTGCAATCCAACGGAGTGCTTTACCATGACCGCCCGCGCTTTTGAGTTGGCAGAACAACTACAGACACCGGTTCTGGTGATGAGTGATCTGGATCTGGGCATAAATACTCATGTCTGCGACCCGCCACCGCAAGAAGATATGCAGCAATACAAACAAGGCAGAGCGATTACCACTGCACAACTACAGAAACGACGAAAGCGCTGGAGTCGCTATCTGGATGAGGATGGCGACGGAATCTGTTCCCGTATCCTGCCTGGCACCCACCCCCTGCTTGGCAGCTACTTTACCCATGGTGCCTGTGACGATAAACATTGTAATTATATCCAGGAGTCAGAAGATTATGAAGAAGATATTCAGCGGCTGCAGCGCAAGTGGGAAACAGCAAAAGACCTCACTCCCGAACCCCACAGCGCCTTTCGCGATCCGGAAAATCAGCTCGGTGTCCTCTTTTTCGGCACTTCCACCCATGCTGCCTATGAAGCTGTCGGCCGTTTTGCCGTCAAGGGGATCAAGATGAATACCATGCGACTGCGCGGATTTCCTTTCCGGCAGGAGGTCTATAACTTTATCAAGGACCATAGACGGATATTTCTTATTGAACAGAATCGAAACGCGCAGATGAAAACCCTGCTTGTCAAGGAGACAGGAGTCTCTCCTGCAAAGATTGAATCGATTCTTAACTATGACGGGCTACCAATCACCGTCGCCTTTATCGAAAAACAGCTGGCAAGAATGCTATAACCACCTACGGGTCAACATTACCGGCTACAGGCACAGAAGCAGAAAGGTTAATTTCGCACAGCTCTCAAGCCTGAATAAGATTACTCTCGCCACCAAGCATTGGCAACTATTGATAAAACCTCCTTAACAATTTCTGCAGGTTTTCTGCCATCTGTTTCTATCTGCGGGAAAGAGGCATAACCAGCGTGGCGCTCTTCCAGCAGTTTCTCTATCCGGGATATCGATAAATCTCCATCAAGCAGCGGACGAGGATAGCATCTATCCGCCTGAATACGACGCAGAATCTCTGCCGGCGAGGCAATAAGAGAGAAAATAACCCCACCCTTTGCCAATAGATCAGCATTAACAGGGTCAAGCAGCATTTTACCACCGGTGGCAATAACCAGACTCTCCGCTACCGTCAGCTCTGCCGCCAGCTGCCTCTCCAACTGACGAAAAACAGCTTCCCCCCGTGCAGCAAAGAGCTGCGCAATGGAGAGTCCCTGCTGCCGGGCAATATAGTGATCGGTATCAATAAACATACGGCTAAGCTCAGCTGCCAAAAGCCTGCCAACCGTTGTCTTGCCACAGCCCATAAAGCCGGTCAGGATAATATTCGGTCGGGAATTGTTAGAGCTCATCTCTCCATTTCTGTTATCATTATCGTGGCATAACCTGCAAACATTTATACAGAAAATACTCCAAAAAATTGAGCAGGATGAAGCAAGTTCTTAAAGCCTGCCTCGCCCCTCTCACAGAACCGTGCATATGGGCTTCGTACACGGCTCCTGTTTATCTTTCATAATCACCTGTTGTTCACAGGTGTTAACATAGCAATATCCATTTCAACCCGACACATATCCTGGAGGGACATCTCCTTGTACAGGTAAGTATTTGACAAGGCATAATAACACAACTTGCTGTCTGGCTTCCTAAAAAAAACAGGGACAATACGAGGCTTCCTCAATTAAGGCGTGCTCCCTGTAAGTAATTCCTCCCTCAATCAATCACGACACAGGACTGACGAGATCTTAAGCGTTGCGCTATTTAGCACGCTTACCCTCCTGTGTTGCCAAATCAGGTTCGCTTACGCTGTGTATACCACTTACTTGCTATCGCTTCCTCCAGACCTTACCGTTGCCAGCAATGCCTTTACGATTCGGATTTTCTTCCCCCTCATCGGGGTGACGCTTACATTTCATAGGCAGGGTTTGCTCGCCATACCGGGTAAACCAAAAAAGGAGGAGCAGAATTCTGCCCCTCCCCTATCAATGCCGTTATACGACCAGCGATTTAGGCAACCAGAAAATCAGTCGCCTGCAGCTCCGTCTTATTACTCAGGGTGGCAAACTGTACTGCTTCCTGAGCACCACTACCATCGGCATCATAGAAAAGCGCACCGCTGCTGGTATTGTAAAGAATACGATCATCAGCATCCACCGCACTGCCAGTGGCATTGGCAGCAAAGAGATCCGCATTCAGCTCTCCTTTATCAAAATCTGCAAAGATTTCACCACTAAGCTGGATACGATCCTCTCCGCTTGCAAAGTCAGCGATGGTATCAATATTTTCAACACCAATTCCCTCACCGGACTCAAAAGGAGGCTCAGCATCAATAAGGATAGCGGTATGGAAATCATCTCCAAGCACGAAGATATCACTACCTGCATTACCATAGAGACTGTCGGCACCAGTACCACCGGCAAGGATATCGGCACCGGCATTACCATAAAGGCTATCTGCACCAGCGCTACCAATAAGGGTGTCGTTATCATTACCACCAAACAGCGCATCATTACCGATACCGCCATTAAGCAGATCGGCACCGGCACCGCCATGGAGTGAGTCATCGCCAGCGCCACCATCAAGAAGATCAGTACCATCACCGCCATAGAGATGATCTGTACCGGCATCACCGATGAGAAGATCAGCACCAATATTACCCATCAACAGATCATCGCCAATACCACCGGCAAGGGTATCATCACCGCCATTGCCATAGAGACTATCTGCTCCAGCACTGCCGCTAAGCATGTCGTTATCATTACCACCAAACAGCGCATCATTACCGATACCGCCATTGAGCAGATCGGCACCGTTACCACCATAAAGCGAATCATCACCAATACCACCGTCAAGGATATCACTGCCATCACCGCCATAGAGACGATCCATACCGGCATCACCACTAAGTAAGTCCGTACCAGTATTGCCCATCAACAGATCGGCACCAGCACCGCCGGCAAGGGTATCATCACCTCCATTACCATAAAGGCTGTCTGCACCGTCACTGCCGATGAGGGTATCATTATCACAACCACCAAACAGCGCATCATCGCCGCTGCCACCCATCAGCAGATCACTGCCTTTACCGCCAAAAAGAGCATCATTACCGGCAAACCCTTTGATCAGGTCATCAACCTCTGTACCATATAGAGTGTCATTTCCATCAGTACCGAGGAGGATTGCCGGCGCATCATCTCCATCAACATAAGGAGTGCCATCAGCATTATAACGCTGACCATAGATTCCCCAACCAGAGCCATCCTGACCTTCAGACTCCCAGACAATAACAAAACCGCCATCAGTTAACGCTGTCACAGAGGGGAGATCCTGCATGCCTTGCGTATAGCTGTTTACCAGAAACTCTTCACCGAGCCTGACGCCATCACTGTCATAACGCTGGCCATAAACGCCATAACCGGAGCCGTCCTGACTTTCAGACTCCCAGACAACAACAAAACCACCATCGGCCAAGGCCGTTATGGCAGGACTGGATTGCCAGCCTGCGGTATAACTGTTTATCTGAAACTCTTCACCAACCTTGGCACCATTATTATCATAGCGCTGACCATAGATTCCGGCGCCGGAACCATCAGGGCCTTCCTGACCAACAGAAATCCAGGTGACAACAAAACCGCCATCCTGCAATGCAGTAACTGAAGGGAGATCCTGATCACCATCAGTATAGCTGTTTATCTGAAACTCTCCACCAGATTTTACCCCGCTACTATCATAGCGCTGACCATAGATTCCACCTGCAGAACCATCCTGCCCATAAGAGTTCCAGGTAACAACAAAACCACCATCAAGCAGACTGGTTATTGCAACACTGTCCTGATAACCGGTGACACTACTGACTATAATAAACTCTGGCCCCCAAATATCCCCGTTGCTGTCATAACGTTGACCATAAACCGCACTTTCAGAAATCTCTTCATCGACAATCAGTTCAGCAGACCCCGCTAACCAGGTAACAACAAAACCACCATCATTCAATGCTGCTACAGAGGGGGATGACTGCGATTCATCGCTATAACTGGCTACCAGAAACTCCTCACCAAACTTTTCGCCACTGCCATTATAACGCTGACCATAGACCTCAATATCCGCTCCTTCCCAGCCTCTGGATGGCCAGATAACAACAAAACCGCCGTCTGCCAAAGCCGCAACAGAGGGATTGCTCTGATTGCCTAATACATTAGTGTTAATCTGAAACTCTTCACCAGATTTTTTGCCGCTACTGTCATAACACTGGCCATAAATTCCATCTTCGAAACCATCTTGACCGAAAGAAGCCCAGGTAATGACAAAACCGCCATCACTCAGAACCGCAACAGAAGGCTTTCTTTGCCAATTATCTGTATAACTGTTTACCTGAAACTCACCGTTTTTTGAATCTGCACCCGCACTTGCCATTAACGACCTCCCTTAGAATATTATTATAATAGTTTCAATCTGATCGGAGAAACCTTTGGAGAAAGTTTTATTAAATCAAATTGATTTCAGGCTATTAGCTTATCATTGCATTGTTTTCTCTTCAACCAGTTCTTTGCAAAATCTTCACAACTCTCAAACAGAGCGGAGCCGAACCTGCAATTTTTGCCACCGTAGCTTTATTTGGGAATTTTGATCATACAAATTTAAAGGCTCATTGATGTCAGTCGCAACAGATAACCTCCAGCCACCATAAAAACATATGGAACTTCGGAACGCATCCACTGTCTGTAAACAGAGTTTTATATAAAGAACACCCATCTGAATGTTTTTTCAGATGGGTGTTCTTTATATATAACTGGTACGCCCGGCAGGATTCGAACCTGCGACCCACGGCTTAGAAGGCCGTTGCTCTATCCAGCTGAGCCACGGGCGCAGAAATATAAGCGAACTGGAGAGTGTCGAGCTAAAACAGAAAACCTCAACAAACACTCTCCATTAACGGTGGCGACAATAATACCCGACAGCTGGTAAAAAGCAACCTCCATTTTTACAGAGCTACTCTTCACCTGACTACCCAATCGCCATATTTTGCTTTCACACCAGCCGTGCTTTTCTGCTGGCAGAGATATCAAACCGAACGCTCTCCGCGTCTCCTGCCGCAGCAGCCTTGTCATAGAGGCTTTCACCCCAGGAGGTATCAGCAAAGCGGTCAATAACACTTTCGGCAAGGTAGAGCTGATCTGCCGCCTGGGTAAGATTGGCAGCGACCACCTTATGCAGCTCTTTGGCCAGCTCACCATCACCGCTCTGCTGTTCAACGACAGCAAAGAGATGTTCTGCCATAAAACGGTGGTTACATTTAGCCGCAACCTGCAGATAGATCTCTTTTGCCCAGCTGGTGTCAGTCAGGTCCTGCAAGACCCTACCAGCTACGGTCAACAGGCAGAAGTTATCCTTACAATAGGTCTGGGCCGATTGATAGAGAGCACGGGTCCAGCCATCATCTCCCAGGATGTTATGGACAGAGGTGCCGATCTTCAGGAAATCACCGGCACTCTCCGCCTCGGCCTCCAGGCCGGAGAAGATCGCCTTCACCTTATCATCGTCACCGAGCTGCTCTTTTACTGCCAGTGCCACATTCTTTTTATCAACAAAACTGTCAGCCTTATCAAGCAGCTCATCATAAACCTTGCCGGCCCACTCCTTATCTCCAAGATCTGCAGCGATACAGGTGGCAAACTCCATGCATTCGCCAAAATAACTGGTCATCGCCTCTGATTTTACCAGCAGCTTACGGGCATAGGGATGATCTCCGGTTGCCATCATCACCTCTTTTGCCAATTTGCGCAGGGCCGCAGCACTTACCGCATCGCTCTCTTTTTTAATAAACTCTTCGTAGAGCTTACCATTCTCAGCCCGTTTACTCTTCTGCAGCGCAATATCCTCTTTCCATTTCTCATCGTTGGCATATTTCAGGATGGCATCAGCAACCTTATCGAATTCGGCATTATTTTTAACCGCTTTCTCAGCCTGGCGCAGCACTTCAACCGCACCCTCGCTATCACCAAGCTCTTCTGCCATCTTAGTGGCGACACCAACAATCTTACCGGCATCCTTCTCATAGCCCACCGCCTGCTGATAGATGGAGGCTACCAGTGCTTTTTCATCAAGACTCTCTTGAACAAGGGCGGCCAGTTTGGTCAACTCATCGCCACTTTTCATCATCGCCTGTGCCTTGACAAACAGGGCCTTGCCATACTCCTTATCGCCAAGAGTATTTATCGCTGCCTTGGCCAGACCACCCATATCAAGACCAGAGGAGATCTTCTCTTCCGCATTTTTAAACAGCTCACCGCCAAGATCACTCTCCGGAAAAAGCTCTGCAGCAATTGCCGCAACCGCCGCAAAATCTTCACCAGTCTTGCATACCTCAACCGCAGAGCCCAATACCTCCTGGGCCTGAGCTGCATCGCCGAAGTCCTTGGCAAGTCCCCTGGCAAGCTCGGCAAAATCGGCAGGGGTCTTACATTGCGATTTCCCTTTGGCGCTGACTTCGGCGGCAAAATCCTTATCACCCAGGGCATCATTAATCTTCTGGGCAAGGGCGAGAAACTGTGCCGCTTTCTGTACCTTTTCCGCAGCACCCTGAAAAAGCTCTTTTGCGGTATCTTTATCATCGGCGGCAGCACAGGCCTCGGCAAGAGCGATCATATCATCAGCACTTTTGCATGCTCCCTTGGCCTGTTCAAAATATTCGCCAGCCTTGGCCTCATCTTGTAAAATCTTCTTTGCCCCTTCCGAAAGCGCCAGAAAATCCTGCGCAGTCGCCGCCCAATCGGCACCCTCGTCAAAAAGTTCCTCTGCCCAGTCCTTATCACCGATCTCCAGTGCGCCAAGAGCGACCTTTACATAATCGGGGGTTTCCTGACAGTCGTCATACAGATCTTCCAATTCCTCTTTTGTTGCCATCTCCCACCTCGCAAAAAAAATTTAACATCGGGAAACTATCCATAAAAAATGAACAGCGCTTCATTTCACTCCTTCTGATTAGAATACCAGAGAAGGTTTGTCAAGTTTCTGATGAGTAAAACAAAAAGAAACGGTCCGCCGAACATTCTCCGGCAGACCGTTTTTTCATGAAACTTCAATATGAAAAATCAAATTTATAACCTACTTTATTAATCCCACTTCCTTATAATATTTTATCGCACCCGGGTGCAGCGGAGCAGTCAGACCATTCTTGATCATCTCCTCTTTTTTCAGACTTGCCAGAGCGGGATGCATTTTCTTGAATTTATCAAAATTCTCAAAAACCGCCTTTACCACTTCATAGGCAACCTTATCCGGTAATTTGGTGGTGGTGACAATCGTCGCCATAACGCCAAAACTCTCCGCGTCAGAGTCACTACCACGGTACATGCCGCCGGGAATAACAGCCTTGGCATAATATGGATATTTTCCAATCATCTTTTCTACTTCTGGGCCATTGACATTGACAACAACCGCATCACAGGCAGTAGTCGCCTCTTTGATAGTGCCGTTAGGCTGGCCAACGGTAAAAGACATCGCATCAATCTTGTTATCGCACATCGCCGAAGGCTGCTCTGCCGATTTCAGTTCGGAAGCAAGAGAGAAGTCCGCTGCTGTCCAGCCCAGAAAGCTGTTCAGCATATCGACGTTACCCCGGGTACCGGAACCGGGAGCACCAATATTAAAACGCTTGCCTTTCAGCTGGGTATAGTTGGTAATACCCGAATCCTTCCTGGCAACAACGGTAAAGACTTCTGGATAAAGTGAGAAGAGAGAGCGTAACTCTTTATTCGCTCCGGCATCCTTAAAATTATTAGTGCCATTATAGGCAAAGTTCTGCCCATCGGACTGGGCAACCCCCATATCAAGCTCACCTGCAGCAATTGAGTTCAGATTATACTTGGTGCCACCGGTGCTCTCGACAGAACAGCGGATACCGGTCTCACTCTTCTTTTTGTTCACCAGCCGACAGATAGCACCACCCATCGGGTAATACACTCCGGTTACTCCGCCGGTACCAATGGTGATAAAGGTCTGATCTGCCGCCACCGCCATGGTGGACAAGGACGCGGCAGCAACAGCAAAACAGGACAATACGGCAATAGCAACTCTACGTCTTTTCATAAGTAACTAAACTCCTCTTTAAAATTGCGGAAAGGACGTTCTCTTTCCAGTGATTACCCATCCAGAAGGCGGACAAAAACGTATAAGTCAAACACAACTTCTTAATATACAGCATTTTATAGAAAACAGCAAAGAAGAGCTGAAACCAGAGAGAGAATCAAAAATCAGAAATCAAAAATCAAAAATCAGATGATAATTACTGATAAATGGTGGATAATGGCTTATTGACAATATTTTTTCCTTCTACAGCTTACAACCCATGACCTCGCTGCGCGCATATCTCACCTCTTTTCAGTTCAGAATCTTTGTTGCCATGATCCTGATTACGCTGATTTTTGTTCCTGCGGCCGGGTATATCGGCTATCGTCAGGCATCAATGGCGATACAGGAACAGATGACCCAGTATGCCGACAGCACTGCCCGGCAGCTGGAACTGCGCTACAGGGCGCTCTCCTCCGGTATGCAGAACCGGATACAGCTACTGCAGCAGATGCATAAGAGAACCGATCTCTTTTTTACCATCCACCAGCTGGAAGATACAGTAGGAGAAGTAACCGTCCCCAAAGAGCACCCTCTTATCACCAAGGGGGTAAGAATCCTGCAGCAAAGGGAGCAGCAGGCAGGCACCATCCAGCTTGATGACAGGCAGTATTTTGCCTTTACCCGCCAGCTGCAGGACTCCTCAGATAACATTGTTCTTATCTTCCCGATCAATAACTATACCAAACGACTCCAGCTTATCAGAAAGCTTACCGTAGGTTTTGTTATTGCGGCGATTATACTGGCGGCCATCCTCAGCCATCTGCTCTCCAAAAGTATTATGCGTCCGCTGCTCAGGCTACAGCAGGGGATTGACCGGATCGGCATCGGCGATCTGGAACATCGGGTGGTCATTGATGAACCGGATATTGCCAGAGCTCTTGCCCACTCCTTTAACAAAATGGCGGTCTCCCTGCAGAAAAGTCTGACCGAGCTGAAAACCACCTATGCGGAACTGCAGGAAAAAGAGAAACTCGCGGTGGTGGGCAAGATGACTGCGGGCATCGCTCATGAGATAAAGAATCCGCTGGGGATTATCCTCGGCTCCACCCAGGTTGTCCTTGACCGCCAGCGCCCCTGGGAGATGCGGGAAAAGGCCGCCAGCTTTATCATGGACGAGGTTATGCGACTTGATACCACCCTGAAGGCCTTTCTCGATTTTGCCCGACCGGCAACACCGGTACTGGTGGAGGCCAACGTCGCCGAAGTTTTTGAAGAGACCTTAAGCGCCATTGAGGAGCGGTACCGTCAGGAGGGCTATACCATTCGCCGTGACTTTGCCCGGCGCCTGCCGCTGATGGAGGCCGACCCCGGACAGTTGCGCCAGATTCTGATGAATATTCTGCTTAATGCCTTTACCGCCATGCCAGATGGCGGAGAAGTCGTTATCACCATCCGCTCGGAAAAAGAGCCGGAAATGAAAAAAAGCGCGACCTCCAAAAACGATAAACGCTTTATCTCCACCCGTAACCCCTTTACTGTGCCCCGCGATTGGCTTATTATCACCATTGCCGATAACGGCTGCGGTATGACAACCGAGCAGCTCAACAAGATTTTTGACCCCTTTATCTCCTTTCGCAGTGACGGTATCGGTCTGGGGCTGTCCATTGTCTCCCAGCTGGTCAAGCTGCATCGTGGCTATATGGAGATAGACAGCAGGGAAGATGTCGGCACCACCTTTACCCTCTTTTTCCCCTGTATCCTGAAGAAAACAGCAGCCAGGGAAGCAGTGTAACCATAGGAAAAAACATGTCCAACTTATTACTGGTAGAAGATGAAAGCCGCATGCGGGAGGTGATAAAGATGCTCCTCTCTGATCTGCATCTCACCATCTTTGAGGCAGAAGACGGCGAGACAGCGGTGGATATTTTTGCCAATGAAACCATCCAGATGGTTATCACTGATCTTAAGCTGCCGAAACTTGGCGGTATGCAGCTGCTCTGCCAGATCAAGGAGAGCCACCCCGAGGTGCCGGTTATTGTTATCACCGCCTTCGGCTCCATTGATAACGCGGTCGAGGCGATCCATCAGGGTGCCTTCGACTATGTGACCAAACCCTTTACCGAAGATAAACTGCGCTCCTGCGTGAAAAAAGCGCTGCAGATTTCGCGTCTTACCAGCGAGGTACAGTATCTGCGCCAGGAGATCGCCGGTAAATATACCTTTGATAATATTGTTGGTAACTCCAGTGAAATCTGCGAAATCCTGCGTCTTGCCGGTGAGGTGGCACCCACCGATACCACCGTGCTGCTGCGGGGAGAGTCCGGTACCGGCAAGGAGCTGCTGAGCCGGGCAACCCACTTAAACAGTGCCAGGGCGGAACACCCTTTTCTGCCGGTAAACTGTGCTGCCATCCCCTCCTCTTTGCTGGAGGCGGAGTTGTTTGGTTATGAAAAAGGAGCCTTTACCGGCGCCGGCCAGATGAAAAAGGGCAAATTTGAGCAGGCGGCAGGAGGCACCCTCTTCCTTGATGAGATTGGCGATATGGAGCTTGATGTGCAGGCAAAGCTGCTACGAGTACTGGAACAGAAGAGCATTGAACGACTCGGTGGCAGCAGGACCATCCCCACCGATATTCGTATTATCGCCGCCACCAACAAGAATTTGGAAGAGATGGTGGAGGAGAAGACCTTCCGTGAAGATCTCTACTATCGGATAAGCGTCTTCCCCATCCATATCCCGCCACTGCGGGAACGAAGGGATGATATTGAACCGTTGTGCAACTACTTTATTCAGGAGTTCTCGCAAACCTTTGGCCGCCGCCCGCCGCAGCTCTCCGATAAGGTGCTGGAATTGTTTGGAAATCATCCCTGGAAGGGGAATATCCGTGAACTGCGTAATGTACTGGAGCGAGCGATGATTCTCAGCAAGGGCGAGAGGATCACCACCCGCCATGTTATCCTCAGCGATACCGGCACCGTCAGGCCACTTGATCAGATGGGCATCACCCAGATTATTGAACTGCTGCTGCGCAAACACAGAGTAGGACTGGAGACGCTGGAGCAGGCCTATATCCGTCATGCAATGGAAGAAGCTGGCCATAATGTGTCAAAGGCTGCCCGGCTGCTGGGGCTCTCCAGAGCCACCCTCCGCTATCGACTTGATAAGATGGAAGAGTAAGATGCCTGATTATTACGCCATCCTTGGACTCACCCATACCTGTACCCAGGAGGAGATCCGCAGAAAATACCGCCAGCTGGCGATGCGCTACCACCCGGACCGCAATGCCGGTGATACAAGGGCAGAAGCACGGTTCAAGGAGATTGCTGAGGCTTACAGGATACTGGGCGACAGTACAAAGCGGCGGCAGTTCGATCTGGCCAACCGCAAAAAGAGTCCTTTTGCCGGCAAGGCAGATACTTTCCGGCAAAACCCGCAAAAAAGAACGAAGAACGCAAGCCCGCCACGAGCAACCAGACCATCCTTTATCAGGCTGTTGCGTCATACCCTGCAGAACCACCCTGGCACCGCAACAAAACGGCTTATTCGCCGCAGCAGAAAAGCTGTAACTGTCATTTCTGCCTCGCTACAGAACAGCGCACAGCATATTCGGCAACGCGGTACAGGCACCTGGCAGGGAATCAACCGGCTGCGCGGGCGCTTAGCCTCAACGATAGCAAACATAAGGGAAGTAGGAAAAAAAAGAGATAGTGCCGCTTCTTCCAAAAGCAGTGGTGTAAAAAGAGGGCGGAGCAAAGGGTTTACCCAGGGAAATCGGCCGAACAGCAGACACTATCAGCGAGGAGAGCTGGATATTGTTTATACTACACCGCTTACCAGAGCAGAGCTGAAAAAGGGAAGAAAGATCAGTGTTCGTATCGCTAACGGCTATGCAAAAGGCGGCTATGAGCTCCTTGATATAACCATTCCTCCGGCAAGCAGAGACGGTCAAAGGATGCGTATCCGCGGGCGAGGGCATATCAGTGGACGGGACGGAAAAAGAGGAGATCTTTATCTTCACCTTGAAGAGAGAACGTAGCATAACTACTGAGAGGCTTCAACTCATTGACTTCACACCCTTCTCACCTGTAATTTCCAAACATCTGGGATTTGGTTAAGCACGATTTTTCGCAAAACTGCCTCTCATTCGCTTTTAATGTTTAGTTTTTCAATAATTGTTGTATTCTTCTAATCAGCATCGCTGAATCAGATAGCCTCCAGCCATAACAAAGGATGAAACACGGAACTACAGGATGCTAACGCCTATCCAGGAACCGGGTTTCGGATAAACAGATAATATTTCTGCCGGGGAGAGCTGCCATGCGCAAGATGCACTCAGAACGATTCATTCACAAGCTGATGGAATCTCTGGATATCCAGGTTAACGGAGAACGGCCATGGGATATTCAGATACATAACCCGTTATTTTATCAACGCGTGGCAGCCCAAGGCTCTCTGGGGCTGGGGGAAGCCTATATGGATGGCTGGTGGGATTGTAAGGCCCTGGATCAGCTGTTTTATCGCTTACTGAGAGCCAAGGCAGATGAACAGATAACTCCTGTGGGGAGTAGACGCGCCTGGAAAAACATAAAAGATTATCTGGTCACTATTCGTAATCAGCTGCAGAGAAAAACAAGAGCATTTATCATTGGCAAACACCATTATGATCTGGGAAACGATCTGTTTGCCATTATGCTTGACACAGGGCTCAACTACTCCTGCGCTTACTGGTATAAGGCAGAAGACCTGGAACAGGCCCAGATAAAAAAACTGGATCTGATCTGCCGGAAGATTGATCTGAAACCGGGGATGAAGGTGCTGGATATTGGCTGTGGCTGGGGAGGATTTGCCAGATATGCTGCCCAAAATTACGATGCAGAAATAACCGGGATCACCGTATCAAAAGAGCAGGCAGCTTATGCCAGAAAGGTGTGCAGAGGGCTTGACGTTACCGTGGAGCTTGTCGATTATCGGCAATTGCAAGGCAAATATGACCGGGTCGTCTCGGTGGGAATGCTGGAACATGTAGGCTGGAGAAACTATCGGCGGTTTATGGACAAGGTATATCAGGTATTGGACAGCAACGGCTTGTTTTTACTGCATACCATTGGCAGCAACAGCTCGCTTACCGCTTCTGATCCCTGGATCGGCACCTATATTTTCCCCCATTCGATGATACCTTCCGCCGCACAGATCTGCAAGGCGGCGGAAAAACGTTTTATCATTGAAGACTGGCATAACTTCGGGCTCTACTATGATTCTACCCTTATGGTATGGTATAAAAATTTCATTACCAATTACCATCAGATAAAAGACAGATATGATCAGCGTTTTTTCCGGATGTGGAGCTATTATCTGCTTGTCTCCGCCGCCAGCTTCAGGGCCCGGAAGAATCAACTGTGGCAGTTTGTGTTTTCCAGACAAGGGCTTAACCGGGTCTTTCGCAGTGAAGGAGAGTTGTTCCATAACCCAACATGCCGGATCAGATAGCCTTCTGAATAGTCTTTTTCTGATGAACAAAACTCCGCAACAGTAAGCCAGGGCAGCAACCGGGGCTCCTGAAAGACAACACCGAGTCTGGCACGGCCTTGCTTTTGTCTCTCAGCTAGCTGATCAAAATTGATGGTGCCACTGTCAGGCTGTTCAATACCGGCAATATGCCGTAGCAGAGTCGTCTTGCCGCAACCGCTATAACCAAACAACCGCGACATCAGGGCGCGCCAGGAGTAGCCAAATCCCAGCCGCAGACCGGTAATAATCATCGGCAGAGCTGCCGGTAGTGTAATAAAATGGAACTGCTGCCAGCCATAACAAGGAATAAAACACGGAACTTCGGGACGCCGGTCTTTCTCAGAAACCGGGTTTCGCATAAACATCAAGAGTCAGACAAAAGCCGCAACAACGGCGGATCAGCTCCCTGTCATGGGTAACAACCAACACTGTTTTTCCCTGCTTTCCGGCAGCAGAGAAGGCGGAAGCAATGCGGCGCATATTACCGCCATCCAGCCCGGAAGTTGGTTCATCAAAAAGGAGAATCTCCCTGCCGGACAATAGTCCGCAGGCAATGGAAAGTCGCTGTTTCTGACCGCCGGAAAGGGTTGCCGGATGCTTATCCCTGCAGGCATAAAGCCCAAACTGTTGCAGCAGAACCCGGGCATGTTCCAGCAGATCGTCTGTTATCGTAAGCCCAAGGAGCAGTTCCTCCGTTACGCTACCTGTAAAAAACTGTGTTCCTGTATCATTGGCGCTATACCAGTAGTAACGCCGCCGCCGGGCGGCATGGAGAATCTGCCCGCCAATACGGACGACACCGCCTGCCGGCCGCTTAAGACCGGCAATAATCTTTGCAAATGTCGTTTGCCAGCCCCGTTTCTGCCGGTGATCGCAACAATCTATCCAGGCCATACCTGAAAATTCAGTCTATCCTGGATACGTTTTTCCCGTTGCCGGCAGCAGAGATTTTCTACAGCAAGAGCAGGTGTGCCAACGCCAGCGGGCTGTGGCAGAGATGGCAGCACAAAAGATTCCACGGCACGTAACCCCCATTTGCCGATCTGCTCCGGGCCAAGTGCCAGCATCTCCTCTGCTGTCCGTTGCCAGTCAATCCTGCCATGCCGGAGATAGACAAAGCGGTCGGCAATTGCCATCAGCCATGCAAGACGGTGCTCGGCAATCAATAGTGTATATCCCTGCTGTTTCAGGGAGAAAAGTATATTCTGCAACTCGGTAATACCCTGCTCGTCCAGATTGGCTGTCGGTTCATCACAGACATAGACTGATGGTTCCAGGGCATACACCGATGCTATTTCATGGAATTGATTTTTTTAGTAATCCTACACTTAAAGGAGTACTACGTCTAATTGTACTCGATGGAATCTCAATATTTTTTGTCTTAAGTGGATTTTTGATTGGTCATATTTTAATTAAGACAGTAAATACAAAACCAATAAACATCTCTACGTTACTCAATTTCTGGAAAAGGAGATGGTTCAGAACACTCCCTAACTATCTATTAATCCTTATCACCATTTACACAATATCTGATAACAACGGATTATCTGAGCTTATAAAATACCTGCTGTTTTTACAGAACTTTAACACGCCACATCCTTTTTTCTTTCCAGAAGCATGGAGCCTGTCAGTTGAGGAATGGTTTTATTTTTTGATTCCAATAGGACTGTTTTTTACTTTAAGGATTGGCCTACAACGTAAGCAAGGTATTATGTTTATGATAATATTGATAGTTCTAGCATCAATACTTATTAGATATTACAAATTCTATTCAATGGAATTTGAATCGGCACTTACCTGGCATTATACATTCAGAATGCAGGTAGTTACTCGTATGGACAGTATAATGTTTGGCATTTTTGGAGCATACTTAAATTATTACCATCGCAATCTCTGGTTAAAATATAAGAATTGGTGTCTGTTATCTGGCATTGCCTTACTGGTACTTCATAAATACTCCTTTTTTATATCAAAAAACGGGATAAGCTCAAGTTATTATTGTATTTATTCATTTTTAGTCTCTTCAACAGGAACACTTTTACTGCTGCCTTTTTTAAGTAACTATAAAAAGAAAAGGGAATATTGTATAAGAGTGTTACTTTAATCAGTCTTATTTCATACTCAATGTATTTAATCAATTTTAGTATTGTAAGAAGGATTATAATTCCTAAGTTTATGCAACTTATCCCTATCCCCATCAGTGGTCTGCCATTAGATATATACACATATACAGTATATTGGTCTATTACCATCATCTTATCCATTATCATTTATAAATACTATGAAGTACCATTTACAAGCTTAAGAGACAGATCTTTCTCTGTCTCCACCAAATAGTGAGTCGAATCAAATGGTAAAAGACAATTCTGCTTTATTACTATCCAGATTCTGTCTTCAATTATTTATAAGTGTGAAAAGGGATCGTGACAAAGTTTGTAACAGATTAATTTCTCCGCAACTTTCATTGTGGACAGAACTATGAGACAGCAGTGAAATTTGATAATATCATTGAATAAATAAGAAAAAAAACGATGAATCTAAAAATCAGGAGTAGCGGACCATCCTTGGCTAGATCTGAGTAAATAAAATTATTCTACAGTTTTTCTTATAGCGTAAACATCTTGAATTTTCCAATAATAATTCTCTTTGAATAACTCAATTTGAGCACCATCAATCCCATTTACACACTGCTGTCTCATAGATCTGTCCACAATGAAAGTTGTGGAGAAATTAATCTGTTACAAACTTTGTCAGGCGGTTTAAGCAAGTCTGAAAATGGCCTTT
>PDWI01004405.1_pt1 | contig 18907 bp, 22 predicted proteins | sample 1430891 | NCBI WGS metagenome assembly PDWI01 (sample SAMN01162508, study PRJNA174530) | Oral metagenome, whole genome shotgun sequencing project. | biome: Marine environment; feature: Marine mammal; material: Swab sample of the gingival sulcus; isolation source: swab sample of gingival sulcus...
AATAATTAAAGATGTAGTGCAGGTAATTTTTTTTAATAAGCTATAAAAGGCTTAGATAAAGGGTTTAGTTGAAATTGATGGCAAAGATGGGTTAAAATAATAATGATTTGCATAATTATTATTTTTATGATAGAATGAAATCTCACAAGGAGATACACATGAGTAGAGGAATTTTTATCTTATTTACTTCGATATTCTTTGCAGTATCGGTATTTGCAACAGATTCAAAAGAGAGCAGTTTTTCAACTATTGAGGGTAATTCTACACAAAAAATAACTATAAGAGTAGGTGCACCAAAAGCTCCACCAATTCTTCCTGTATTAAAAATGATAAGAGATAAGGTTTTGGGTGAAAATGTTGATATTAAACTTGATTTTTGGGAAACTCCTGAACAATTAATTGCTATGATACAAAGTAATAAAAATGATATTTATGCTTTTCCTTTAACGGTTATTGCAAAACTATATAATAAAGGATTTGATGTAAAACTTACAGATGTAAACACTTGGGGTGTAGCATATTTTTTAAGTTCAGATCCAAAAGTAAAAACATGGGCTCATTTAAAAGGTAAAACGATTTATGTACCACTTCAATCTTCTCCACCAGATGTTATGACTCAATATTTTCTAAAAAAAGCAGGACTTAGCAAAGATGATTATACAATTATTTATACTACAAAAACTGAATTAGCTCACTTAATGATAAGTGGTAAAGTAAAATATGGAACAATGCTAGAACCCTTAGTAAGTGCCGTAACTATGAAAAATCCTAATATGAAGGTGATCTTATCCTTTGAGAAAGAATGGCAAAGGGTGAGAAATACTAAAAAGAAAATTCCAAATGCAGGAATGGGTGTTTCTGCAAAATTTGCAAAAAAACATCACTCTTTAGTAGTAGAGTTTGAAAAAGAATATAAAAAAGCTGTTACTTGGATACATGAAAATTTAGATGAAGCGGGAACTTTAGCACAAAAAGAGCTAGGTATTAAAAAATCTATTATAATAAAATCAATTCCTAGTATGGGCTTACATTATAAAAGTGCAATAGATTCAAAAGAAGAACTGAAAGACTTTTATCAATTACTTTATGATTTTAATCCAAAAACAGTAGGTGGACGAATTCCTGATGCAGATATGTATTTCAAATAAAAAGAAAAATGTAATAAGTGCTGTAATCCTTATCATAGGATTATGGTTTATTCTTTCACTTTTTAATAGTCCTTTTGTTATACCTCCTATTAGTTCTGTATTTAAACAAATATGGTTTATACTAACTAGTGTTGATAGACTTGAGGATATATTTATTACCTTTACAAGATTATCCATTGCTATGCTTATAAGTATCATAGGTGGTATTTTTTTTGGTGTTTTATTTGGAACAATTTTTCCTTTTAAAAATGTTATAAAAGAGATGCTTAAAATTTTTCAAGTTGTTCCACCAGTTAGTGTACTTATTATGGCAATTATATGGTTTGGACTCAATGGTATACCTGCAATGTTTATAGTTATATTTTCTCTTATCCCTTTAATATCAATTCATATTATGGATGCTATAGAAAATATTGATTCTAAACTTGTTGAAATGGCTAAGGTCTTTAAATTTTCTAAATTTTCTATGCTAAAATATGTATATTTTCCATCTGTAGCACCTGCACTTTGGTCTGTAATAGTTATAAGTTTAACCATAGGTGCAAAAATAATTGTTATGGGAGAAGTTCTTACAACTTCGACAGGAATTGGAGGAAGAATTACAACAGCAAGACTAAATATAGAACCAGAAACTATTATTGCATGGACTATTATAATGGTTTGTCTTTATTATATATTAGAAACAGCCATAAACTTACTACATAAAAAAAGCCGTTTTGGTAAAAAAGATTTTTAATGATAAAAGAAAATAAAAATAATTTAGTACTAGAAGTTAAAAATTTATACAAAAATTTTGAAAATAATGTTATTTTCAAAGATTTAGATTTTAGTTTAAAAAAAGGTGAATTTATATCTATAATGGGACCTTCAGGTATAGGTAAAACAACTTTTATAAATATACTTTTAGGTTTAGATACAAATTTTAAAGGAGAGTATATAAAATACTTCAAAAAACTCTCTTGTGTATTTCAAGAAGATAGGTTGTTACCTTGGTTAAGCCTTATTGATAATATAAAAGTAGTAAATCCTCAAGTAAATGATAAGAAAATTGTGGAGATTTTAGAGCTAATGAAATTAAGTAAGTTTGCGCATTACCCACCTTTAAAACTAAGTGGAGGGATGAAACAAAGAGCTTCCATAGCAAGAGCACTTTCTTGTGATTTTGACCTTGTAATTATGGATGAACCACTAAAATCGACTGATAAAGATTTGAGTTCTAGTATCTTAGATTATTTAAGTACAAAATTAAAAGATGAAAATAAATCATTGATACTCATAACCCATGATACAGATACTGCACTTAGTATAAGTGATAAAATTTATATAATGCAAAATAAACCAGCACAATTTATAGATTGTATAAATGTTAAAAATGGTACAAGTTTGCAGACTGTAGAAAAATTACAAAAATATGCTTTGCTTATGAATATGCAAGAAAAAAAGAAAGGAGAAAACTATGATAGATAAATCCACAGTTTACAATTTACAAGATTCCATCCAAATAAAAACAGGTGAAGTTATAAGCGAAAGTCTTGTGAATGATGACAATATTGATATTACAACTTTTGGTTTTTATCAAAATGAAGGTATTAGTTTTGAAGAATCTGATTTTGATAGATTTTATATAGCTATTGAAAATGTGTTAGATATGGAAATTGAGCAAGAGGATGCAGAAAATATAAAATATGCTTTAACCCCCTATGATTTTACACTTATATCCAAGGATATATCTCGTGAAATTTCAGGGAAAGATGATTATAAACTGTTAATGATAACAATAAAAAGGAAAGAAACTATGTTAAAAAATATTGAAAAAGAGAAGCTATTAAAGCTTGATGAAGAGATTGAGTATAAAGAAAATAAAGTTGTTAGTAAAACTCTAGCAAATGATGAAAAACTTAAAATGACCTTATTTGCTTTTAAGGGAGTTCAAGAACTTTCAACTCACAAAGCACCAGGTGATGCCTTTGTAATAGTATTAGATGGTGAGGCTAGAATCAACATAGATGGTAAAGATTTCATGGTTAAAAAAGGAGAAAGCATTATTATGCCAGCAAAAATACCTCATGGAGTATATGTAACAGATAAATTTAAGATGCTTTTGATCGTTTCTAAATAAGTAAAATTAAAATTATACTAAGAAGCAAGGGTACATCTATCAAATGTTCTATATTCTAGAAACTATTGATAGAGTACCGTAAATTTTATCCATTTTAAATCCATGTAAGAAAAAAACGCTAGAATAAAAATCAGTTAACTCATACTTCATTGATTTTTTAAAAGGGCAAAATATATGCTAACAATAATCGTTGCAACACTTTTTATATCATTGGTATTAAATGTGATATTAAAAAAAATACATCTTCCCACAATTATAGGATATATTATAACAGGAACGATTATAGCGTATGGTTTTGGTCTTCATGATGCTGTTCACAATCATGCACTAAAAGAGATAGCAGAGTTTGGTGTAGTGTTTCTTATGTTTACTATAGGATTAGAATTTTCAATAGAACACCTAAAAAAGATGAAATATGAGGTGTTTGTAGCAGGAAGTTTACAGATTATTATAACTTCATCGCTTGTATATCTTATGGCTTATTATCTATTCAATATTGATCAAAAAACTTCATTTATCATCTCACTAGCTATTGCTTTATCTTCAACTGCTATTGTTTTAAAAACATTTAATGAAACAGGAGAGATAAGTAAAAGATATGGTCAAAGAACCTTAGGTATTCTTATTATGCAAGATATTGCTGTTATCCCCATTTTACTTATTATTGGATTTATGAGTAACACTGATGGTGAAATCTCATATATTCTATTTGAGATGCTAATCAGTGCAACTTTATTGTTAACTGCTTTGTGGTTTTTTAGTAAATATTTACTTGAACCTTTTTTCACACAAATTATTAAAACAAAATCTGATGAACTTTTTATTGGTACAATATTATTTTTAGCAATTGGTGCTTCTTATCTTGCACATCAATTAGGTTTTTCATATTCATTAGGTGCATTTGTAGCGGGTATGTTAATAGCAGAAACAAAATATAAACATCAAGCAGAAGCAGAACTTATTCCATTTCGGGATATATTACTTGGAGTTTTCTTTATTACTGTTGGTATGCAAATCAATTTTACTATTATATTTGAATATTTTCATATTATATTACTGATACTTCTACTTGCATTTATTTTAAAATTTATTATTATTTATACTATCGTTAAATTAAAAGAGAACAACAGAACAAGTTTTAAAACAGCACTTTCTCTTATTCAAATTGGTGAATTTTCACTTGCCCTTTTGGAGTTGGCTCGCACAAATGAACTGATAGCAAATCCTTATGGTCAAATTATGATTGTTACTATTGTTATATCTATGATACTCACACCTTTTATTTTAAAAAACTCATCTTTTATTGCCGATAAATTTCTAAAAGATAACAAACAATTACCGATAAAGGATCATACCGTAGAAGATTTAAATAATCATATTGTTATTTTAGGTTTTGGGGAATTTGGTCAAAATCTTGCGAAACAATTTGAAGAACACCATCAAAATTATATAGCTGTTGAAAATAATATTGATACCTTTCATAAAGCCTATAGTCAAGGGGTAAACATTATTTTCGGAAATGCAAGTAAAAAGAAACTTTTACATAGTTTACATCTTGAAAAAGCACGAAAAGTAGTAGTAGCAATCGATAATCCTAAAAAACTCTATCAAACTTGTGAAAATCTATTATCTATTATACCTGAACATAAAATTATTATTAAAGTACATGGTGCAGATGATAAAATCGCTATTGAAAGCTTAGGTATCCATAATATTTATATAGAAAATGAGATTGCAAGTAGAACCGTAGCTTCTATTATTTCAACAACTTGACGATTTTATTCCATGCAAAGCAAATTTGTATTAAGTATTATTTTTCTTAATTAATAATCTTTCAAACTCTTTTAATCTTTTGATAACAGATAAAAATTTAGTGATATCTGTCCAATGATCAATTAAATAAGAAAAACTACTATTTACCTTTCCAAAAGCATTACCTGTTTGTGTTATAATACCAAGAGTAGCAGCCCCAACAAATAATGATGGTGCCATTATTAGATATGGTAATATAATCATTATTTGAGAGTAAAGATTACTCCATAATGAGAAGTATGAATAGTGATTGAACATTTTGTGATAATTTACCCTAAGACCTATAAATAACTCAAATAGATTTTCACTTTTAGCAAAGTCTTTATCATCTTCACTATACACGAGTTGTTTTCTATATGCTGCTTCACACTTTTGATTATCATATTCTATTCCAGGAAGTTTAATACCAACAAAATATGATACCATTATCCCCCCAATAGAAGTCAAAAAAGCGATATAAACCAATGACCCCTCAATACCATCTAAATAACTTACCGTAATTTTGTCTGATAAAGTCCATAAAATAGGGATAAATGCTATGAGTGTTAATAAAGCTTTAAAAAGACCCAAGCCCAAGCTTTCTAATGCTTTTGAAAATTCATATGTATCTTGTTGTATTCTTTGAGATGCCCCCTCAATGGAAGAGGAACAATTCTCCCATAAAGGAATATAGTGATATGTTATTGCTTCTCGCCATTTAAAAGCATAATGTTGTGCAAAATAAAAAACAAACATTGCAATAAAGATATAAGGAATAGCAAGGTAAGAAAATTTATACATAGACGCCCAAAAAGCATGTATATCGTCAGCCTTTTGTAAAATATCATAAAATTCTCCATACCATGTGTTTATTTGCACCGTAAAATAAACCTGCAACCATGTAGTTAACATCAATAATATACATCCACCCCAAGCCCATAAAAAATAATCTTTTGTACAGAAAAAACTTTTAAGCATAATTTACTATCCTATTTTTTTAGGAATTTTATCTAAACTTTATTAATTCTATATTTTTCATTACAATAATTAAACAAATTTTAATTTACCTGTGTTGCCCACGGTACGATTTTCTTACTTAAAAAATCGCTTAAAAAATAGATACAAAGCGTTAAAATGATCAAAATAAAAAGTGCTGAAAACATTAAATCTACTTGCATTCTTGCATTTGCATTGAGCATAAGATATCCAAGTCCTTTTGATGAACCTACCCACTCACCTATAATAGCACCAATGGGTGCAATACAAACTGCTATTTTCAATCCTGAAACAAGGCTGGGTAAACTTGCAGGAAATTGTACTTTTATTAGTGTTTGTAAGGGTGATAGTTGATAAGTATTTGATAAATCTAGCCATTGTTTTGGAGTATTTTTCAATCCATCATAACAAGCCATAGTTATAGGAAAATATATAATAATTATAGTCATAACAACCTTTGATGCCATACCATATCCCAACCATAAAACTAAAATAGGAGCTATGGCAAAGACAGGAATCGCTTGAGATATAACTAAAATAGGCATTAAAAAACGTGAAAGCCTTTTAAAATAGAGTAAAGCGAAAGCTGAAAAAAGTCCAAAAAAAGAACCTAAAAAGATTCCCAAGAGTATTTCTATAAGTGTTGTTTGGGTGTGTTCCCATAATAAGTCCCATTGGTTTATAAGTTGATAAAAAACATCTTGTGGTGTAGGAAGTATATAATGTGGTAGAGAAAAAGCTATAACAATACCCCACCAAAGGGCAAATAAAAATAAAATCGGAAGTAAAATATTACTTAATTTTTTCATAAATTTTCTTCTTTTAGCTTTTCTATTAAGTTTTTTTGTAAATTCCATAATTCCTTTTCTTCTAAAAGATGGGGCAACTCCCCTTTTAGATGTGCAACTTCTTCTAATATCACTGGTTGATTTTTCAGAATATAGATATTGTTTCCCACCCTTATAGCTTCTTGTGGGTCGTGTGTTACTAAAACTACTGTTTTATCTTTTAGTAACTTACAAGTTAAATCTTGTAATTGAAGTTTTGTGACTACATCAAGGGCTGAAAAGGCTTCATCCATTAAAATTAAATCAGCATCTTGCATTAAAGTACGAGCTAGAGCAATTCTTTGTTTTTGTCCACCTGATAACTCATAAGGTTTTTTATCTATATGTTCACTCATATTTACCAGATCAAGTATTTTATGGGCTTTTTGTAAAGTTTGCTTAGTTTTTTTCCCTTGAAGATGGTAAAAAAGTTGAACATTATCTAAAATACTTAACCAAGGATAAAGTGAATTTTCTTGACTTAGCCAAGCAATACTAGTATTTTCTTTTATTTTTATATTTCCACTTTTGATATCTTTTTTATTAAGTCCTGCTATGGCTCTTAAAAGTGTAGATTTACCAACTCCAGAACTTCCCAGTAATACTGTCCATTCATTTTCTATGATATTAAAATCTAAATTTGAAAATAGTAACTTGTCTTTAAACTTCAAATTAAGATTTTGAATTTGAACTATACTTTCCTGCATTTTTTAGTTTTTTTATCCCGCTTTTTTTAAATTTTATTATAACTAAAGATCTCATAAAGAAGCAAAATAATATACTACTTTAAAATTAATATACAAAATAAAATCACACGAGGATAAAAATGCCCCATCCATAAAATCTTAATATCTATTTACTCCATACTAGCGAGTATTAGTGCTAAAATTTAAATAATAAAAGAAAAAATTAAGTTTTATTCTCTAAATGGGGTCTGACCCCTCTATGGACCCCTCTATGTGACCCCTCTATGTTCCTCTATGTTACCCCTCTATGGACCCCTCTATGAATTTATTTGACTATTTAAATTTATAAAAGCTTTCTCTTTTTATGTTGAGTTTATTTTATAAACTCAACAATATTTTCTAAAGGTTCTCTTAATTGAGGTGATTGAGGGTTTAGTCTATATCCAAATGGTAGTACCAACGATAGTTGATATTTTGAAGTATCAAGACCTAAAACTTCCTCTACTTTCTCTTTTTCAAAACCTTCAATAGGGCAAGAGTCTATTCCTTTAATTGCAGCTGAGGTCATCATATTAGCAACCGCTAGATAAGTTTGTTTACTAGTCCACGCATAGATATTTTCATCGGTACTTAAAGTTTGGCTTAGATGATTGGCATAAAGGTTTAAATAAAAGTCATATTTTTCTTCACTCATCTCTCTTCTTCCAAATTTAGCTCTTGGTACTCCTGAACTTGGTTTTACCCCATCAATAGCAGCTAAAATTATCACTAAATGTGAACAAGTAGTAATTTGTGGCTGATTCCAACAATGGGGCTTAATTTTTTCTTTTAAGTCATCATTTGTAATAACTAAAAATTTCCAAGGTTCCATACCAAAAGATGAAGGGGATTTTCTTCCTGCTTCTAGTATATAGTGCATATCTTCATCGTTGATTTTTTTATTTTCATCAAATATTTTACAAGCATGTCTAAAGTCCATAGCTTCCATAAATTGTTTTTCCATAATTTTTCCTTTTTTATTTATCTAAATAGATAATTTTTTTTCCATTGTATTTATTTATACCTAAAAATAAAGTCTTAGCTAAATCTTCTCCACTTATAGGACGATGTTTTGCAAATCTTCCTTTTAAAAAGAGGTTTAAAACTTTAAATAAGTAAATAGCAAGTTTTTCACCTATACGAAAATCTTCTCTTTTACCATATATCAAAGATGGTCTATATATAAAGATATTTGGAATATTAAAGCTTAAAACTTTTTCTTCCATCTCACCTTTTGTTTTAGCATATAAAAACTTACTATTTTTATTTGCATTTATGGCTGAAATTAAACTAAGAGTTTTTATCTTATTTTTTTCACATAATTTTGCAACACTTGCTGGAATACCAAAATCTATAGCTTTATATAACTTTTCATCGGGTGTTTTTGCCTTTGTTGTTCCAGTACAACAAAAAACCTCATCTGCAAAAAACTCATCTGCATATTTTTCCAAGTTTAGTACATCACAAATAATTTCTTCTAATTTATTATGCTTTTTCCCACTTGATTTACGAACAAAGATTTTCACTCTCTCATAGTTCTCACTTTCAAGAAGCATATCAAGTAAATATGAACCAGTAAGTCCTGTAGCACCTACAATAATTGCAGTTTTAGACATTTTCATTCCTTTTTTTTAAGAAATAATAAACCCCATAGGACCACGCCATAAATACAAACTGAAAAGGTAATCTAATAAGTGCAGCTTCATGACTTCCAATAGCTGGATTTTCAACAATTATATCTCTTATGTGAATAGGTAAAAATGCTAACATAAGGAAAAAAAGTCCCAATGCTCCATATTTTGCAATATTTGCTTTAAATATTAGCATAACTCCTAAAAGAACTTCAACTACACCTGAAACCAATATAAAAAACTTCGTATATGGTAAAAACTCAGGTACGAAAGGGATATAAAAGTCTGGTTTCAAGAAGTGTTGTACTCCGGCGTATATCATAAATAGTGCTAAAAGATATCTTAATATATTCATAAATATTGTTTTATATTTTCCCATTTTGATTATCTTAAACTTAAATTAACTTCAATATTTCCACGAGTGGCATTTGAATATGGGCAAACTTGATGTGCTTTTTCTAATAAATCTTGAGCTACCTCTTTATCTACACCTTTTATATCAGCTTCAATATTAACTATAAAACTATATTTACCATCTTCATTCATACCTAATGCAACTTCAAAATCCATAGTAGTACTTTCTAATTTTATTTTCATTTGATTAGCAACTAAATTTAAAGCACTATCAAAACAGGCAGAATAACCAGCTGCAAATAATTGTTCAGGATTAGTTAAAGCTTCACCACTTCCACCTAATTCTTTTGGCATACCTACTTTTAAGTCTAAAACACCATCATCTGATTTTATAGAACCATTTCTTCCACCTATTGATCTCACTTTTGTTTTATATAATATTTTCATTTTTAATTACCTTTTACATTGATTTATCTAAAATTTGTTCTACCACTTCTTTTGTGATACTTCCTGTTGTTCCAAACTCATCAAAACCGTGTTTATGTAAAAGAACGGTCACTTTTTCTTTTACTTCTTTATCATCTGTATAATCTGATATTTTTAACTTAACTCTTAAAGATTGATATATATTTTCAATCTTTTCTATCACATCATTTGGATTTTGTGTATCTATATGAAATACATTTTTACCCATTTGAAGCAATTTAGGAGTTTTTTCATCTTCTAAAACTCTTAATAAATTTGGTTGAATTATTGCTAGTGTTCTTGCATGGTCTATGCCATAAAGCCCACTTAATTCATGTCCTATCATATGTGTAGCCCAATCTTGTGCAACGCCAACACCAATAAGACCATTTAAAGCTTGGTTTGCCGCCCACATAAGATTTGCGTACCATAAGTCATCTTTTTTATCATAAGTTTTTGCTAAATGAATCAAAGTTTTTAAAAGTGCTTCACTATAAGAATCTTGAACTAAACATCCATGGTTTAAAGTAAGATATTGTTCACAAGTATGAACAAAGGCATCAATGATTCCATTTGATAATTGTCTATTATCTAAACTTTTTAGTACATCTGGATTTAAAATTGCAAATTTAGGATAAGATAAAGATGAGTAAAAAAATCTTTTCTCTTTTGTCTCTTTTTTTGTTATAACAGCAGCTGCATTCGATTCACTTCCTGTTGCTGCTAGTGTTAAAACCACCCCTAAAGGTAAAGCTTTTGTAGGGATATATGTACCTTCAAGTAAATCCCAAGCATCACCATTGTAATAAAAACCATTGATGATATATTTACATCCATCTATTACTGAACCACCACCAACAGCTAAAATAAAACCTATGTTTTTTTCTCTTGCAAGAATTAACGCTTTATCTAAAGTCTCTTTTGTAGGATTTGGTTCAACTCCTGAAAACTCATAAAAAGTATGGGAGTCTAAAGCTTTTACAACTTGTTCATAAACTCCATTTTTTTTAATACTTCCACCGCCATAAACTACTAAAACATTTGTATCCTTTGGGATTAAATCTTTTAGTTTTTCTATTTTGTTTTGCCCAAACTCTATTAAAGTTGGATTTTGATAAGTAAATTTCATATCATTCCTTTCTATTTGGAAAATTATATAGCTTTATTACTTAAAGTATGCTTACTTTACTTTAGGTAAGTAATGATATGTTAATATTTTTTATGTTATAATTTTATACAAGGATTTGAAATGTATACTAAAGATAAAGAAGAAAATAGATGTCCAGTGAGTATAACACTAGATATTTTCAATGATAAATGGAAGTTATTTATAATTTGGCATTTACTAGAAGGTAAAAAGAGATTTAAAGAACTTAACGAAGATGTATGCAATATAACGCAAAAAACTCTTACTATAAAATTAAGAGAACTTGAAGAAAGAAAAATTATAAAAAGAGAAGTCTTTGCACAAGTCCCCCCTAAAGTTGAATACAGTCTGACTCCTATAGGAGAAAAATTAAAACCTATTTTAGAAGAAATGTATAGTTGGGGAATGGACTATACCAAAGAATTTGGAGAAATAGAAAATTTTGAAGAAAAATAAATATGAAAACATTATTGAGAATAATTAAAATATTCTTATCCCTTATTGTAGGTTTTATTACAATTATTATCTCTTATGTTTATTTACACCCTATTTTTGGTGATAGTCCAAATGAAAAGAGTAAATTGAGGATTGAAAAATCACCTAATTTTGATGGCGAACATTTTAAAAATTTACTAAATACCAATGCTACTTCCATTGGATTAGCCCAAGAAAAAAGAGAGATAAATCGTCTAGCTTTACTTAAGAATTTTATTTTCCCACCAAAAGGAAAGAACCCTCAAGAGCCTTTAAAAACACAGATTTTAAAAGTAAAAAATTTAAAAAACGAACAATTTGTATGGTTGGGACACTCTACTGTACTATTTAAAACTAATAATACCACTATTCTTACTGACCCTGTATTTAACAATGCAGCTCCCATACCTTTTGTTATCGAACCGTTTGAAATGACTAATAAACCAACCATCAAAGACTTACCTTTTATTGACGTGATTCTTATTTCTCATGACCATTATGACCATTTGGATTATAAAACTATTAAAAAGATAGTATCAAAAGTGGGACATTTCTATGTGCCTTTAGGTATAAAAGCCCATTTATTGCGTTGGGGAGTAGCTAAAGAAAAAGTGAGTGAATATGATTGGTATGAAGATATAAGTTTTAATAATATCAATTTTGTATTTACTCCAAGTCGGCATTTTAGCGGTAGAGGAATTAGCAATCATAGAAAAACACTTTGGGGCTCATGGGTGATTATTGCACCTAAGATAAAAGTATATTTTAGTGGTGATGGTGGTTACTCACCAGAATTTGCCAAAATTGGTAAAAAATTTAATGGTTTTGATATAGCATTTATGGAAGATGGAGCATATAACGAATCGTGGAAAGATGTTCATATGCTACCTGAACAATCAGTTCAAGCAAGTATAGATGTAAAAACAAAAGTTGTAGTACCAATACATTGGGGAAAATTTGATTTATCTACTCACAAATGGAATGAACCAATTCAGCGATTTATAAAAGCCATGAATAGGCACAATAATTTACTTGAAAAAGAAAAACAAATAAAAATGGCAACACCTAAAATAGGAGAGAATTTTAATATAGAAAATCCTCCTAGTTTTAAGTGGTGGGAAGATTAAGTTGAGGTTTGATACAGTGTACCTTTAATCAAAAGGAAAGAAAGATGAATAAAATAACAATTTTAGTTTTACTAATGATAGGACTATTTTTAGGATGTAGTATAAAAAACCAAGGAGAAAAAATAAAAGTGCAAGAATCAAAAAAACAAACTATAAAAAGAGGACAATTATTAAGTTCAGAATTTATAGCAAGTATTAGTAAAGATAAAATTAATGATTATTTTCCCGAGAGAAAAGAAATGAAAGGGAATATTGATGATTTACCAAAATATGATATTGATTTATATAAAATCGCTTATGGTTCTATTTATCAAGGAAAGTTTGTAGAACTTTCTGGACTTATAGTAGTTCCTAAAAAAGAGGGGAAAGTTACACATTTGCAATACCATCATGGAACACTTCTACCTTATCGGGCAAAAGATGGTTGGGGTAGCCAAGATGCACCTTCTTTATATAAAGGAAATCTTCCAAAAGCACATAAAGAACAATATGAAACTCGTTTAAATGCTAATTATTTAGGTTCATATGGATATTTGGTTTCTTTACCTGATTATGCAGGATATGGTGTTTCTACAAACTTAGAACACCCTTATGGTGTAAATACTCAATTAGCCAAAGAAAGTGTTGATATGATTTTAGCAACAAAAAAGTTTGCTCAAAATAAAAATCTATCACTTAATGAAGGTACATTTTTGTCAGGTTGGTCAGAGGGTGGAGCAGTTTGCGTTGCTACTCAAAAACTAATAGAAAGCCAATATAAAGATGATATTAAATTATTAGCAGCTTCATCAATGTCAGGTATGCTAAATGTTATAGGAAATATGAAAAAAATTCTTACAGAAGCCCCAAGTATTAATCAAGACTTAGGAGAAACAATGGATTTTCTTTTATGGACATATTACTCATATAATAAATTTAGCTCAAAACCTGTGCCATTTAGTCAATTATTTAAAATGCCTGTTTCAAATGACCTTGATGTATTAAAAAATAGACCATCAAGTATTCCTTCAAAAGTGTTAAAGCATTTAGACAAAGATACATTTGATTATATTATGAAACAAGCAAATTTAAACGACCTTGCAACTTGGATACCTCTTGCCCCTTTATTTTTATATCAAGGAACAAGTGATGAAGTTGTACCTTTCGCACAGAATCCCAAAGTAGCCTTAAAATACTACAAAGAACACGGGGGACATGCAAGCTTACAAGAATATGAAGGACATAGTCATGCTTCATTAGGACTTTTACAATTAAAAGATATGATTAGAGATTTTAAAACTTTGAGTAATAAAATTGCTCAAAGTTATATTTTAAAGGCTAACTTTATCCCTTCAATTATCATACCAGTTCCAATAATAGCAATAATTAATCCCATAAGTTTTCCTATAACTGCTATTAGATTATTTCCAAGTTTTTTAACAATAAAATCACTTAAAGAAAATGTTACATAAGTCAAAGCTATCATTAAAGCAAAAATAGCAATAACTATTGCAATATGAACAAAACTTGCATGTGTAGTATAGTTCATAGCTGTTACAATAGTTCCAGGACCAGCAAGAAGTGGAATAGCTAGTGGTGAAATAGCGATATTACTTTCGTCTTCTTGTGTATTATTGTTATGGATACTAGATTTTTTAGACATTAGCATTTCAAACCCAACATATAATATAAGTAATCCACCTGTTATTTTAAAAGCAGGAATACTAATACCAAATAATTCAAAAATATACTTTCCAATGATGATAAAAACAACCCCAATAAGAAATGCAGTTATACAAGCTATTTTAGATATACTTTTTTTAGCTTCCTTGCTTTGACCTTGTGTTAGTCCTAAAAATATAGGAGTATTTGCTATGGGATTCATAATAGCAAAAAAACCCATAAACACAGTTAGGGCATAAGTAAATAAATTTTCCATTTTTAACCTTTTTTTGTAATGGTAGTATAATACAGCAAAAAGTTAAATGAAAAGTTAAGGAGGCATTTCTTAGAGTTTAAATTAAGTTGTTTTTTAGTAGAATTTTGTTCTAAAAATAAGGGAAAATCATGAAGTTTAATATCTTAAAGTTACTAGTACTTATGTTCATTGCAAGTTTTACTTTTGCTCAAAATACAAGTGAAGAAAAAAAGACAGATTTTACAAAGATTAAAAGTGAGATTGTCAATCAAAATAATGAATCAATAAAGAATGAATTTATTGCAAATCACAAGAAATTAGATGAAGTAATAAAAAACATAAAAAATGAAAGTTATTTAAAATTTTTTGATAATGAAAAAGAATTGAACAGAACAATCTATTTTTTAAGAGATATAATTGATTTAAATACAAAGCAAGGAAACACTTTAGCTATACAAAGAGATAAGCTAAAATTAATCACACTACAAGAGCAACTACTATATCAACACACATTAAAAGATATAATAATAGCTAAACGACAATATAGGAGTAAGAAATATTTTCAAAATATTTTAAATGTAGCTATAAAAAAAATAAAAGAAGACTCTATTGAATCTTTTACTTCTCTTTATGAAAAAGAGAAAAAATCAAGTAATCCTGTTGCAATTGCATTTAAGAAAAACTACAAAGAACTTTATGAACAACAATTTACTTATTTTTTTATTTTAAGAAATTTATTAGAAGATATTCCAAAATTTAGATCTGAAAATTTTTTGATAGATAGATTTGGTATAAAATATTTTGTAGATAAGATAAATAATACAAAAGGTGTAGAATCTATCTCTTTAATAACAAGACATTATTTAGGATTTTCTGTGGGTAAATTGTTTATGGTTCTTGCTATTTGTCTGTTTTTTATTTTGATAAGAAATAAAATAGTATCTTTGATTAGTAAGATTTTTATATTTATCTTAATAAGACAAAATCAAGAAAACCATGATGATTTAGCAATAAGCTTAAAAAACTCCTTAAAAAAACCACTTATATTTGTGGTGTATTTTATTATTCTTAATGTATCTTTAAATATTTTGATAGATGATGAAAATTTTATAGCCCAAATAAGTCCTTGGTGGGATACTATTTTTGTGAGTTTATTGGCATGGATTGTATATATACTTTTGGATAATAGTATTGATATTTATGCACATAATGTTCTTAAAAAATATTCAAATGTTAGAAAAGAAATAATAGTGTTTATTCTTAAGTTTGTAAAAATTATCCTTATTGTACTTGTTTTAGCGTTTTTACTTACTCAATTAGGGCTTGATATAAGAACTATAATAGCATCACTTGGAGTAGGAGGGATTGCTGTAGCGCTAGCATCTAAAGAGACTTTAGAAAACCTTTTTGCTTCTATTACTATTATGACTGATGATTCATTTGCTCAAGGGGACTGGATACAAACAAGTGAAGTTGATGGAACAGTTGTTGATATAAGAATGAGAACTACAAGAATAAGGACTTTTGGTAATGCTATGATTACTGTTCCTAATGCTAGTCTTGCAAACAAATACATAATGAACTGGTCAAAAAGAAAGATTGGTAGAAGAATAAAAATGAGTATAGGCATATCCTATGAATGCAACATGAAAGATATCATAAAATTAAAAGATGATATTCACGATATGTTAGCAAGTCATGAAGGCATAGCCAAAGAAGAAATTATAGGAGCAGAAGGTTCAAGAAGAGAAAGATTTAAAGAAGCAAATAGAGCAGATATTGATGGGGTTAAAAATACCTTACTTGTGTTTATAGATGCGTATGCAGATTGGTCAATCAATATTTTGGTTTATTGCTTTTCAAAAGACCCAGATTGGGAAAAATGGCTCACTGTTAAGCAAGATGTTATAGTTAAAATCGAAGAACTTGTTAAGAAAAACAATTGTGAGTTTGCTTATCCAAGTGAAAATTTATGGATAAAAAATAAAACAGTAGTATAAAAATAAGTAGGACTTTTCCTACTTATTTTACATTGATTTACCTAAAATTTTTTCTACAACTTCTTTTGTAATATTTCCTATTGTTCCAAAACTATCAAAATTATGTTTATGTAAAAGAGCAGTTACTTTTTTGTTTCACTTTTTTATCATCTGTATAATCTGATATTTTTAACTTAACACCCAAAGATTTAAGAGTAAAAGAATCTTTTCTCTTTCTTTTGTCTCTTTTTTTGTTATAACAGCAGCTGCATTTGATTCACTTCCTGTTGCTGCAAGGGTCAAAACTACACCTAAAGGTAGGGCTTTTTGTGCTACATATGTACCTTCAATCCCTTAGAAACTATTTCTTATACAGAGTTTTTTAATGAAAATTAAATTTTCTAAATTTTCCAAAGAAGATTTTAATATAGCTTTTGAATATTATAAAAAGGAGTCTGAAAGTCTTGCTTTAAAATTTAAAAATGATATAAAACAATCTCTGAAAAGAATAGAAACTTTTCCAAGACTTTACCCTAGGATAAATGATATGATACAATTTCACTACAAATATAAATACAAAATGAAAAAATTCATTATACAAAGGATAAAAATGACATTTACAAATAAACTTATAAAAAATTCACAATCATACTGGAAAGAATACACCCAGCATAAATTTATAAAAAAACTGGCAAAGGGAACTTTACCTTTAGAAAACTTTCAACACTATTTAAAACAAGATTATATCTATCTTTTCCATTATACTCGTGCCTTTGCCTTAGCAGTTTACAAATCGGAAAATTTTGAGCAAATGAATGCTTCAAGAGAAGCTTTAAATGCTATCTATGATGAAATTGAACTTCATATACAGTATTGTAAAAAATTTGGAATAGATGAAAAATCAATATATGAAGAAAAAGAATCTCCTGCTTGTATATCCTATACTAGATATGTACTCTTCAAAAGAGTATCAAGACTCAGCCTATGAAGCCACAGAATTTTTTGAAGAATTATGTAAAGATTTATCAAAAAAAGAAAAAGATAAAATTCAAGATATTTTTACAACAGCCACTAGAATGGAAATAGCATTTTGGCAGATGGGATTGGATTTATCGTAAATAAAAATAACTTTTATAAAATACTATCAAAATAAACTATACACTTAAATACATATAGTTATTTTTATTTCTTTTATTCCTAAAAATATTAAAACCTAAATCTTTATACAAAGGTATTAATTCCTCATTATCAAGTAAGAGTATAAGATATTTAAGTCCTACTTTTTGTTTTATCTCTCTTGCTTCTGTGATAATTAAATCAATTAAAAATTCTGAAACCTTGAGATTATCAAGTTCTTTTATTTTTTTGCCTCTATATCTTTTATCTGTAAATATAAAATCTATTTGAATACAAGGATAATCAGAAACAGATGTTACAGAACTCGCTATTAATCCCAAGTTTTGACCATCTAAAGATAATACATATAAAACAGATTTTGATTTTTTTACATTATTACATATATGCTCGATAAATAATGTTTCTCTTTCTTTTTGATTTATATCAGAAGATAGATGAAATTTTTCTAATAACCGTTTTGATAAATGATAATTTGGAGATGTACTACCATAAAGTTTGATTTCTAATTTATCCAAACTAAGCACGCACTATGTTATATCTTCTTGAAGTTGCTCTTTTTATTAGTTTTTCATTTAGTTTTAGTGATTCTAAGAATTTTCTTTCTTCCTTAGAAATTCTTCTAGGTGGAACAATAGTAATAACTTTTTTATTTCTTATAGCTAATGCCATAATTGACCTCCTAATTATTTTAACACGCCCATTTTAGCATATTTTTCTTAAATTATCAAAAAGTAGAACAAGTGAAAATTTAATTTATTCCACTCTTGTAAGGCTTTGGGTAAAAATTCTAAATTATAAATCATCTAAATTTACTTTTATAGGCTTTTCTTTAGTATTTAGGGCAATATCCACCTCTTGGGATAAATAATAATCATCAATTATATCCATCATCTTTTCATATAAAGCACTTGGTACTAGATAAGCACTTGGTACATTGTGATTTAAGATAGCTATAGCTTCATCTCCTGCTTAATTTAGAAGATTTGTAGGTGATTTTTTCAGTTCTGTTATAGATGCACTATAATTTGATAAAATAGCTTGCATAAACAATCCTTTATTTAGTATGAAAAATTATATCAAATATCGTATC
>PDWI01007002.1_pt1 | contig 18901 bp, 9 predicted proteins | sample 1430891 | NCBI WGS metagenome assembly PDWI01 (sample SAMN01162508, study PRJNA174530) | Oral metagenome, whole genome shotgun sequencing project. | biome: Marine environment; feature: Marine mammal; material: Swab sample of the gingival sulcus; isolation source: swab sample of gingival sulcus...
GGCTGCGATGAAGTATATGCCTTATATGATGTCGGTAATGTTCTTCTTTATGTTCAACTCCAACGCATCAGGGCTTAGCTACTATTACTTCATCTCAATCCTAATAACTGTTCTGCAATACTTTGCTTCTCGCTACTTCATCGATGAAGAAAAGCTCCTTGCTCAGCTAGAGGAAAACAAGAAGAAACCTAAGAAAAAGAGCAAATGGGTGCAGAGAATGGAGGAAGCACAACGTCAGCAACAAGCAATGCAAAAAAACAAACGGTAAGCTGACTAGATAATTCACAGACAAACAGAAAGACAAGGTGTAAGGGTATAAAGCGTAAGGCTGAGTATAATTACACCTTATCTTTTTTTCAATAACTTATAATCCTAACACAACTCAATGGAACCTCTTAAACACGAATGTGGCATCGCTGCCATCAGACTTAGGACTTGCCTGCGTCAAAATTGATTGCCAACCCGGTGATGATTACCTTTTCCGTGCAAGAGCAGAAGGCTCTAGTGCAATTCCCGAAATCTTCGATATTGTTCAGAAAAAGTCTAACATTGGGACAGAAGAAGAGCAAAGAGATATGAATTTTGTTCAAGGGCAAGTCCCTTTTGCTGGCGAATGCTATATGGGACATTTGCGTTATAGCACAACGAATAAAAAGGGACTTACTTTCGTTCACCCAATGATTCGTCGTAACAATTGGCGAGCTAAAAGCCTTGCAATCTGTGGGAACTTCAACCTAACGAATGTAGATAGCGTCTTCAAATCTGTTACCTCTGTTGGGCAATATCCTCGCCACATCTCAGATATGCATATCTTGGTTGAGCAACTAGGACACCGACTAGACCGTGAAGTAGAACGCCTATACAAGCTTAGTCAAGAAAAACATCTAGAGGGTATGGACATCACCAACTTCATTGAGGAGCGTATGGATTTAGCAAATGTTTTGCGAACCTCAGCACCTCTATGGGACGGTGGATATGCAATGTGTGGCGTAACTGGTAGTGGTGAAAGCTATACAATGCGAGATCCTTGGGGCATACGTCCAGCTTTCTATTATGTTGATGAGGAGATTATCGTTGTTGCTTCAGAGCGTCCTGTCATTCAAACTGTAATGAACGTTACAGCAGATCAAATCATAGAACTAAAACCTGGGGAAGCCCTTTTGGTGAATAAGGCAGGAGAACACCGTCTAGAGCAGATCGTAGAGGCACAACCTTTCAAGGCTTGCTCCTTTGAACGCATCTATTTCTCTCGTGGAAGTGATAGAGATATCTACCAAGAACGCAAAGCTTTAGGACGAAAACTTACCGAACCTATTCTAAAGTCTGTAGATTATGATATAGATAACACTGTTTTTTCTTTCGTGCCGAACACGGCAGAAGTCGCTTATTATGGAATGCTTGAAGGCTTAAACGAACATCTTAATGAGCAGAAACTGTTAGCTCTCCAAAGCAACAAAGATTTGAGTGAAGAAGAACTAAAAAAAGTTCTTGCTCGGAAAGTTCGCTCGGAAAAAGTCGTGATTAAGGACATTAAGCTTCGCACTTTCATTTCTGAGAGTAAGAGTCGAGAGGACTTAGCCTCACACGTCTATGATATCACTTACGGTTCTGTCCGTCGTCATATAGATAAGCTTGTTGTCATAGATGATAGTATCGTGCGTGGAACAACGATTAAGCAGAGTATCTTCTCTATTTTAGATAGGCTTGACCCAACAAAGATTGTTGTTGTATCTAGTTGCCCTCAAATTCGCTACCCTGATTACTACGGCATTGATATGACGAAGATGAAGGAATTTATTGCTTTCCGTGCTACAATTGAACTAATCAAAGAACGAGGAATGGAGTCGCTCCTTATAGAGCAATACCAAAAAGCTCTTTCATTTAGAGAACTACCTTGGGAAACGCCTGTAGAGAATGTTGTTAAGGCAATATACAAACCTTTCACTACTGAAGAGATTTCTCAGAAGATTGTAGAGTTATTGCGTCCAAAAGGAATGAAAGCAGACGCAGAGATTGTCTTCCAAAGTATGGAAGGACTGCACGAAGCTATCCCACATAACAAAGGAGATTGGTACTTCAGTGGCGACTACCCTACTGCAGGAGGTAGCCATTTGGTCAATCAAGCCTTCATCAATTATATGGAAGAAGACTACTTATAAAACTAGCACCTTTAATATACAAGTGAGGGCTGTGTCACATTTGACACAGCCCTCACTTTTTGCTTCTACTTCTACGAGCCAATCAGATCCATAAATTCAGCCATTGCGTCCTTTTTCGGTGCTTGGGTCTTTTTCTTTGTTGAGAAACGATACTTTAAACCAAGCATAAAGTATCTGCCAAGATTATTACCACTTAAACGTCTTATCGTTCTACTTTCAGCATCAAAATACTGATAGAAATTTTTATTTTGGTCTAGAATATCTTTAGCCTTAAAGAAAAGTGTCAAGGATTTATCCTTCAAAAAGGCTATATCTAAAGTACAGTTTAAAAGTGCCATATCCTCCTGATAAATCTTATTCTCACTCCCTGAATAATGAATGTAATAAAGATTTGATGAAAGGTTTATCTCAAAAGGTAAGTTCCAAGATAAATCTCCATAAAGAATATGCTCTTTAGTATTAGGACGTTTCATCGTTATATCTGCATTTGAGTAGCTAACATAGTCAAAAGCATACCTAAGAGATGCATTAAATTTACTTAGTCTTAGCTTAGGTCCCAGCTCTAAACGGTAGTGTTCTTTACTTGAATTATTGAGCTTTGCATCAGCTAAATCTCCCACAATACCATAATGCTTACTTTCAGATTTATCATAAGAAAAATCTAAATCGAAGAAAAGTCTTTGTTTCAAATCAAGGGGAGTTTCAACATTTAACTTTGATGACCAACCATAAGTTTCCCCAATATTTACAGGCATTACAGTCGTTACCCCTGTTTTGGCATTGTAAGCAACTTTATTACTTAGTTTATCTTCAGAGTAACTTAGTCTAGTACCTAAATCTATGGAAGGTAGAAAATCCTTCCCCTTAATCTTTCCTTTGAACTGCTTACTATAGCTAAAATAGATATAGTGCTTGTGATTATTCTTCAAATTAGGGTTAGCAAGCGTGATGTATTTTGGATTACTTAGGTCAGGTATCGTGATGCTTTGATACAATTGTGGTTGGTCAATGGTATAAGTATAGATAAGTCTCAAACGTCCATTCTTAGATGAATTAAAACCTGTCTGAACATCTACCCCTGGAAGCCACTCATCTCGTTCTATATGAAAAGGCTTATATGTTCCTTTCTCGTGGTCTAAGTGTTCACTTCTATAAGCAAGCCAAGGATCAAGATTAAAGTAATAATCCCCTTTTTTATAGTTCATTGCAGTATTAATCGTATGTATATTTACAGACTCATCTTCATAGATTGTCGTTTCATTATCTACAATGCTAGACTTTACTTCATTAAAGTTCTGAGGGAGTTCTCCAAACAGGTCAAAAGCCTCTAAATAAGTGCTATATAAAGTATTTAAGCGATCCAAACGATAGCCGTTATCATCTCTATTCCTATTTACATAAGCGTAAGAATAAGACAAGTTCAATCTTACATCTTTAATCTGCTGACTAAAATTAAGTTTTGTACTATGATGAAGCTGTGTTTTATCTTCATCACTATAGCGATTGATGAGGTCATTTTTCTTGCCTTGCGTGAAGTAGTCGTAATAATCTAGCTCATATAGCTCACTTTTATGACCATCAAGCCTTAGATAATGTTTTAAGCTTAGCGTTCCTTGGGACTTCAAGTTTTGACGAATATAAAACTCGTGCCAAGCAGGTATAATATCTGTAAAATGCTTCTTTGGGTTCTTCTCAAAGTAAACAGGCTTATGTTCTTTAATCCAAGTGCTTGAGTTTTGCTCTAATAAGTCCAAAGTAGAAACGCCCTCCTTGAATGGATTTTTATTCCACTTAGCATATAGGAAGCTAACATCAGTTGTAGTCTTTTTTATTTCAAGATTAGGCTTATAAGTGATTACTAAATCGTCTGTCGGACACCACTCAAAGCTCAAATGACCTGCCCAACGATACTCCAACGGCTGATAAATTCTTCGGTCTGCCTTATAGAGAGTTCCTTCGCCCAAATATTTCTCTTCTTCAGAATTGCTAATTGTATGCCCCTCTTCTCTATTAAAATCAGTATTCCCCTCTATGATTAAGTAGCCCTTCTTCCCTTTCTCTGCTTTTGTTTTCCAAAAGAATGTTGCACCCGGAGCGAGGAACTCGTTCTGTCCACCAAAGATACCTTTATAACCATTAACAGCACGTCCCGAACCATTATACCATAATTGTTGGTTGATATTATTAGCATTAGCAAAGAGCGACACACGAAACCTATCCGTAAAAGTATTAGCAAAGCCTTTAGCTAGGTAATATTTCTTCGTTCCTCCTCCGACTTCAGCTTCGCCTGTCCAAGTGCCAAGATATTTCTTCTTAAGCAAAACATCAACGATTATATCCCGACTTCCATTATCATAACCTGCAAGGCGAGAGGCTTCTGTTTTCTGATTGAAAGCCTTAACCTTACCCACCACATAAGCAGGCAAGGCATTCAATGCTTTTGAGGGATCGTCCTTGGCAAAGTCAATACCATTGATGAGCAAGCGATTAACAGGCTGTCCTTGATAGAAAAGTTTGCCATTTTTAACTTCCATATTAGGCAACTTCTTTAGAGCCTCTCCGAGCATTGCTCCTGCCTTGAGCGTTAGAGCGTCAAGGTTATAAGTCGTGGTATCTTTTTTGGTAACAAAAAGCACACGAGTAGCCGTAACCTTCACGGCATCAAGATTGATTGTCTGCAAAGAGTCAGCAAGCATTTTTGCCTTCTTTGCTGTAACCTTATGTCTTTTCTTCTGCCCTATCTTCTGGGCAAATACACTTGTGGTAATTAGTAGTGCTAAGAATAAAACAAATAGTCCTTTTAGATAAAATTGTTTGGTCATACTTAATCCTATTATTCGCTTTGATTAAACTGTTTAGAAACAAATATATATGATTTTTGTAATTCCACAAAGCTTTTTCTCGCCCCTCTATCTATCTATCTATCTATCTATCTATCTATCTATCTATCTATCTATCTATCTATCTATCTATCTATCTATCAGCGACACTTTATGTAGTAAGCTAGTAGCCCCCCATTTTAAGATATTGCTCTTTCTGAACTAACTTTAAATCGCTCATCATCATATCATTGACTAGGTCTTTCAGGTCATACTCTCTATTCCAACCAAGCTTTTGCTCAGCTTTTGTTGGATCTCCTAGAAGCAAATCAACTTCTGTTGGTCTAAAATAGCGTGGATCAACAGCAAGGACTTCTTTTCCAATTTCTACAGAATATTGAGGGTTATGACAGGCTTTAACGTAAGCTTTTTCCTCAACACCAACACCACGGAACTCTAATTCAATACCCACATAAGAAAAGGCCATTCTAACAAAATCACGCACCATAGTCGTTTTCCCCGTAGCAATTACCCAATCCTCGGGCTTATCTGCTTGAAGAATAAGCCACATCATCTTAACATAGTCTTTAGCGTGTCCCCAATCCCTCTTGGCATCTAAATTACCTAAATAGAGTTTATCCTGAAGCCCCAAGGCTATTCTCGCCACAGCCATTGTAATCTTCCTAGTAACGAAAGTTTCTCCTCTAACGGGAGATTCGTGATTAAAAAGAATACCATTACAAGCGAACATACCATAAGCCTCACGATAGTTAACAGTTGTCCAATAAGCGTAGAGCTTAGCTACAGCATAAGGGGAACGGGGATAGAAAGGAGTATTTTCATTTTGTGGTATTTCTTGCACCTTACCATACAGTTCACTAGTACTAGCTTGATAAATTTTAGTTTTCTTGCTTAAACCAAGAAAACGCACAGCCTCTAGAAGCCTAAGAGTCCCAACACCATCAACATTAGCAACATATTCAGGAGTATCAAAGCTAACTCTTACGTGGCTCATTGCGGCCAGATTATAAATTTCATCGGGTTGTACCTCTTGTATAATACGTGTTAAGTTCATACTATCAGTCATATCCCCATAATGTAATATCAAATTGACATTATCTTGATGAAGGTCTTGAAATAAATGATCAATCCTACTTGTATTAAAAGATGAACTCCTACGTTTAATTCCGTGAACAATATATCCTTTATCAAGCAAGAACTCTGCTAAATACGAGCCATCTTGTCCTGTTATTCCTGTTATTAATGCAACTTTCTTACTCATTTCTCTATCCTTATTTCTCTTATTATGATAAAATATATTATTACACACTCACATCAAACGAAAATCTATATCTCTCAAATAGAGAGCAATCATCAAGCTAGAAGGAGTATAGATAACTTCAAATATTACCTCTTAACAAAGTTAAAGTTTTTTCTCTAAATAGAGTAAACCTTTGCACGGAAAGATTAATAAGCTATATTTCCTCATTAAATTGCTCACTGAGCCTACCCAAGCAAAAAAGTATCATATTCTACAGAATACTTCAGTTTCTATGGGAAGGAACTTGAGTTTGTTCCGTGACGAATTACAGTTTGTTCGGGAAGAAACTGTAATTCGTCACGGAACAAATTCGAAGACTTTCAAGGAAGCTTATCTTAGCTATTCCTTCCTAAACTTAATTACACGCCCTTGTGAAAAACTTTTCACCACGACGTGTAATTAAGTTCACCACAAGGTGAAATAAGTAAGCCTTAAGTTTATCATAGAAATAAAAAAGGAGGTTGTGCCTAAATCGACACAACCTCCTTAATACTATTAGGATAATGTAGCTAGTGCAAGGCTACTTTATGAACCTTAGTCTTTCCTCCAAGATTACACTTTAGGATGTAGACCTCCGAGCCTGCTTGCTCAGGCAAAGTAAAAACAGCCTTATTCGTCCTCAAAACGACTTGTCCTTCTAGGTTATAAACTAATGTTTTTGCCGAATAAGGAAGGTAGACAGTATTAGCAATCACCTTAATAGCTTCGTCTTGCTTAATTGTCGCAATAGCTTGAGTATTTTGCTTTGTCATCGTTCCATTTAAGACATCTCCAGCATTTGTTTCAAAAGAAACGGTATCATCATCAATCTTCGTTGCTTTTATTTCAGCACCATTCTTGTCTGTAAACTTAGCTTTAGCAATACCTTTGTAATGAATTTTGCAAAGACCTCCCTTGACAGCCTCAACCTTGAAAGTCGTAAGCTTATTATTTGTCCAAGCCATATCAACGGCAAAGTCACCTACAGCTTTTAGACCTGTAACAGAACCTTCGCCCCAAGCATCAGGAAGAGCAGGCAATAGATTGATTGTTTCGAACTGACTCTGAAGTAACATCTCTGCTACACCTGCTGTCGCACCAAAGTTCCCATCAATCTGGAATGGAGCGTGTGAGTCAAATAGGTTGTAGTAGATACCACCTTTACCTTGGTCTGTATCATAAGACGTTGAGTGCGTTAAAGCTGTCTTAATCAACTTTCTTGCACGATTACCATTCAAGGCTCTTGCCCATAGGTTAATCTTCCAGCCCATTGACCAACCAGTAGACTTATCACCACGCAAATCCATTGAATTAACGATTGGCTCAAAGTATTCACTATCAGGACCTACTTGAGTAAGAGGATAAAGAGCCATCAAATGCGACATATGACGGTGTCCACGACCTTGACCTTCGCCCTTAGTATAGTCAGACTTCTTCCACTCTCTAAGGATATTCTTACCACGCATAGGAGCATAAGAACCATTATAAACCTCTGTTGCAAGACCTGTATCAAGATTCGCAAACTTATCTTTCAAGCCGTCAAGATACTCTTGCGTTACACCTGCTTCAGTAGTGCCAAGAGCCTCAATACCTTTAATAGTATTATTGAATAAATCCCAAACAAGTTGCTGTGCGTGTGCGACCCCATCTTCACTTGGTCCGTGTTCAGGCGACCATTCGTTAGGAGCAACCCACTTACCGTCAGTATCCATCTTTAGGCGTTCTAACCAATAGTCTGAACAGCTAATCATAGCAGGAAGAGCAGTGTCCTTAAGATAAGTTTTATCTAATGTATAGCGATAGTGTTGGTATAGATGAGCACAATACCAAGCGTTAGCAATTACATAGTTTCTAGCAAAAGTAGAACCATTACCAAAGATATCACTCTCGGTAAAGATTGTCCACCCCTTAGTTTGTCCTGTAGTCTTTGCATATTCCTTCCATTGAGCTTGCTTAGTAGCTTGATTGCTGATAAACTCAAGAAGTGGCAAGTGCATCTCAGACATATTTAGAGGTTCTGCAGGCCAATAGTTCATCTGAATATTGATATTTGTATGAACATCAGAACCCCAAGCTGGAGAGTTCTTATTATTCCAAATACCTTGAAGGTTGTTAGGAACAGCAATACCTCGTGAAGACGAAATCAACATATAGCGACCATAGTTGAAGTACAATAGCTCAAGCATCAATTCTTTTGGAGTAGCTCTTGTAGGACTATAAGCAACATTATTATAATCCTTAACTAATTGCTCTGTTTCAACGTTATTGACAGCTCCCTTAAGGTCAAGCTTAACTCTGTCATAGATAGACTTATAATCAGCTACGTGAGCTGAAAGAAGTGTAGTCCAGTCTTTTGCAGAAATGTCATCAAGACGCTTAGTCATATTAGGCTTAAGCTGAGCTTCATCGTAAGCATAGTTCTCAGCTAAAGGAGCATAGTTTGTTCCTCCTACAAGATAAACCGTAATTTCACTAGCATTTCTAACGGTAACCCCAGTTTCATCTGTTGTAACTTCCCCATCTTTAGCTACAATTTTCATTTGAGCATTGAAAGCAATAGAAACATTTCGGTTTGCAGTCTTCATCACATCTGCGAATGAACCAAGACCATCACTATATTCAGGAGAGCTACCATTAGCATTATACAAGAAGAACTTATTATTAAGTTTTGCACTGCCCTCAGCTTTTAAGTGGATAACAATACCCTTATCTGGATTAGATGAAATATATTCACGAGTAAATGTCGTATTCCCCTCAGGGTTTTGGTACTTCATTCCTGCTGTTGCTGTTTCAACATCTAAATAACGTACATAATCCTTAATAGGAGCTGTATAGTTATCTAGGTTATCGATGTAGAGGTGTCCAAAGTTTTTGTATTCTGAACGAGAACGGACACTACCTCCCCAAAGAGTTTTTTCGTTGAATTGCACTAAATCTCTGCGAACTCCTCCGAAAATCATTGCACCAAACTCTCCATTACCAATAGGTAAAGCATATTCCATCCAAGGATTTGCTACTTCTCTAGCTTTAGAAATTGCTGGTTGCTTATACCATAAAGTACTTAAATGCTTTGGGGAGTAATTTGTTGTTCCCTCACAAGTATATTCTTCCACAGCTTGAGGCAAGGCATCATTTATCTTAATATTCGTAGGCAATACGAAAAGCATTGGATTACCTGCATCACTGCTCCATTTACCAATTTGTTTGCCGATACCTTGACCACCAGCTTGATTCATTGTTTGCCCACCTGTATTCTCAGCACCAATTTCCCAAGCAGGAGCAAACTCTACTAACTCTGTTGAACGAATAAAAAGTTTACCAGCAGTAGCACCTGCCTTAAAGCGTCCTCCATCAAAATAAATCTTACGTCCAGAACCTTTATTAATAATTTCGCAGTTAGTAAGGTCTGTACCTACGATTTTCCAAAGCTGAGCATCAGCCTTCTGAGCTTCTTCTGTTACAAGGTTTTGTCCTTCTCCTTTATCTGCAATGACCCCTAAACCTGTCTTAAATTGCATATAGTACCAAGTTTCAGAGTTACCATTACTTAAAACAAGATCCTCAGGTTGCGGTATTTTAGGAGTTTCCCCTGGAATTACAAAGCTAAGAGGGTTATTATTATCACTATCCCAAACACCAATTTCTGCTCCTGCTTGAGCTCCTCCAAACTGGTTCATTGTTTTATTATTGGTGTTTACAGCTCCAATTTCCCATAGTCCACCAATAACTGTAGAAGCCTTAAACTTCAAGTGACCATCTACATTAGCTTTAGTATAGAAACGATCTCCTTCATAGACAATATGATTACCAGTCTGTTTATTGATTAGCTCAAAATCGTCCTCACTGCCGACCAGCTTCCATTGCTGAGCTTCATTGTTCAAACCATCCTCTGTTGCTGTCTGAAGTCTAGTATTTACGCCCATATCTTGAAGCACACACTTCCCAGTAGCAAACTGAATAACGTACCACGTTTCATTTCCATCGGTACTAAATTTTGGTAAGTCTTGAGCCTTTATTCCCATAAATGAGAGCAGGAAGACCAACAATACACTAAATTTCCTCATTGTTAATCGATTTTTTAATTAAAATACAGGCTCAAAGATAAGAATTTTATTCTAAAACTGGTATAAATCTGAGCATATAATTCAATAAATCATAACTACAAATCTATTAACACAAGAAGAGAATTAAAAAACTAGCAACAAACACCTCTTCTCAAAACAGCAAAAACAACTAAGCACAAAGCAACAAAACACAAATAAAGAATAGTGGAGAACAATAATTTTACTTATATTTGTAACATAACAGCTTAATTAACAAAATAACAAACAAAAACAAGAAGGTTTATGAAGTTAAAAAGATTACTCTCACTTACGACTCTATCACTAGGCTTGGGACTAACAAGTATACAAGCTCAATCTGGTAAGTCCTTACAATTTAATGGAACAGACCAGTATATGTCTATTCCTCATCACGATGACTTTAATATTTCCACAACAGAGAGCTTCACTGTTACAGCTCAAATTAAAGTAAAAAAGTGGAAGACTTGGTCACGTTTTATCTGTAAAAGAGCTTTTAACAGTCCTATTAAGAGTGGTTATGAATTAGCTGGAGCAAATAACGGTTCAAACAACTTTTTAGCTTGTAACACTCCTAATAATTCTAATAACCATAACAACTCTCTATCTAAATGGTCTGGAGGTAGGAGCAAATCTTAATGAATGGGTACATATTGCCTTAGTTGTGGATAGAGATTCGGGAAAGATGTATCTCTACCAAGGTGGAGAAAAACGTCAAGATAGCTCCGGAAGAAATATTGCTCCGTGGAAGTGTAACAATAATGTTGATGTCATAATTGGAGCAATGGCAAACCTTGGGGCTAATCCTAATAATTATTTTTTTAATGGCGAGATAGACAATCTTCGTTTCTGGAAAAGAGCCTTATCTGCTGATGAAATTATGGCAGATAAAACTGCTAATACACCGGCAAAAGAGGGACTAATTGCTGCTTATGACTTTGAAAATATTGAAGGCTTAACAGTTCCAGATATTAGTAATAGTCCCAATAAACACGATGGAACTCTATTTAACTATCGAGTGGAAGGAGCTATTGATGTTCAATCCTTTAGCGTTGTACAGAACCAGTTTAAGACAGGAAGGGCTAATGAGAATGAAACAATCCTTGACTTAAACTTAGAAATAGGAGGAAGTAATGGAGAGCGTCCAACATTCAAGAGCCTTAAAATGAAAATGGAAGGCACAACAGCCATTAGTGATGTTAAGAAAATCAATGTTTTATTGAGTAATGATGATGGTACAAAAACTCTTATCGGGACAACAGAACCTAAGGAAGGAGAGATTACAATTGAATTAGATAAGTCTATGGAATTAGGGAGTCAGAAGAGCGTTCTATCTATTGCCTATGATGTAAAAGCCGATGCGAAAGAAGGGAATAAGCTTGATGCAAAACTTCTAGAGCTAACAATGTCCCACAAAGCCCTTAATCTCACAGCAAAAGGAAATCCTAACGGCAATAGAGAAATTCTCTTAGCTCGCAAACGTCTTTTTGCTCCAACGGAGTACGGCTCTCGCAACTGGCGTATCCCTGCCATCATTACAGCTAAAGATGGTTCATTAGTAACAATGACAGATAAACGTAAATTTAATGAAACAGACTTACCTGAAGATATTGACGTGGTTGTTCGCCGTAGTACAGACAATGGACTAACTTGGTCAGAACCATTAACTGTAGCTGAAGGTAAAGGACGAGGCAAAGGCTTCGGAGATGCTGCCCTTGTTATGGCTAAAGACGGAACACTTATTGCAACATTCGTTGGAGGTCCGGGGCTACGAGGAGGAACGTCTGCAAATCCAAATAGAACTTATATATCTAAGAGTAACGATAACGGTGTTACTTGGTCTGCACCAACAGATATTACAGACCAACTCTATGGAGCCAATTGTTCAAATGATGATCGTAAGAGTTGGGGAGGTGTTTTCTGTGCTTCAGGTAATGGACTTTGCACTCGTGATGGACGTATTATATTTGTAGCAGCAGTCAAACAAGGAAGACTATTAAGCAATTACCTATTCTATTCCGATGATAAAGGAGATACTTGGCACGTTTCAGCAAAAGCAATGACAGGAGGAGATGAAGCAAAAGTTATTGAACTTAACAATAACGACCTACTTATGAGTATTCGCCGACAGGGAGGAGGAGAGCGTTATTACACCAAGTCAAGCGATAAAGGTCAAACGTGGACTCCAGTAAATACTTGGTCTGAGCTTATTGAACCTAACTGTAATGGAGATATGATTTACTATACTTCTACAGTTGATGGTTATGAACGTAACCGTATCCTCCATAGTATTCCAAATCACAATACAAGTAGAAGGAACGTAAGCGTCTTTGTTAGCTATGACGAAGGTAATACGTGGAATACAAAACGTAGCCTTGTTACAGGAGCTTCAGCTTACTCATCTCTATGTAAACTTCAAGATGGGACAATCGGTATTTATGTCGAAGAAACAGATCCGACAACAGCAAGTGGCTATTCTCTTTATTTTATGAACTTCTCTCTAAACTGGCTAACTCAAGGAAAAGATCAATACCACGTCCCAAACTCAGGAGTCGTTGTCCTTGATGCCCCCACATTTACTCCTGATGGTACAGAGAAGTATGTGGATGAAGTAACAGTTACAATCAATCACCCAACCGAAGGTGTTACACTCCATTACACTCTTGATGGAACAGAACCAACAAAAGACTCCCCTATCTACTCTGAACCTATCAAATTAAAGAAAAGTACAAATATCAAAGTTTATGCAATCAAAGAGGGAGCAATGTCAAGTGATATTGTATCTGCTTACTTTCGAGTTCGTAACTCAAATGAGTATGAAACTTGGGACGAAACAGCTCATCCTCGCAAAGGGACAAACCGGGTTCTTCAATCTCTAACTGTTGAGGGGGCTACAGTGAATGGAGTTGCCGAAAACTTCTCAACAGAAGTTGCTGGAGAAAATGCGACTTCACAAAGTAAAATTGTTTATGACAAGACTGCTGACATACTAAAAGTAACAATTGGCGATGAGCTAACGATTAAACCTAAGACAAAAGACTTAGTATGGATGCACTACTATGTTTTCGTTGATTGGAATCAAAATATGGAGTTTGAAGATGATGAACTAGTTTCATTCTCTCACTTCAGTGCCGATGGTCAAACCTATTTGGATAGTAAGGGGAATACCGTTAGTGCTGGGACACCTCCGTCATCTCTACCTGTATTTACAGTGCCAGACACTGCTAAGCTAGGGAAAACACGTATTCGTTTCAAGGTAGATTGGAATAGCAAAGACCCAAATGGTAATACAAGTCCTCGTAACTTACTATCAAATAACAATGGTACTATCTGCGATTTTACAATTGAAACATTTGCAAAGCCAGCATCTATTCAAAGCTTAATAAATAAGCACAATGTTTACGTTGCTCAGAAGCACCTATATATCAAAGGTCTAGAGAGCCAAGCTAAGGTCTATATCTATAATCTAAGTGGAGAACTAATACAAACACTTGAAAGTAATCAAGAAAAGCTTAGTTTAGCAAACCTTCAAAAAGGTATTTATATCATTAGCATTGAGCATAAAGGCAAAAAACAAGCTTATAAAATTAGTCTATAAACTTGTTCGATAAGCATAATAAAAAGTTAGGCTGTGGCAAGTGCCACAGCCTAACTTTTTTATTGAAAGTAAAGAAACCTCTACTTGATGACACCAAGCTCTTTACCAACCTTAATAAAGGCTGATATTGCTTTGTCAAGGTGCTTTTCATCGTGAGCAGCAGAGAGCTGAACACGAATGCGAGCTTCTCCCTTAGGTACTACTGGATAATAGAAACCAGTAACATAGATACCTTCGTCAAGAAGTTTAGCTGCATAATCTTGAGAGAGCTTTGCATCGTATAGCATTACAGCACAAATGGCACTCTGTGTTGGTTTGATATCAAAACCTGCCTCAAGCATACGAGAACGGAAATACTCAACGTTGTGCATTAGCTTAGAATGAAGCTCATTGCTTTCTTCCAACATTTTGAAAACTTCAATACCAGCACCTACTACAGCTGGAGGAATTGAATTTGAGAATAGATATGGACGAGAACGCTGACGTAGCATATCAATAATTTCCTTTGGTCCAGTAGTAAATCCTCCGATTGCACCCCCAAAAGCTTTACCAAGCGTACCTGTATGAATATCAATACGTCCATAACAATCAAACTGCTCAGCCACACCACGACCAGTAGCACCAACAACTCCAGCAGAGTGACACTCATCAACCATTACAAGTGCATCATACTTATCTGCCAAATCACAAATCTTATCCATAGGTGCGACGTTACCATCCATAGAGAAGACACCATCGGTTACGATAATCTTAAAACGACAAGATTGAGCCTCTTGCAAAGCTCTCTCCAAGTCTTCCATATCTGCGTTAGCATAACGGAAACGCTTAGCCTTACAAAGACGCACACCATCAATAATAGAAGCGTGATTTAATGAATCGCTAATAATAGCATCTTCTGCAGTAAAGAGAGGTTCAAAGACTCCCCCATTAGCATCAAAACAAGCAGCATAGAGAATAGTATCTTCTGTCTTAAAGTAGTTCGAAATTGCACGTTCTAATTCTTTATGCATATCTTGTGTCCCACAGATAAAACGGACAGAACTCATACCAAAACCGTGACTATCCATTGCGTCCTTAGCTGCCTTAACCAAACGAGGATGATCAGATAGTCCGAGATAGTTATTGGCACAGAAGTTAACAACGTCCTGACCTGCTCCAACCTGAATATCTGCATTTTGGGGCGTAATAATGATACGTTCTTTTTTGTACAGTCCAGCCTCTTCAATTGCTTTTAATTCCTCGGCAAGGTACTGCTTCATTCCTTTGTACATAGTTATATTTGTATTATTGGATTAAACTTATGCTTCCTCCTCTTGCTCAGAAAAATCTGTAAAACCAGCTTCAAGAAGGATATTATACCAAGTATAGAGTTTCTTGATATCATTTGGATAAACACGATCTTGATCAAAGTCTTCAAGAATTGTTTTAAATGATGCAAATAGTGCTGACTTATCCTTTAGGGATTTTACATCAATCGGTTTTCCCTCATTCTTTTCATATACCAAAGTCAAAACCTTAGACAACGGAACATCTTCACTATAAGTAAACATTGAAATGTTACGCAATGAAATAACGTGATCCTTAGCGTGAGCTGGAAAACGTTTTCCATCAACTAAAGATTCTACAATAAGGGTATTTTTCCCTTGACTAATAAGACGGAAAAGCCCTGCCTTTCCTGAGATTGATAAAATAGTTGTTAGCATTTCCTTTATATTAAAATAATTACTCCACAAATATAAGCAAAACTTACAGCTCCACAAAAGCTTAACCTAATGTTTTTTCTAGAAGTATACACTTAAGTCTTGCAAAGGATACTCTATAGGGATATGATACTTTTCGATTGTTGTTTCGGAAGGCTTAGTAACCAATTTAACGAGCAAATATAGCCTATTAAAGTTTTTGTACAATTTCTTCCAAAGGGGAAGTTTGTTTTACCTTAAGGGCATTAGCTAATGCTAAAATAATAATTGTATTTAGCATATAGTAGCAATACGTTTCGATAAGACTTTGACTGGCTTAGCAAGCAACTCAGCGAAGAAGTTAATAACCGAAGCAAACCACATTCTCAGCAAGAAACTTTAGCTACCCCTTAGATTATTTATTCAATACCCTAAATTCAAAAGAATATTTAGGAGACAAGTGGTTTAAACATCTAAAAAAGTAAGCGATAGACCTTAGCCTAACGCTTACTGACAAAATTCAATCTATTTTTATCCTATAAACCTGTAGCAATATATCAGGACAAAATAGCTCTTACTTCTTACCGAAAAGACGAGCGAAGAAACCTCTTTTTTTCTTAGGCTCTTTGCCTTTCAAGACAAGCTCATCAAGTAAACGTGGACACTTACCCCACTTGTCAATAACAAACAAGACATAGCGAATATCTACCGAAATGGTACGTTGCAAGTCTGGCTCAAACTCAATATCACCACTCATTGCTTCCCAGTTTCCGTCGAAAGCAAGTCCAATTAGTCGTCCATTCTTATCAAAGACAGGGCTACCAGAGTTCCCCCCTGTAATATCATTATTAGACAAGAACGCGACGTGCATTGAGCCATCCTTATCTGCCCAACGTCCAAAGTCTTTATCAACTAAAAGCTTATAGAAGTCAGCCTTCAAATCAAACTCAGTATCCTTAGGCACATACTTCTCTAGGATACCCTTAGTCGTTGTATAGTAACGGTAGCGAGCTCCATCCTTTGGAGCATAACCACCAACCTTACCATAGCTCATACGCATTGTAAAGTTTGCGTCACTAGGCATTGGACGCTCTGGGTCTTGCTCTTGACGACCAGCAAAATACAAACGATTACCTCGGTCGATAATAGTTTGATTAGCCTCAACATCACCCTTAATACCACGATACATATTGAAGAAAGCTCCAAGCAAAGGAACAGCAGGGTCAGTCTTTAGACGCTCCCCTAGCGTACCATTCTCATAAGCTTCCATTAGCTTCTCTCTGTATGGGATAATACTAGCCGAGAAAACAGCCTTAGCATAAGCCTTCAAGTCGCCGTTGTATTTGTTATTAACTTCACCAAAAAGCTCTTTTGCCACCTCTTTAGGGAAGTTCTTACGAATGATTTCAAGCATAGCAGGTAAAACCTTTTCGTCCAGACTTGGACTATAATCTTTATAGGTTTTATTCAGTTCTACTATAATATTCTTCTTAGCTTGCTCATCAGGAGTATTTGCCAGCCCAAAGACCATATTAGTCAACTTAACAAGCTCCGTTCCTCCATAGAGCGTTTCGAAGAGGTAGGTTAGCTTACGATTTGCTTCACCCGAAGCTTCATAAGCCTTCTTCATCTCAGATAAAACATTCTTATACTTAGGACGGCTGTTTGCCCAGTTTTGGAAACGAGCCTCTTCAGCTTGTTTACGCTCAATAACGTGCAACTTCTTAATACCTCGGTTCATTCCGATAGAATTTTTCCAATAGTTTGCACTATGAGCGTATTTAGTCGCATATTTAATGCGAGTATCTTGGTCAGCATTCATAGCCTTACGCCAAATCGCTTGCTTAGCACCACGAGCTTCGATACGAGGAGCATTTTCATTCTCCATCATACTCTTAATGCCAAAAGAAGGGATATAACGCTCTGTAGAACCTGGGAACCCGATTGTCATTGCATAATCATTAGGTTGAATGCCAGCTGTAGAAACTTCTGCACTACTGATAGGCGTGTAAGGCACATTATCTTTGCTATAGTTTGCAGGCTTGTTGTCCTTATTAGCATATACACGGAAAACAGAGAAGTCCCCTGTATGACGTGGCCACATCCAGTTATCTGTATCACCACCGAACTTACCTACCGAACTAGGAGGAGCAAAAACAAGACGTACATCCTTGAAAACAGTATAAGTAATCATATAGAACTTATTACCAGCATAGAATGGCTCAATGATAACGCTCTTAAATGGGTCATTGAGTCTTGCTTCTTCATCTGAAACAAGCTTAGCACTCAGTTCATCAACTTTCTTGATACGAGCGACTTCATCTTTCTCCTTATCAGCTTCCTTAACGATTTTATCAGTAACATCAACCACACGTGTTAGATACTTAACAGTCAAACCTTCAATAGGAATTTCTTCAGAGAAACTCTGAGATACAAAACCATCACGCAAGTAATCGTGATTAACAGACGAAACCTTCTGAATAGAACTAAAACCACAGTGGTGGTTTGTCATAATAAGTCCCTTCTGAGAGGTTGTAATACCTGTACACCCTCTTCCAAAAATCACAACAGAACTAGCAACACTCTTACCATCAAGGTTATATAGCTCATCTGGAGTAAGCTTAAAACCAAGCTTCTTCATATCTTGGTAATTGCCATTTGTCAAGGCGTGCAATAGCCACATACCTTTGTCAGCCTTAGCAACGCTTGTCAGTGTCGTCAGAGCTAAGAAAAGAATTAGGGCTTTTCTAAAAAAAACTTTCATCATTTAATTATCTTTTATATTAGTAAATCATCTATGAACAAAGATACACAAAAATAGTCCAACACAAACGCCTTTCTCAGCCTATAATCAAAAGTTTTAGCCTTATTTTACCTAAAGGCTCTCGCGTCCTAAATAAATATTCTTTTTTAATAGCAATCCTTCTTTTTGAAGTAATAAAATTCCCCTTGCCTTGAGGCTAATCTTTGGCTCAAGATGAAGGAGTGGATACGAGCTGGTCGCTGAGCTTGTCAAAGCGTTGTCAAAGCGTTGTCAAAACGCCGAAATATAAGATAAAATCGGCTCATTTCGACAAGCTCAATGACCGAATAGAGCCTATTAAAGTTCCCGTATAAATCTATATTTCTAATAGTTAAGGAGGAATATTAAGATTTGGCACATAAGCCTAAGATTTAGACACGGTTTCTTTCTTTTATCCTTACAAAATAAAAGTCTCCTCACGTGGAGACTCTAGGTACTGTCTTAAAAAGCAAATAATCTAGGGT
>PDWI01011715.1_pt1 | contig 18898 bp, 17 predicted proteins | sample 1430891 | NCBI WGS metagenome assembly PDWI01 (sample SAMN01162508, study PRJNA174530) | Oral metagenome, whole genome shotgun sequencing project. | biome: Marine environment; feature: Marine mammal; material: Swab sample of the gingival sulcus; isolation source: swab sample of gingival sulcus...
ATTTGTATTTTTATGTTTTCCACCCAAACAGGTGAAACGAACAGGTCGCAAAACGCTGATAATCAAATGGTAACCAAATAAACCTTCGGATTTGAGGTATATAGTAAAAATAAAAATTATATTTCGTATTTGAATCTGCTATTTTTATTTTTTTTTATAAAAAAACATTTTTATTTTTGTAGAGATTTATAAAACTATAAAAACATTACATTATGAAAAAAATTAATTTTATTTTATCTTTTTTAATCGTTTTAGTTTTGAGCGTATCTAGTTGTACTTCTATTAGTAAATCTATGAGAACGCCCAACAGCCGTGTTGATATGACAAAAGGCGACTTTGAGTTTTCGGAACAAGTAACAGGTGAAGCATCTGCTACTTATATTCTTATGATTGATTTTGAAAGATTATTTTCTTCGAAATCCGGTAACATAGAAACTGAAAATTCTACATTTTCGTTAATAAATATTCCTGTTGTAGGTGCGTATGCAAGCTTTTTAGACCCTAACGGACAAGTGAAAGGTTATGCACTTCACGATATGATGGAAAAAAATCCGGGTTACGATGTTGTTTTTTATCCTCAATACGAAGTTGTTAGAGAATCACCTATCGGAATTCCATTCCTATTCCACAAAGCTACTGTAAAAGCTACAGCCAGATTGGCAAAACTAAAACAATAGGATTGTAAAAGCAAACGTTAGGTTAGCAAAAATTAAAAGGGTTGTGAAAGCAACCTTTTTTTTATTTTTTGAATAAGAAAAACCAGTTTTTTGGCCAAAAACATCAAAAAAATATGAGGATTATTTAATCCCCGCATTCCATACAAAATTACCAATAATTTTAGCAACCCGTAAGAGCGATTTTTTCGCCCTTGTGTAAAATTTTTAGCGGTCTGTTTGTATTTTCTGACCACACAAAACCTATTTGTCTGCCATTCATAAACAACACGTAGTTCTGCTTGATAAACAACAAAATCCTCGCCTCCTTACCGAAAAATCATAGAATAAGGTCTTTGAATTGCTTCGCTCAACTCTGCAATACCTATATTTCTACTTTTTCGGATATATTCACGACCGCCCAAAAACACCAAAATCGTAGGAATGGCAAAAATGCTATTTTGACCGGCAATTTCCTGACTGTGTTCTGTATCAACGTAATACATTTCTATTTTAGGATATTTTTCTTTTATCAACTCCTCTATTTTAGGTTTCAAAACCTTACAAACGTTACATTTTTCGTGAGAAAAATATAACAAAAAAGCGTCTTTCGTTGCTTTCAACTCATCTAATTCTTTGATTGTTGCTATTGTTTGATATTTTTCCATTTTCTATTTATATTTTTTTATTTTATAATTGCGAACTACTCCCCATAAATAACTGATTACCAACAACTTAAATTGTATTTTTTTTTTTCAATCTACCTAAGCACTACCTCCGCCCTATCTAAGCAATCTACACTTCCCTCAAATGGCGTAAAAATAAGCCAATTAGTTAAGCGCTCCAAACGATAGAAGTGTTATTTTACCGTACTTTGAGCGTTCGTTACAATCTGCTGAAATATCAGCGAATTAAAAATTATTTTTCTTTCAGAGTAATTTTCAATTCAAACAAACCTTTTGCCACGCCATTATTTCCGGCAACCCCAATAACGGCTTTGTAAGGCTTGGGAGATGCTTCAAATTCAATTGCTCTGGTTTTGTTTTCGGACAATTTGTAATCTGCAAAGCAATCCATGCACGAATCCGAAAAAGGTATAATTTCGGTACTCGTTGGAGGCAATTGCAAAGTCCACAAGCTGAGTTTGGTTTCTTTTTGCAACGGAATTGCCAAAACCGACATAACATAATTTGCCGGGATTTGAGCCGAATAAACAATTTGATTGCCTGAAAATTTTTCGTTGTACATTTCCGAAAAACAATTTACATTTTTTTTAGTAGCCCACGACAAATCCAAAATTTTAATGCCCTGTGCCAAATCGCCATTGTAAGTCAGAGTTTTGTTAGCTTTGACTTTGATGTCGTAAACTGTCAGCGCTTGTTGTTTGTCGTGCTTAAATTTGTCGGACAAATACATTTCCAAAATAAATCGTCCGTTGTTATTCCGATTGGCACCGGCAACTCCAATGATTATATTAGCCGAATTTTCGCCGGTTGTAAAAAGTAGATTTTTTGATTTAGTCAATTTTGTTGCCGATTGATTTTTTTTATCAAAATCCGACAAACACGTTATGCAATTTTTCAAATCAGGCACAATCGAATAATCGGTATTTGCGAGTTCGTAGGCATACAAGCTCAGATTTTCGTTATTCCGCGAAGCAATCAATTTTATGTAAAATTTGGAATTTGGCGGAACTTGCAGCGCATAAATCACATGCTTGCCGTTAAATTTAGATGCCGATTCTTTGTCAAAACAATTAACTTCCGGTCGCCAAGCCCAGCTCAAATCGGGCATTTTTATACCATCGTTCAGATTGCCGGACAGAAAAAATTTTTCATCTAGTTTTATTTCCGATATTTGTTTTACGTACTTAGGTAATTGCGATAACAGACTGTTATACAACATCATAAACATAAAAAAAGCAAGTGTTTTTTTCATTTTTTTGGCTTTTGGCTTTTTGCCTTTTCTTAATAGCAAAGAACGCAAAGTTTTTTTTCGCAAGACACTATTTTAGTATTCTTTACGGTTATTTTGCGTTCTTTGCGGTTGGGTATCGTAAAAATTATTGCAAACTTTTAGCTTTTTCAATTAAATTTACGAAATCTGTTTTGTAATTGTATGGATTGTAAGAACTTGCTCCCGTAGCCCAATATTTTATTTCATCATACGAAATTTGAGGCATATTTTGAGAATTTCGCAAAACAAGTGCAAAAGCCGCTACCGAAGCAGCAAAACGTGTATTTTCGGAGGCTTCCGAGAATTTTTTATTAGTATCGTGAACATCAAAATCAAACGCATTGCTAATATTTTCGTTCGGCAATTTGTAACGAACAGCCACATTTAGAGCTTTTTGGTTGTCCGCAATGCTATCGTGCAAAATCAACTCGTACAGCGCCGTAACGTCCTGGTCTGCACCTATTTCGCCGGCATCTACGCTATCTACGTCAAACTCGTCATTACTCAAAACGCGATTTTCATAACCAATTAAGCGATAGGATTTTACAACACCAGTATCAAATTCAACTTGAACTTTTACGTCTTTTGCAACTGCATAAAAACTATTAAATTCGTTGATAAAAACCTTTTCGCCTTGTTGTAAATTATCAATAAATTCGTAATTTCCGTTACCGTGATTAGCTATTTGTTCCACAGTTCCTTCCTGCAAATTACTCCTGCCAAATCCCAAAACTGTCAAAAATACTCCGCTTTTTCTTTTTTCTTCAATCAGTTCAACCAATTCCTCTTGCGAAGAAATTCCAACATTAAAATCGCCGTCTGTTCCCATAATAATTCGGTTGTTTCCGCCCTCAATAAAATTGTCTTGTGCCAACTTGTAAGCTCTCTTTATGGCATCGCCACCGTTGGTTGAACCTTCTGCCGAAAGCTTTTTTATCTTCTTGATTATCAAATCCTTATTACTTCCCGGCGTTGGTTTAAGTAGAGTTGTCACTTTCCCCGAATACGTAACAATAGAAACTCGGTCGCGATAGTCCAATTTTTCCTTAACAAATTTGATCATACAGCTTTTGAATAAACCAAGTTTCAAATAATCGTCCATCGAGCCGGAAACATCAACAAGCAAAACAAAATTAGTTCCTTTCCGCTCGTCGCCTAAGGTATGTCCCTTAAAACCAATGCGTAACAACCTGTGAGCGGTATCCCACGGACATTGTGCCATTTCGGCATCGTACCCAAAAGGCAAGCCATTTTGAGGTTCGGCATAATCGTATTGAAAATAATTTATAAATTCTTCGGTTCTAATCATATTAGGAAACGGTATTGCGTTCAAATACAACAATTGCCTGCAATTTGAATACGAAGCGCCATCTACATCTACCGAAAATGTCGAAATATTATTTGTGGCTGTTTCGATAAATTGATTTTCAATAATATCATTGTACTGAGCTTGAGGTTGCAAATCAAGAGCTTCGCCTTTCTCCGATTTTTGGCAACCAATAATTAAAACCTGTAAAACGACCATCAAGGTAAAATATGTAATTTTTTTCATTTCTTTTGTTTTTTTGATTTGTGATTTTGGAATCTTACGCCTGTGTATCTAAAAATTTTAGACATATAGGTTTCATATTTTTTCCAATGATAAGAAAAAAAAATTAGAAATTACCTTTTAAATTAGCAAACAAGTCTTTTGAATTTGTAACTTGCACTTTTCAATCTTATTTTATGTAAACCGGAAATTACTTTTTACCTTAAATCCGCAGTTTTTTTCGTTATGAAAAGTCTAAATGCTTGCCTGCCAAAAAGTGAACGCAGATTTTTGGTTTTATTAGAAATGTTCAACAATTTTAGTAAAGAATATTTTTATGACAAATAGTTCTATTTTTTATAATAAACTGATAATCAGCTCATTACCCACCCACAAAAGCTCACATAACTCACTAATAATCAACACTATAACTTTTATTTTTAAAACTTTTATTTTTTAACTTTTAACTTTTATTTTTTAACTTTTAATTCAACAAAGTGTTTTCTGATGAATAGTGGGCATAAAAAAATGGTTGCCACGCGACAACCATCTTCAACCTTGTTTGAACTTTTAATAAAAAATTAGTATTAATCAAAAAACTATTTTCTTGATTTCCAAACTTCAACCAAACTCACATCAGCATCTTTAAATTCTGAAATAGAGGTAGTTAATGTCAGTTTTTCTTTTTTCTTCATTTTTCTGTCCCAAAATACAACCGGCATTTTTTCCAAAGGTTTTTTACCGTTTGAATTAAAATAAGTTTCGTCGCCGGCAAAATAGAAAACATAAGGCGATTTTTTATCGTATTGATAAAGATTTACATCTTCCGGATTTTCAAATTCAAAAATAATTTCGCCACAAAGTTCGCCATTTTTCTCATACAATCTTTTGCTTCTCACTTTTGCGTTTGGGTAATCTTCTTCGAGCCCCTCGCCCACAATGTATTTGTCCAACAATTCGTTATAATCGGCCAATGATGTACTGTCGGGGTCTTCGTCGTCATACATTTGCGAAAAAATGTTTACGTGTGTAATTGTTAGCGTGCCGGAATTTCCATCTTTAAATTCAAATTCGTATTCTTTGTATTGCGCTGTTAAACAACCTGATAGAACAATTATTGCACTAAAAAATAATACTAAAAAAGAGTAACGTTTCATAATTTTATATTTTATTTATTATAGTAACAAAAATAATTAATATGTAAGATTAAAAAAATTTTTTTTTACTACTTCAATTTCTTTGCCAAAAAACACCTTAGATTCATTTTTTTATTTTTATTTTTTTTATTAATAATTCCAGCACCCATAAACACACATAACAACTTAATAATCAAGCACTTACAAGACCAGCACATTCTATCGGTAAGTATATTTTTATTTTTGAAAAAAAATCAATTTTAAAAAGAAATTAGAATATAACTTTTTGTTTATCAACACTTTTCAGAATAACATCAAAATATTGTAAACAAAATCTTTTATTATTCGTAAGTAAAAACTAACTTTGCAGAACAAAAATCAAAAGGTAAGCTAAAATGAAAAAAATCTTCATAAATATAAAAGAATTACTAAAAGCAGAAGCAGAAAATAGAGAAAAAATCTGCGGAAGCGATATGAAAAAAATTGGTCGTATCGAAAACGCTTTTTTGATAATCGAAGACGATAAAATTGTAGAATTTGGCAAAATGCCGGAACTCGACAAAGCAAAACTCCAAAATGCAGAAATTATAGACTTAAAAAATGAACAATTTTTGATGCCTACTTTTGTCGATAGCCACACCCATATTGTGTACGCCGGAAGTCGCGAAATTGAATTTGTAGATAAAATAAACGGTCTGTCGTACGAAGAAATAGCCAAAAGAGGCGGCGGGATTTTGAACTCGTCGGAATTGCTGAAAAAAACAAGCGAAGCCGATTTGTACGAACAAGCAAAAAATAGAATTTACGAAATGATAAGTCTCGGCACCGGAGCCGTTGAAATAAAAAGCGGTTACGGTTTGGACACCGAAAACGAACTAAAAATGTTGCGAGTTATAAAAAAATTGCAACAAACAATGCCAATAACTATCGTGCCGACTTTCTTGGCGGCTCACGCTGTTCCGGTAAATTACAAAGGGCGTCAAACAGAATTTGTTGATATGGTGATAAATGAGATGATTCCGCTTGTGGCAGCCGAAGAACTTTCGGATTTTATCGATGTTTTCTGCGACAGAGGATTTTTCACCGTCGAAGATACAGAACGAATTTTGACCGCCGGCATGAAATACGGTTTTCGGCCAAAAATTCACGCAAACGAACTCGATTTTTCGGGAGGCGTGCAGGTTGGTGTAAAATACAACGCGCTGTCGGTTGACCACCTCGAATATGTTGGCGATGCAGAAATTGAAACTCTGAAAAACTCGGAAACTATGCCAACGGTTTTGCCCGGGTCGGCATTTTTCCTAAGTTTGCCGTATTCGCCTGTGCGAAAAATGATTGAAGCCGGCTTGCCCGTAGCGATGTCGTCGGATTACAATCCGGGTTCGTCGCCCAGCGGAAATATGAAATTCGTTATGTCGATGGCTTGCATCAAATACAAACTTTTGCCCGAAGAGGCTTTGAATGCAACTACTTCAAATACGGCTTATGCCACCGGATTGTCCAAAACTCACGGCAGCATAACTCCGGGTAAAAAAGCTAATTTTATTATTACTAAAAAAATGTCGAGATTTGAGTTTTTCCCCTATGCCTTTGGAAGCGATTTGATTGACAAAGTTTACATCAACGGAAAAATTTTTGACAGACAATAAAAATGCAGCAAAAATATCAAATACGCGATCTCGAAAAAATTACAGGGATAAAAGCTCATACGATAAGAATGTGGGAAAAACGGTACGATTTGATAAAACCAAGTCGTACCGAAACCAACATCAGATACTATGATGAAAACACGCTTAAAAAGTTTTTACTGATAACAAAACTTTATCATAGTGGACTGAAAATCAGTGACATATCAAAACTATCAATAGAAGAATTGAAAGAAAAAGTGCTTTTGTTGAATCCGATAGAAGTTACTTTTGACAGCTGGCTTTCGGAGTTATTTTCGAGTATCGTAAACTTTGATAATTACGAATTTGAACGAATCATAAGAGACAGTATTTTTAGTTTCAATCTGGACAAAACAGTTACTGACTTTCTGCTTCCGTTTGCCAATCGGATAGACACGCTCTGGAAAGCAAGTTCGATTACGCAAGAACACAAATTGTTCGTTTTTGAAAATATAAAACAACTTTTGCATAATATTGCTTATTCGGTTTATCGAAATTTTACGAAAGGGGAAAAAAAGATTGTTCTGTTTACGGACAACAACGAAATAAATTATTTCATTTTGCTATACGCAAAAATTATTCTCACTCGCAACAATTACAATGTTATTTTCTTGAATAATGTTGAAAATTTGAATAGTTTTTTTAATAATATAAAAAGCTACAATTCAAACAGATTTTTGTTGGCTGTACCCCAAAACAGAGAAAAAGCCGAACGAACAATAAATTTTATAAAAACAAATACGAAACAATTATTTTATTTGATAGACCTAAATTATCATTTCGATATTGAAGCTAAAAATATTATTCTGATAAATAATTTGGACGAATTGGAGGCGGAAATCTGAGGCATTTTTTGCGTAATCCGCCTTATGTTCCGTCAAAATTACGACATCAAAACAAACACTTCGTAAAAAAAAACAGATCTATAATACTAATTATTAGCAAGTTATAAAAAATAGAAAATAAATAAGGGGAAATTATTTTTTTTTTAATTTCTTACCTGTATATTTGTATTGGCGTTTGAATGATATACTTATGTTTGGTGTTTACATTAACTCATATTATTACAAAAACACAGGTTATCATTCTTACGCTTTTTTTTGAGAATTAAGGCAAAATCACAATACGTAGTCCCAAACTGCGGTTCCCCTCAGTCGGATAGCCGTCAAGACGAAAAGTTACACGCGAATACTGATAAGTTTCGTGCCAATTTCCGCCACGAACAATCCGATACCTGCCGGATTCGGCACCGGTAGGATTAGTTTGCGCCTCATCTGAATAATCGCTGAACCAATCGTTACACCATTCTGCAACATTGCCACTCATATCGTAAATCCCCAATTCGTTGGCTTTTTTTGTTCCTACCATGTGGCTTCCTTTTTCGCTGTGCAAATTATTATCAGGATTTACAGAATTATCCGAATACCACGCCACTTCATCAATATTATCACTACCCGAATATTTGTAATTTTGACTTTTGTTTCCGCCCTTAGCTGCGTATTCCCACTCAGCTTCGGTTGGAAGCCTGCCGCCTACCCATTCGGCGTAAGCAACTGCACCATACCAAGTTACCATAATTACGGGGTAATTCTCTTTGTCGGTTTTCACTTTGTATTTTCCGTCAACCAACTCTATTTGACAGTTATCATTACTTACATCTAACCAAATATTTTCATCGTTTTGATGTTTGCCTTTGGCGTTTAAGAATTTGGCATATTGGGCATTGGTTACCTCGTATTTACCTATATAAAAATCACTTAACGTTACTTGATGTTGAGGCCATTCGTTAGGTTCTCCCACCTCGTAGGGGTTGCCCATCAAGAAAGTGCCACCTTCTACAAATACCATATCTTCGGGAATTTGTTTTGGCACCACTGTTATTTTGCAAGTAGCTGTTTTGTTGTTGTTTGTGGTAGTTATAGTTGTTTTGCCAACTTCCAAAGCAGTTACTTTACCATTGTCGTCTATTGTTGCCACCGTATTATCGCTACTTGTCCACGTTAATGAGTGGTCAGCGTCGTTTTCGGGCAATACCGTTGCACTCAATTGAAAACTTTTACCAACTTCTAATTAGTTTCTGCAAGCGTTAAACTCTCTTCGTTACAAGACGCAACAAACAATATACTCACTACAAGTATTCCTAATATTTTTAATTTATTTTTCATTGATATTTTATTACAACAACACTTCTTTGTTAAATTAAAAGTTAAAATTTAAAAAGTTAAAGCTATTGCACTGACTACCGGTCTATCACAAGAGACCACGACACATAAAGCTTTGATTATTAGGTGATTGAAAAGCAACACAGAACTATTGTTTCAACAAATCAGCCCTATATAACAGTCTAATAATCAAAAACTTACGGAACAAAACTTTAATTTATAATTCACCTTTACTATCGGATTAAGTATATGCGCTATGGCGTAACTAAAAGCACCACGCCCAAAGTCCGCCACAAAGCTAAGCAAAATTTATTTTATTTTGCTATATTTTTCCAAGCAAAATAAAATGAATTTTGCGGATTGAAAGTAAGTCGTTCAAAGTTCGCACGTAGCAACCATAGCGTATATATGGTGTTGTGCAGGCGTATTTAATTTTGAAAAACATTTGTATTCAGCAACAAATCACATCAACTTTTTGATTTCTTCTTCTGTTAAACGTTCTTCTTTTTCTCTGGCTTTGGCTTCTTCTTTTTGTCTGCGTTCTTCTTTTTCTCTGGCTTTGGCTTCTTTTTCTCTGGCTTTGGCTTCTTCTTTTTGCCTGCGTTCTTCTTCCAATTTTGCTTTGTATTTATACTCTACATCTGTGCGGACGGTGGTAATCTCCGACTGATGAATACGTTGTTTTTTTATATAAATGTCATAAGCTATCTTGTCGTCGCGAGATAAATTATCAACTCGCAATATTTCTTTGGCTTTTTCTAAACCTTTAGCCTTAAAGTTATCTTTTATTTCATTGTTTTTTAAGAAGTAAATCCACTGGTCTAATGGGGTTTTAGCATTTTTGTTAAAAGCATTAACTTTGATTATGTAGTATTGTGTAAACAACTCTCTAACTTTTTCGGCATTGTATAGTTTTTTCTGTTTGTCAGATAGTTTCAGAGTGTCGTGAAGGTTCATACCTCGAAAGCTGCCGTCGCTGACATAAATGTAATCTTTGCCCACTCCAAGCGGAAAATACACAATATTGATGGAGTAAACTTTGGTGAGTTTTCCGTATTCGTCGCCTGTATTGAGACGCTCGGAAATTAGCTTGGCTTGTCCGTAGAGCATTCTATGATAGTAGTCGTCTTCTCGTTCGTTTTGTACTTCTATGAGCATTAAATTACCCTTAACATCTTTTACAAGAATATCTACTCGATTATATTTATCGGTATTATTTTGTTGATTTCCTTCGCTTTCCAGTATTTCTTGGATTTCTACATCAAACATTAATAATTCTGATAAAAAACCTTCCAGTATCTCAAAATTGGCTTTGTTGCGAAGTAGTCGCTTAATTGCCCAATCGAATTTTATGTGTTTTCCTGCCATAACATTGGTGTTTTTCAAATTAATTCCTTTCGCAAAGATAATTTTTTTTTTGTTAATTGATGAAAATTTATTTTTTAATGCTGTACAACCTGAAAACTTACGTCGTTCAGATTTAGCGAAGTGTTCTTTTTATTTTTTGAAATTTTATATCTATCGAAATGAAATTTTCATCTTTCACCAATGCGCCAATTTTCAAAACACCTTTAATTCCGTCGGCAGTTTCAAACGCCAAAATTTCGTTTTCTTTCACATCTTCAATTCCGTTCCCCCCGCCTTGGTGTGAAGTCGAATTTATTTGCAAGGTGCTAATGGTAGTTTCGTCTATTTCCTCCCAATTGCCTGTAAACCTGTCGATTTTAGTTGATTTTTTGTTTTCTGTTGTGTAAAGAACTCCATTTTCCAGAAAAATATTTTTTATAAAATCGGCATCGGGCGACAATATTGAATACCCGTACTCATCGTCGAAAACGAAAGCCAAATCGCCATTTTCAGAAGTTCCGTCTTCCGTATTGATAGTGTTATCTTCGATATTGAATATAAATTTAGATCCCAATTTTTCAGCATCAAAAGAAGCCTGTACTTTCTCAAACGAATATATCGACAAATTGTCATTTTGCAAATTTATCATACTCGAAATTTTCGATTCAAGTCCGCTATTTTCATCTATCACCGAAAATTCTACCGCCAGATTTAGCAAATCGTCCAACCCTTCGGGCACAATGTAAACACATTCGCCGGTTACGACTTCTGTTGTCGAATAATTTTTTGAAAACACAGTTTCACCTTGCGAATCTTCAACAAACAAAGTTCCTATTTTGCCTTTTTTTTCAATATCGGGCGTTAGTGTAAATTTATAAACAACTGTATCACTTCGTTTTACAATCGTATCCAAAGGACTAACCACTATTTCTACTATTGCGTCATTTTGGCAGGAAAAAAAAACAACACTTAACAATAAAAAAGTTAATATTTTATAATGTGTTCTCATATTTTTAGTTTTATAAATTAGATATTTTTAATTGTTTGTTAGTCAGCACATTCCGCGTCAGCCCCGTACACAACTGATTATCAACTCTTTAACAAAGCGACAACAAGACATTCTAACCACCTAACAATCAGCACTATAACTCGCGCTTTTTTGTTTGACGAAGTATTTGATTATTCAAAAGTAATAAAAATTATAGAAATAAAAAATTTATAAAAAATAATTTAGCTTCCGTAGGGGCGTTCCCGTATAGCGCCACGAATTGTTTTTTTGAGGGAGAAATTTATTCCCCGCGTCTCCAATTGTAGCGACAAGGCATATCTTGTGTTTACGACCACAATTTCAAATCATTGATATATCTGAAATGTTTTAAATTTAGCGTGTATAACTCACAACCATAATCTATTGCTGTCGAAGCAATCAAAGCATCAGGTAAATCCAAATTATGGCTTAATGAATATTCCGTCATCAAATCAACAAAACGCTTACTAATATTTTCATTTAAAGGTAAAACGGTAAGGCTATCAATATCTTTGCGGATATTCTGCAATTCTCGTTTGTCATAAGCACCAAAAATTAATTCTCCGGCAGTTACCGAACTCATAGCAATATTTTCGAGCCCTATCTTTTTTAAGTTTTCAACTATTTGTCGGTTATTTTTGTAGAACTCAATAAAAATATTTGTATCACAAACAACTAATCTTTTTTCCATGCCTTTTTTCTTAATGTTTCTTGACTTATTTCTCTATCTTGCCAAAGTCCTGCCGACGAAAAGAAATCATGTTTTTGCTCTGTTTTTTTTGTATTTTCTATTTCCGGAAGTTCAACGAAATCAAAATATCGTAAAATTTCACAAATAAAAAGCAATTTTTCTCTATCCTTTATTTTAATTGTTAGAGTTTCCATACATTAATTATTTTAATTATTGTTTTTGCAAAGATATAATTTTTATTGATGTCCAATAAAAAACAAATACATTCGTTTTTCCCGATAAATCCCGTGTGGTAGCCATAGTCGTAGAATGAAAAAAAACGCTTATTTTGACCTGTACATTTTTATTAAAATATTGTCGGAAGGGCGTTGCCGGTAGAGACGTTGCAAGCAACGTCTCTACAATGGATTCCGATACAAGGCTGTCCACAAAATGAAATACGGGAAAAATTTATCAACGAAAATAACGTGATTTTGTTAGAAAAAATATCTATTTTGTCAATAATTCTGTATTTTTACAAATATAATAGTAAAAAAACAAGCCCATTTTGAATAGTTACAGCATTCCTTTCATTACTTTTTCTTCCTGTCGGATACGCACCGCCAAAAATACCAGATATACCGGCAAACAAATAACCAAAGTGTACCAAGCGTTACACAGTAAACCCACTCCAATTAATTCCGGAATTATATTTAGAAAATAATTTGGATGTCGTACAGTTTTGAAAAGAAAACTTTTTTCGATGCGCTGATTTGGTACGATATAAAGTTTTACCGTCCATATATCTCGTAATTTGTATATTACATAAAACAAAATTAAATAAGCAAATGTGATTATTACAACCCCCAAAATCGAAAAAAAGTTAAAAACTATGTTCGTAAAGTATGCCTCAAAAAGTGCTGATAAATAGAATATTAGATGCGCAATTGTCAAAAATAGCGAGTTTTTTTTGCCGTATTGTTTAGCTCCTTTATTTATCAATTTTTTTTCGTTGCTAATAGAAATGTACAACGAGATTAATCGAAGAATAAAAAAAACAAGAAAAGTTATAAAAATGTATCTCATACGTTGATATTTTTTAATTATTAATTACTAAATCTCTGACTATTAAAATCTTACATAAATATCCCTCACAATCAATTAGGGCTTTTTCATAAAACCGAAAATATTTTCTATTTTTTTTAATTAACCGCAAAGCGCACAAAGAATTTCGCCAAGAACGCAAAATAAAACTTAGCGTCCCTTGCGCCAACTTTGCCTCCTTTGCGGTTAAAAAACATCATATCTATGAAGAGCCCGCAACAATCAATGCCCGCCAAAGAGTCTTAAACCCCTAATAGACAGTGATTTACACTATTTAATTTTATTTCTGTAAGAAAGCATAGTGTTAGCCAGAAGCGAAGCTATTGTCATAGGTCCAACACCACCCGGAACGGGGGTAATGTGGCTTGCTTTTGGGGCAACTTCATCAAAATTGACATCGCCTTTGAGTTGCCAACCGGATTTTGTTTTATCGCTTTTGATGCGGGTTGTACCAACGTCAATCACAACAACGCCATCTTTGACCATATCGGCGGTTACAAATTCGGGTATGCCGATTGCTGCCACCAAAATATCTGCTTGTTTGGTTATTTCTTTTAAATTTTGGCTACGACTGTGACAAATTGTTACGGTTGCGTTGCCGAACTCTTTTTTCTGCGACAACAATATCGAAATCGGACGGCCAACAATGTTACTTCTACCAAGCACAACAATATGTTTGCCCGAAGTCTGAATATTAGAGCGTTTCAAAAGTTCTACAATTCCAAAAGGCGTAGCTGATACAAAACCGGGCAAACCGATTGTTAATTTACCGATATTCATCGGGTGAAAACCATCAACGTCTTTGGTTGGGTCGATTGCTTCGATAATTTTTTGTTCCGAAATGTGTTTGGGCAACGGTAACTGAACGATAAAACCGTCCAATTCGCTGTCTTGATTTAGTTCATCTACTATTTTCAACAGTTCTGCTTCGGTTGTGCTTTCGGGCAACTCGATGTGGGTCGATTTGAAACCTACCATCTCGCAGGCTTTTACTTTGTTGCGTACGTAAACCATACTGCCGCCGTCTTCGCCTACAATCACTACTGCCAAATGTGGTGGTCTTTTTCCTTCTGATTTGAGTTTTTTTACTTCTTCTGCTATTTCTAATTTTAGTTGCTTAGAAATAAGTTTTCCGTCAATTAGTTCCATTTTTTTTATTTTAAATAGTTAGTATTTTTTTAGGCTGTTGGCTTTTGGCCGTTAGCCGTTAGCCGTTAGCCGTTGGCTTTTTAACCGCAAAGGGCGCTAAGTTTGCAATTGGCCGTTGGCTTTTTACCGCAAAGGGCGCTAAATTTGCAATTAAATTTGCCGTTTACCTTTTTTACTACAAAGAACGTTATTTTTTGTGTTTTTTGCAATTTTTGAAGTTACAATAGTTCGTTACATTCTCATAACCAACTAATAATCAAAAGGTTACGAAATAAAACTTTAATTAATAATTCCAATAGTTCGGTATTTTTTCGTAACAGACTGATAATCAGCCTCTTATCTGTTTACGAAAATCCTCTATAACTCGCTGATAATCAGAGTCATAGCTTTTAATTTTTAACTTTTAATTTTTAATTTAACGAAGTATTGTAATTCTTCATTCACCATTAATTAGCATACAAAAATTCAAAAGCGCTTTTGTATGCTCCTATTTCGTTTATATAATCGACAAATGCGTTGTAAAAATCGGAGTTACAAATAGTTCCGCTGTCGCCAAAAATCACCAATTTCTTTTTGGCTCTTGTCATTGCTACGTTCATTCGTCGGATATTTTTCAAAAAACCGATTTCGTTTTTGTCATTCGACCGCACAAGACTTATAAAAATAATGTCGCGTTCTTGTCCCTGAAACGCATCTACGGTATTTATCGAAATAATTTTTTTCAACTCGTCCGAAATTTCGGTATCGTTGTCAAAAAAATCTTTCAGCGTGTTCACTTGTGCCTTGTACGGCGAAATTATGCCAATATCTTTTACGGTTTCCAAATTTTCTATTTCACATATATATTTTTTCAAAAAATTGATTGTCAATTCTGCTTCTTCTTTGTTCATCGTACTTTTGGTTTTGGGGTCGATATATTCCGAAAACCCCGTTCCGGCGGTGTCGATAAACAAAATTGGGTTGTCGTTTGCAAAAATTGTATGATTTTTTATCGTTTCGTTCGCAAAAAGTTTGTCGTTGTAAAAATATTTGCTCGAAAATCTCATAATTTTTTCGTTCATTCGATACTGTTCTTCCAGCATTATGTCGGCAGAATTTCTGTTTATTGCCTTTTCAAAAAGCGTTGTTTCAAAACCGTTTTGGGCTGCTTTGTAAGACTTGATGGTTGGTGGCAACTGAAAATGGTCGCCCGCCAAAACCACTCTTTCGGCACGCAAAATCGGTATCCACGTAGCCGGTTCGAGTGCCTGCGCGGCTTCGTCGATAAAAACCGTTCGGAACTGCATATTTTTCAACTGATAATTGTTTGCTCCCACCAAAGTTGTTGCAATTACCTGTGCATTAGCGATTAACGAAAATGTAATGTAATGAATAAGTTGTTTGCTTTCGTCCATCAACTTGCGAGCCTCCGCATATTTTTCTCTGCGTGCAATTCGTTCTTCTAAGCCGAATTTTCGTTTATATTTACCGGCTTCTTTAAATAATTTTTCAGCTTCTCGCCGTATCGTTTTAACGTCTTTGTAATTTGGGTGCTGTGTAATTTTTGTATCGAGCGAATTTTTTAGAATTTTGTCGGTTATGCGTGCCGGATGTCCTATCCGCAAAACATTGACGCCGTTTTCGTCCAACTTTTCAACAAGCAAATCGACAGCGTAATTGCTCGGCGCACACACCAAAATTTGATTTTCCTTTTTTAGCGTATGCAAAATAGAATGAATCATTGTTGTGGTTTTTCCGGTGCCGGGCGGACCGTGAATTATTGCCACGTCGGCTGATTTTGCGACCAAATTCAAGGCTTCGTTTTGAGCTTTGTTCAGTGCCGGAATTTCAACAAATTCTTTTTCTGCAAATTTGGCTTTTTTATCGCCCAAAATTATCTCCAAAAGCTCCGATAGCCTTTCGTCGTCCGAAGTCAGCAACGTTTCGATTGCCTTTTCCATTTCGTTGTACGAATTTTCATCAAACAGCAACTGCACGCCCAATTTGCCGTCTTTGAGCCAATCCGGCAGATGACCGTCGTTGTTGATTGTGATAAACATATCATCTTGACGAACCTGGTTGATGACACCGGTCAAAAAAGTTGTATCTTCGGTATTGCTGTCGGCATTGGAAAAAAGACTAACGAGCTTGCCCGACTGAAAAAGATGCGACGTTGAATTATTTTTTGTCCGCGACACATTAATTATTAATCGTTCGCCCGCGTCGTACCGCAATTTTGTTAGCTCCACCGGATACCACAAAACACCCTCGTTTTGCCTATCTACAAGCGACGTACTTTGCATTTTTTGCTTGTACTGCAACAAATCTTCTTCCTTTTCGACCAAAAGATTTTTTTGCAAATTTATTATTTCTTCCTTTATCTTATTTTTTATCATTTAAACTCTTTTGTTGAATTGAGAATTAGGAGCGTTAAGAGAAATTTATTTCACCTTAGTTTAACCGCAAAGTCCGCAAAGTTAAGCGCAAAGAACGCAAAGAATTTCATCTTTTTTGCGACCCTTGCGAAACACTCTTTGCGACCTTTGCGGTTAAAAATTAATAAAAATATTTCTCTTAACAGCTCTAATTGAGAACGGCAAAGCCCTCACGACAGTAATTGAAAATAACTTTTAAAACCTGTCAAGTTTCCCCAAACCATCTGATTATAAATAAATTACTGTATTTATACGAAAAAATATTGTTATAATCAACCATACAACAAAGCCATTGAAAATTAATTTAGAATAAAATTTCGACAAACACATAAAATACTGATTGTAACGAAAAATCGACCGCCACAGGCAGTAAAACCGGCTTACGCATTACGACCTACTCAATGTAACAAATTTTTCCTTCAATTTTTTGCGTCAGGGCTTCGTCCCTCCGCCCTACCTCAAAAAATTGCAGCAAAAATTTAACTCAAAAAAATAAGCCGGATTTAGCATTTTGTTGAATTAAAGAACGACGACGCGAAACCCCAGATTGTAGTAGCTGAACGATGGGCGGTCGTTGCCACGAAAAGCTACACGACAGTTAAAAGCGCCGTAGCTCCAGCTACCGCCACGATACACGCGGTACGAACCCGATGTAGCACCTGTTGGATTGGTTTGAGCATCAGCAGTATAATCTCCATACCAATCACTACACCATTCACATACATTACCGGTCATATCATAAATACCTAATTCGTTGGCTTGTTTGGTGCCTACGATATGGGTGCCTTTACCATTATATAAATCATTATCAGGATTGGTTGAATTATCCCTGTACCACGCCACATCATCAATATTATTACTACCGGAATAAGTGTAACCTTGACTTTGGTTTCCGCCTCGTGCGGCGTATTCCCATTCGGCTTCGGTTGGTAATCTGCCTCCTTTCCACTCGGCGTAAGCAGTAGCTCCGTACCATGTTACAAAAATTACAGGGTAATTTTCTTTGCCCGATTTTACTTTATATTCGCCGCCAACCAATTCTATTTGGCAATCAGAATCACTTAAATCCAACCAAGCATTGCCACCGTCTTCGTGCATACCTTTGGCATTAAGGAATTTGGTGTATTGAGCGTTGGTTACTTCGTATTTGCTTATATAAAAATCACTCAACGTAACTTGGTGTTGGGGGTGTTCATCATCAAATCCCACGCTGTCAGGGCTCCCCATAGTAAAGGTGCCACCTTGAACAAAGACCATTTCCATTTCTTCAAGCGCAGTTGTAACCGTAACTTCGCAAGTGGCGGTTTTGTTGCCGTCGGTGGTAGTAACGGTTATAGTTGCTTTGCCTGCTTTTACAGCGGTTACTTTGCCGTTGGCATCTACTGTGGCTACGCCGGCATCGCTACTTGTCCAGCTTACTGTTTTATCAACTGCATCGGCGGGCGATACTGTGACTGTTAAAGTTGCTGTTTTGCCCACTTTTAACTCTAAGGTTGTTTTATTGAGTGTTACACTCTCTACAAATTTGTCTTTTTTGCAAGACGCTACAAACAACAGACTCATTGCGAATATTCCTAAAATTTTGATATTATTTCTCATATTCATTTGTTTTGTGTCATCGGCTATCGACTTGTAACTTCTGACGGGTTATTTATTTTTTTGTATGTTTGAATATTACGGTTAACCGTTACCGCTACTTGTGTTGTACTCACCAAAAACAAAAAAAAACTTGCCGAGAATTTGCCAGAGAAGGTGTTTTTTGTGTTATTTTTTATTATTTAATGTGTTTATACCATAGTGATTTTGGTTTTAAGATTAATAACATGAATTTTGTCTAAAATTTCAAGCTTGGGACAATATTAAAATCTGAAAACCATTTTCACTTTAGTATATATTATTGTATAATATTCCCTTCGACTGCTAAATCACATAAATTCAGCGAGTTACACAAATTTTGGACTGTATTTTTTTCGTTGTTTTTCATATCAGGGCTTTTTCATAAAAAAATTATCCGCAAAAACATCTATTTGCCAACACCCGATTTTGAGCTAAATTTTCTCTTAATCTCACAAGGTTATTGTTTTT
>PDWI01004407.1_pt1 | contig 18896 bp, 17 predicted proteins | sample 1430891 | NCBI WGS metagenome assembly PDWI01 (sample SAMN01162508, study PRJNA174530) | Oral metagenome, whole genome shotgun sequencing project. | biome: Marine environment; feature: Marine mammal; material: Swab sample of the gingival sulcus; isolation source: swab sample of gingival sulcus...
ACTTCTATTACTCAAAGAGGAAAGATAGAGTACTTTGCTAGAGTAGGTAAGGATACTCCAGCAGGTATGGTTATTGGTAGAAATGGTGAGGCTCTTACTGATTCTGAGCAAATACTTAAGGATTTGGTAGATAAAAAAGCTGCTTTAGCACCTTTAGGCGGTATTGGTGAAGAGCTTGCTGGATACAAGGGATATGGATATGCAACAGTAGTTGAGATTCTTTCAGCGGCTCTTCAGCAAGGTAATTATCTAAAAATGCTAACTGGTATTGGGGCAAATGGTGAAAAAGTTCCATATCACTTAGGACACTTCTTTATCGCTATAGATACTGAAGCATTTATGGGACTTGAGAGCTTTAAGAAAACAGCTGGAAATATTTTAAGGGAACTTAGAAATTCTCAAAAAGCTCCTGGGGCTAAGCAAATTTTCACAGCAGGTGAAAAGGAGTATCTTGAGGGTCTTAGGAGAAAAGACAAGGGTGTTCCAGTAAATGAGCAAGTTCAAAAAGAACTAATTTTCGTTAGAGACGAAGTAGGTCTTAGCGAATTTAAGTTTGATTTTGAATAATAATTATAATAGGTGAGGAGAATTGAGCCGGTAGTGCTTCGACTCTCCTCACGTAAAATAGGTAAGTAGTGAGTTTTCATTACCTACCTTATTATATGTTGATAAGTATATTTTTGTTTTGTATTTTTTAGATACTTTACTAATAATAATAGCTAATGTAAAATGAAGAACGGAGTAAAAAATTGAAGAATTTAAGTGCCTTAGTTTTAGCTGCAGGCAGTGGAAAAAGAATCAAGTCAAACAGACCAAAAGTGCTTCATGAAATACTTGGCAAGTCTATTATAAACCATCTTCTTGATAGTTTAGTAGAAGCTGGTATTGAAGATATTGCCGTTGTGGTAGGTCCAAATGGAAACTTAGTTAAGGCTGAAGTAGAGTATGATGTAAAGTATGCTCTTCAAGAAGAACAACTAGGTACAGGACATGCGGTTTTAAGGGCAAAGGATATACTAAATAGTGAGTTTACTCTTATTATGTATGGTGACACACCACTTATTAAGGGTGAAACTGTAAAGTATTTAGTAGAGAAAGCAATGCTTCTTAAGGCTGATGTTTTAATGATGACTTGTCCTGTAAGCAATCCTAACGGATACGGAAGGATAATAAGAAAAGGATTTTCTTTTGAGAAGATAGTTGAAGAAGAAGATGCCAGCTCTTTAGAGAGAAAGTGTAAGGAAGTTACTGCTGGAATATCGGTTTTTAGGACTTCTAGACTATTATCTGCCTTAGAAAAAATTGATAATAACAATAACAATAGAGAATATTATTTAACTGAGTGTATAAATAATATTAAAAATAATGGTGGTAGTGTTGAAACTCTTAAAATATCTGATGAAGTTCAGGTTTTTGGGGTAAACACAAGAGCACAACTCGCAAAGTGTGTATCGTTATTTAAAGATAGAATAAACTCCTATCATATGAGCAATGGAGTTACTATTATTGACCCAAATACTACTTATATTGGTAAGTATGTTAAAATTGGAGTCGATACAATAATTTATCCTAACACTTATATTTATGGAAATACTGTGATAGGTTCAAATGTTGAAATTGGAGCAAATTGTGAGATAACAAACTGTCTTATAGGTGATGATACTGTTATTAAAAGTTCAACACTTATTGATAGTGAGATTGGTAAAAATACGAAAGTCGGACCTTATGCTTATATTAGACCTAACTGTAAAATTGGTGATGATGTTAAGATTGGTGACTTTGTAGAAGTCAAAAACTCGACTATTGGAAATGGCACAAAGGCATCACATTTAACTTACTTAGGTGATTGTGATGTTGGAGAAAGAGTAAACTTTGGCTGTGGTACAGTCGTTGTAAATTATGATGGCAAAAATAAGTTTAGGTCAAATATTAAGGACAATGCTTTTATAGGTTGTAATACTAATTTGGTTTCACCAGTTGAAGTTGAAGAAAATGCTTTTACGGCTGCTGGTTCAACCATAACAGATAATGTCCCTAAGGATGCCCTAGCTATTGCAAGAAGTAGACAAATAAATAAAGATAACTGGGTAAAAGGAAGAAGTTAAACGGAGGAAATATGATAGGCACAAGTTGCAACAATGTTGATTATGTAATTTTTAGCGGTAGTTCTAATGATGATTTAGCGAGAAAAATAGCTGATGACTTGGGTACTACCCTAGCTAAGAGTGAAGTTGGGAAGTTTAGTGATGGTGAAACTTATGTAAGAGTGGATGATATGGTACGTGGTAAGGATGTTTTCATTATCCAACCTACAAGTTATCCTGCGAATGATACAATAATGGAACTACTTATAATGATTGATGCACTTAAAAGAGCTTCAGCGGGAAGAATAACTGCGGTAATTCCTTATTATGGATATGCTAGACAAGATAGAAAAGCTAGAGCTAGAGATCCGATTACAGCGAGAGTAGTTGCGGACTTATTAGAAAAAACTGGATGTAATAGAATACTTACTATGGATTTACACTGTGCCCAAATACAGGGATTCTTTACTATACCAGTAGACCATATGATTGGTAATCCTTTGCTTATTCAGTATTACGAAGAAAAGTTTAGAGATGATAAAGAAGATTTGATAGTTGTTGCTCCTGATATCGGTTCAGTAAAGCGTTCAAGAGGTTTTGCACAAATGCTTGATATACCTATGGCGATTATTGATAAGAGGAGACCAGAGGCAAATGTCAGTGAGGTAATGAATATAATTGGAGATGTAAATGGCAAGAGATGTATCATAGTTGATGATATGATTGATACTGCTGGAACTATTTGTAATGCAGCGAATGCGCTTAGAGACGAGGGAGCAACTGAAATATATGCTTGTTGTACTCACCCAGTGCTTTCAGGTCCTGCAATTCCTAGGATTGAAAAGTCAGCTATTACAGAACTTGTTGTAATGGACACTTTATATTTGCCAGAAGAGAAAAAAATTGGTAAAATAAAACAATTAACAGTTTCTAAATTGTTGGCAGGAGCGATTCATAGAATACATACAAATGAATCAGTATCTGAACTTTTTAAGTAAGATATGATTGCTCTTGCATTTATCAGAAAGTGAGATACGAATGAGTATTAGAATTATAGTAGACAGTTCAGCAGATATGCCACAGGAATTTGTAGATAAGTATAATATTATACAAGTTCCATTGTCTGTTAGTTTTGGAGAAAAAACGTATTTAGATAGAGTAGATATAGATGCGAATAAATTTTATAAACTTTTAGCTAGTAGTGATGTATTGCCTGTTACTAGTCAGGTTACACCAATACTTTTTAAAGAGGCATTTGATAAAGTTATTAGTAATGGTGATGAAGCCATAGTTATAACAATTTCTTCGAATGCGAGTGGTACTTTTCAATCTGCCAATATAGCAGCGTTAGATTGTGATGAAGATAAAATTTCTATAATTGATTCAAATGGTCTTTGCTTAGGGCATTCATACATTGCAATATTAGTTTGTGAAATGGTAGAAAAAGGTTACACTAGAGAGCAAATCGTTGAGGAGATTATGCCTTATACACAAAACAGGGTAGAGCATCTTTTTTGTGTAGATACTTTAGAATTTTTGGTAAAGGGTGGAAGAATTAAAGCACATCAAGCTTTTATTGCTAATATTTTAAATATTAAACCTATTTTGAATGTTCACGATGGGATTACTCAACCTATTTCTAAAGTTAGAAGCAGAAAGAGGATAATACCTTTTTATGTTGATAAAATTAGCAAAGAGATGGATGAAAGCACACCATTTATATTGGTTGGTCATTCATGTGAACCAGAGTTTGCGGATAGATTTGTTAAAACATTAAAGGAGCAGCTTAAGATTGAAAAGCCTATTTATATTAGTGAGGTTGGTCCTACTATAGGAACTCACTCAGGTCCTGGTGTTTTATCTGTTTTCTATTTAAAGAAAGAGGGTAGTAATGAATAAAATAAGAATTACTTGGCTTCTTACTGTAGTCTTATTATTGTCAATTTTGCTTTTTGCTTGCAAGCCTGATGAGAAAACAGAGGCTTCACATTTTCTTAGCACTACAACAGCCACTACGACTGAAACTGTGACGACTACAAGTACAAAAAGTGAGACTACGGTGACTTCTATAAGTGCTACAAGTACAGAAAAAATTGAGAATACCTCTGTTGTAGCTTCTACAGAGGCAAGTGTAGTAGATAGCGGTGATTTAGATGAGAAGACTATAAAAAAACTACTAGAGTTTATAAATCCTATTTACTATAACGTAATTTTTGGTAGTAAGTCTTACGATGATGGTATCACAGAAAAAGATATGATGCTTTTTGCTATATCTTATATTTATCAGTATGAATATAGTGAACTAAAGTTTGATACTAGTAACTTTATTTTACACGTTCCAGCGAAGAGGGTCGACGAACTCGTAAAGGAGTATTTTGACGTTGAAGTAAAGGAACATCAGTCATTTGATGATGATGGAATTACTTATAAATCTGGTTTTTATTTAATGCCAGCAGCTGATAACGTTTGGAACGAAAAAATGATAGTCGAAAGTGTGAAAATGACAGATGATAAGACATATGAGCTTAGAATTATGTTTGATTCACCAGATGGGGCTTTACCTAAAAAAGTTTTGACAGTAGAAGAAAGAGATGGAAGATTTATTTTAATTGACTATAGAGATTATTTATAGTTAGGTTTTAAGAAGGAGTATTGCATGGATAAATACAATCATGTAAAAGTGGAGAAAAAGTGGAAAAAGTACTGGAAAGAAAATCCAGTAAATGTTCAAGATGAAAGCAAAAAAAACTATTATTGTTTGGATATGTTTCCATATCCATCAGGAAATGGTTTGCATGTAGGTCATTGGAGAGGTTATGTTTTATCTGATGTTTGGAGTAGATACAAGCTACTGCATAACTATTATGTATTACACCCTATGGGATGGGATGCTTTTGGACTTCCAGCAGAAAACTATGCAATTAAAAAGAAAGTTCATCCATCTATTAGCACAGCTAAAAATGTAGATAATTTTAGGGAGCAGTTAAAGGATATTAGTGCGATTTATGATTGGGATAAGGAAGTAAATACTACTGATCCAAATTATTATAAATGGACACAGTGGATATTTGTAAAAATGTTTGAAGAGGGTCTTGCTTATGAGAAGGAAATGCCTATAAACTGGTGTCCAAGCTGTAAGACTGGTCTTGCAAATGAAGAAGTAAAAGATGGAAAGTGTGACCGTTGCGGTAGTGATGCAACTAAGAAAAATCTTCGTCAGTGGATGCTTAAAATAACAGCTTATGCTGAGAGATTACTCGCTGACCTAGAGCAACTTGATTGGCCTGAAAAAGTTAAAAAAATGCAATCAGAGTGGATTGGAAAATCATACGGTGCAGAAGTTGATTTTGCAGTGGATGGTAGCGATAAGAAGATAAGAGTATTTACTACTAGACCAGACACACTTTATGGTTCTACTTTTATGGTACTTGCTCCTGAGCATGAACTTGTAAAAGAACTCACTACTGAAGATAAGAGAGAAGAAGTAGAAAAATACGTATTTGATACTTCTCTAAAATCTGCTGTAAACAGACTTCAGGATAAGGAAAAGACTGGTGTTCATACTGGTTCTTATGCAATAAATCCTATAAACGGTAATAAAGTGCCTATTTATATTTCTGATTATGTATTAGCTGATTATGGTACTGGTGCGATAATGTGCGTTCCAGCACATGATGAAAGAGACTTTGACTTTGCGAAGAAATTTGGACTTGATATAGTTCAAGTTATTTCTGCTAGTGGGAAAGAACAGGAGCTTACAGAAGCTTACGTTGCTGATGGTGTAATGATTAATTCAGGACAGTTTGACGGAATAAAGAGCTCAGAGGCAAAAACTGTTATTTCAGAGTATGTAGAAGAAAAAGGCTTTGGTAAAAAGACAGTTAATTATAAACTTAGAGATTGGGTATTTAGTCGTCAGAGATATTGGGGTGAGCCAATTCCAATCGTACACTGCGAAAAATGTGGAGCAGTGGCAGTTCCAGTAGAAGAGTTACCAGTTCTTTTACCAGAGGTTGAAAGCTATGAGCCAACAGGAACTGGAGAGTCACCACTTGCAGGAATTGAAGAATTTGTTAATACTACTTGTCCTAAGTGTGGTGGTCATGCAAAAAGAGAGACTAATACTATGCCACAATGGGCTGGTTCTTCATGGTACTTCTTGAGATATGCTGATGTAAATAATGCAGAAGAGTTAATTAGTAAAGAGAAAATGAGAGAGTGGTTACCAGTAGATATGTATGTAGGAGGAATAGAGCATGCTGTTCTCCACCTATTATATGCAAGATTCTACACTAAATTCCTCTATGATATTGGAGTAGTAGATTTCACAGAGCCATTTACTAGATTATTTAACCAAGGTATGATTACTAAGGATGGAGCTAAGATGAGTAAGTCTAAGGGTAATGTAGTTTCTCCTGATGAGCTCGTAGAAAATTACGGTACAGATGCTCTAAGGCTTTATGAATTATTTGTTGGACCACCTGAGCTTGATAGTGAATGGGATGACAGAGGTATTGATGGAGTTTATAGGTTTATAAATAAACTTTGGAATATGATTCTTACATCATCAAAGGCTGAGATCGAGGAGAGCAAAGAACTTGTAAAACTTAGAAATAAATTAGTTTATGAAATTACTACTAAGATGGAAAATTTCCATATGAATACTGTAGTTAGTACCTTTATGAAGTACAATAATGACTTTGTTGATTATACTAGAAAGCATGGTGGAATAGACAAGGAAACAGCTAAGACTGTAGCTGTACTACTAGCTCCATTTGCACCACATATAGCTGAAGAAATGTGGGAACTATTAGGCGGTAGTGGTTCAGTATTTAAAAATGAATGGCCAAGCTATGATGAATCTAAGTTGGTAGATGATGAGATAGTTTTACCAGTTCAACTTTTAGGTAAGACTAAGGGTACAATAAATGTTCCTGCTGATATGCCAAAAGATGAAATACTTGCTAAAGCAAAAGAATTTTTAGGAACTAGACTTGAAGGTAAGCAAGTAGTGAAAGAGATTTATGTTCCTAAGAAAATAGTTAATATTGTAGCTAATTAGATTGCTACTAGTTAAGTGATTTAAAATATACTTTTTTCGACTTTACTAGACGATCGCCTGCACTTAGTGCAGGAGGAAAGTCCGGGCTCCACAGGGCAAGGGTGCCAGTTAACGACTGGTGAAGGTGACTTTAAGGATAGTGCAACAGAAATAAACCGCCTGCATGGTCATTTCTTGTAAGATTTTGCTTATAGTAGACCTCCTTTCGTTTATTTGCAGGTAAGGATGGAAAGGTGAGGTAAGAGCTCACCGGTTCATTGGTAACAATGGATGCTATGTAAACCCCACTCGGAGCAAGAAGATAAATGTCTAAGTTGCCCGCTATGGCATAGGTAATTCGCTTGAACTTATTGGCGACAATAAGTCTAGATAGATGATCGTCCACGACAGAACTCGGCTTATCGGTAAAGTCGAAATAAAGAAATATTTAAGAATAAAGCCAAAATTTAGTTTTAACTAGGTTTTGGCTTTTTTAGGTAAATGATTAGAATTTTATAAGAAATTTTGTTAAAATAATAGCTAGTTTTATTTATTATGAAAAATATTTATGATATAATTATTATGTTTATATTAAATAAAAGAGGTACATATATGAATTGCGAAAAATGTGGTGCAAAATTAAGTGATGTAGATAATACTTGCCCTAATTGTAAAAAAGACTCAAAATCAATTGATTCTAGACAGATTGAAGTGCTTAGAGAAAATATTGTAAAGACTGCTAAGATTTCCAGTAAAAAAACTGAAGAACTTACTAGTGAAAAAGTTGATAAATCCGTCCTTGAAACTAAAGGTGTTTCTAGCGACACAAAGGATGTTTCGAAAATTATGGAAAGAGTTTTCGATGAGTCTAGTGAGGTCAAATCAGATAGTAGTAATTCTGAGTCTAGTAGTAATGAGAGTTCATCTGAAATTAAAGAAAATAGAAAAAAATCAAAAAAGAAAAAAAGTAAAGGCTCTAAGAAGGAATTAGTTTTCATTAGATTTTTATTTGCAGGTGTGCTGCTGGCATTTGCCATTTCTTTGTTTTTTAATTGGTTTAGTCTTTCGGGAGATGCAGTAAATATTGGGATTTGTAGGGATGGTCATGTGGAGACTTTTCTTAATGATGAAGTTAAGGGCAAAAAAGCAGAAGATTTGTATGGATATAAAGGTTCATTAATAAGTTTCAATCCTTTTAAAATGATTATATATGCTAAATCTGTTAATGATGAGCACTTAATTGTTGCAGATGCTAAAGGTGAAGAAAAGGTTTCGTTTGCTTCGAGACTAAATAGATATTATATGTTCGCAATGATAATTTTATTTGCTTCGGTTTTATTTAGTATCGTAGCTATTTTAGTAAGTGATAAACTAAAATATATTAATTTTATTTGGGCACTTAGTATTGCAAATGCAATAGTAATTGGACTTAATTATATGGCTATTAAAGTCCCGTATTTTAATATGTTCGCAATTAAGGCAAAATCTATTTTAAAATCGAAAGATGCTCTAGCATCTGTTAAATTATCTCTTCATGGTATTTCTTTTAAAAATCAATTTTTTAATTATGAATTAACTGAGGAGAAAGGATTTTATATTAGTCTTGGACTGCTTTTAATTTGGTTTTTAATGTCAACTGTACTTAAAGAAGTTAGATATAGGAAAGTAAGTCAAGAAGAAATAAAAAACGAAAATTTATAAGGTGTTCTTATGGAAAATAATACAGAAAGATATTTAGAAACCTTTAATAAATTTGAAAATGCTTTAAAACTTAAGTTAGGTAAAAATAGGTTTACACCCTTTGCACACCTTATAAAGGAAGGTGCGAAGAGTGATAAGTTTATAAGATATTATCTTAATATACTTGAAAGTTTATCCGATTTGAGGAACGTCTTAGTTCATAAAGAGGGAAATAAAATAGTTGCAGTGCCGTCTGATTATGCAGTAGAAATACTTGAATTAATTTATGATAAGTACACAAAGCCTACGACCGTAGACAAGATTTGTAATCATAATCTTGTTTCACTTCGTGATGATACGACTTTATTTAAGGCTCTCGAAATAATGAAAAAATACGACTATTCAAAGCTACCGGTTTATAGCAAAGAAAAGTTTGAAGGTATGTTTACCGCATCTTCTTTTACTAGGTGGTATTTAGAAAAGCTAGGAACAGATACAGATATAGAGGCAGAACTTAAAAGTGTAAGAGTTTCTGAAGTTTTAAAAAAGACAGATGTAAAGTTTTTAGCGAGAGATATGAATGTATATGAATTTGTTTCTATTATAGAGAAAAACAGAAGCAAGTCAGGTATTTATCTAGTTACTGAACACGGTAAGAGAACAGAAAAAGCCATTGGTATTATAACTAGTTTTGATTATAAGCAGATAATAGATGGTATAAATCTTAATTTGTAATTAAAACATTTTAATTAAAAAATATATATTAAATTATTAAAGAAGTTTCGGCTTCTTTTTTTTATTCATAACTGTCTAAAACCTTTATTTATGGGTAAAAAGATTAGTTTTAGGGATTAAGTGTTCGGGTGTTTTGGTCGATATATAGTTAAGAGCATAGGATGTGCAATATTTACAAGGATGTAAATTAAAGAGGAAAACTATGTTTAGAGGTTTATATACGGCCTATACGGGGATGAATGTCCAACAAAAAAAAGTAGATATTATCAGTAATAATATTTCGAATATCAATACAAATGGTTACAAAAAAGACCAAATTATTGAAAATTCTTTTAAAGATGTTCTAACGAGTAGAATCCGAGATGGAAAAAACAATAAGCAGATTGGTAAGATGAGTTTAGGTGTAAAGGTAGATAGAGTTTACACAGACTTTAGTCAAGGTGGTTTAAAGCAGACTGATGAACCTTATGACCTAGCTATTAGTGGCAGCGGATTGTTTAAAGTTGCTTCATTTGCTTCTAGTGGTGAGCCAGAAGTATTTTATACTAGAGATGGTTCATTTACAGTGGATGAAGAGAATTTTCTACGAACAAAAGACGGTCTATTCGTACTTTCAAACAATGAAAAAATTCAATTAGAAAATGGTAGATTAAGAGTCAATAAAGACGGTAGTTTATACCAAAATGAATTCAGTGAAGCTAAGCTAGATATAGTTGACTTTGAGAACTTGGATAGTTTGAGAAAGGTTGAGAGTTCACTTTTTGTTAGTACTGAGGATTCTAAAGAAAAAGAATTTACTGGAACTGTTAATCAAGGTTTTTTGGAAACTTCAACAGTAAATAGTGTTAGCGAAATGATAGAGCTTATTAGTGCAACTAGAATATATGAGGGTAATCAAAAAATTATTCAAACTTATGATGAAACGATGAATAAAGTAGTTAATGAAGTTGGAAGAGTAGGTTAAAAAGGAGAAATAAATTATGATGAGATCATTATATACTGCAGCTAGCGGTATGAGAACACAACAGTCGGTAGTAGATAGTATTTCAAATAACCTGTCAAATGTTAATACAGTAGGATTTAAAAAAGAGAGATTAGAGTTTAAATCACTTCTTTATGAAACAATGAAAGAGGGTGGTAGCACTGAAAATGGTGGTACTCCTGTAAACTTACAAGTTGGGCATGGAGTTAAAAATGTTGCTTCAGTAAAAACTTTCAGTCAAGGTACTTTTATGAAAACTGAAAATCCTCTTGATTTAATGCTTGAGGGTAAAGGATTTTTTGCAGTAAGAAATGCAAAGGGTGAAGAAAACTACACTAGAAATGGTGCAATGAAAGTTTCTATTACAGAAGAGGGAATGATGCTTACAAATTCAACTGGTGAACCTTACTTAAACACCGAGGGTGAACCCCTTGTTTTTGAAGATATAAATATAAATGAGATTATGATAGGAACAGATGGCAAATTTTCGATAATGGAAGATGGAGAGCCTGTAGAATTAGACCAGCAGATGATGGTAGTTCAATTTAGGAACCCACAAGGTTTACTTTCAATAGGCAATTCATTTTATGAGTCGACAATAGCATCTGGAGAGAGTATACTAGAGATTGATGGAGAAGATTTAGAGCCTTCTGTAATTAGACAGGGTGGTCTTGAGGCTTCGAATGTACAAGCTGTCGAAGAAATGGTAAAATTAATAGTAGCACAGAGGGCATATGAGCTTAACTCTAAGGCGATACAGACATCCGATGATATGATGGCACAAGCGAATCAGTTAAAAAGGTAGTAAAAGATGAGTATTAATCCTATTAATAATGATTTTTTAAATACGATTACAGATTATTCTGTTTCTGAAAAAAAAATTGACGACATTTCTTTTAAGGAGATGTATAATAAAATAAAAACTGAGCAAGAAAATAAAAAGGAAGAGATTGAGAAAGCTGGCGAAGAGTTTGAGTCCTACTTTACATATAAGATACTAAAAAGTATGTATGATAGCATTCCGAGGAGTGAGCTTAGTAGCAATGCTGCAGGACAGTATAGAGATATGCTGATGGATGCTTATTCTAAGGAAATGGCAAAAAATGGAGGGTTAGGAATTAAACAGATGGTTGTTGAACAGCTTAGTAAAGAAAAATGAGACATAAAATACCAAGAGTTTTAATAATCGAAAAAAAAGGTGGACGTTCACTTATAAATACTGATAAGGTAGATGGATTTGAAATTTACAAAAGCGATGATATTATGGAGGTTTTTACCCTTATTTCACGTATACATCCTGATTTGATTATGATAGATGCTATACATGAAGAGCTAAGTGGGTATGAGATACTCAAAAGGCTTAAGGGTTTTCATAAAACTGAAAAAATCCCTGTAGTTCTACTTGCTGAAATTTTTGAAGATGTTGACCCTTGTATGGCTTTAGAAGACGGGGCAATAGACTTTATTATTAAGCCTATTTCCCTTAACTTATTAAAGGTGAAAATGAGAAATTATGTAGGTATCTATAATAATTTGCTCCTCTTACAAGAGTTGGCGGTAGCTGCGAAAGAGATGAATCCAAATACTGGTTTCCCTGGTAATAATACGATTAGGAAGCAAGTTATAAAGGCTTTAGCAAAGGAAGAACCATATGTAGTGGTATATGCAGACCTTGATAATTTCAAGGCTTTTAATGATAAATATGGTTTTGGCAATGGTGATGATGTAATTAAATTAACAGGTGAGGTAATAAAGGATGCAACACAACTTAGTGATGAAGAAACATTTGTCGGCCACGTAGGTGGAGATGACTTTGTATTCCTTGCTCCACTTAAAGACATCAAAGTTATAACTGACAATATCATAGAAACATTTGATAAAAAAATCAGAAATCACTACGATGCAGAGGACTTAGAAAAAGGTCACATTGTTTCAAAAAACAGACGAGGAGAAACACAAACTTTTCCGATAATGACTCTTAGTTTAGCGGGTGTAAATCTTGGCGAACACGATGCTAACACAAGATATGAGAGAATTGCAGATATTTGTGCAGAGGTAAAAAAATATTCAAAGAAATTTGAGGAGAGTTGCTTTCATATGGATAGACGTGGTGGAAAATAAAATATTAGAATTAATTATGAACTGTTGCTGTTGCAATGGTTCTTTTTTTAGTATAGGATATTACTTAAGTAATGGAGGTTTTTATGAATATAAAAGATGTAAGTGGAGTGAAATTTGTATACTCAAAGCTATTAGAAAATAGTAAAATGGTAAAGCATGGTTTTAGTACACGTCTTGGCGGAAATAGTAGTGGTGTATATGAGTCTATGAATTTAAGCTACAAACTAGGGGATGAAAAGGAAAAAGTAGATAAAAACTACTCAGATTTTTGTAATGCTGTAGGTGTAAGAGTGGATAGTTTAGTAGACCATAATCAAATACATACTGATATTGTAAAGCGAATTGATAGCTTAGATGACTTTCATAAGATACAAGACTTTGACGGGATGATTACTAATAAAGAGGGTGTTTCACTATGTATTTATAGTGCAGACTGTTCTGCGATATTTTTGCTAGACCCTAAAAAACAAGCAATAGGAATGTGTCATAGTGGATGGAAAGGCACATCAAAAAATATAGTAGCGAAAACACTAAAAATGATGAATAATGAGTACGGGAGCGAGTATAAAGATATTCTCTGCTTTGTATCACCATCAATATGCGGTGATTGTTTTGAAGTAGGTGAAGAAGTCTATGATATATTTATGAAAAAGGATTTTTTTAGGGAAGATTTTGCCAAGAAAAAAGAAGATGGCAAGTATTTGCTCGATTTGAAGGCGACTATAAGGGAACAGGTGCTAGGGCTAGGTGTTTTGGAAGAAAATATAGAGATAAGTAAGGGATGTACTATGTGTAGGGAGGATTTGTTTTTTTCGCATAGGAGGCAGAGCCTCGCCCGTGGCTCTCACTTAGGGGTTTTGACCTTGCTAAAGACCGATAAACCGGCTTAAATTAGGCACCCCGCTCCTCGACGTACGAATCAAGTACGACTGCGTCGGGGGCACCTAATTTGCACCAATTTCTCATCTCTTTATCAAGGTCAAAAAGAAAATTTATATTTTGATATTAAAAATGTAGTCATCGAAATCCGATATGCCCAATAGTTCGCAACGATATACCGAAATCCGATATGCCCAATAGTTCGCAACGATATACCGAAATCCGATATGCCCAACAGTTCGCAACGATATGCCGAAATCCGATATGCCCAATAGTTCGCAGCGATATACCGAAATCCGATATGCCCAACAGTATAGAGAATGATAATCGTCTTAGAAACACAGTAGATAGAATCATGTCGGATTTCTACATTTCTTAAGTTTCCAAAATTTATTACTTCCCACCACCAAAATGCTCAACTATATAATCAAATTCACTTAAGGCTTCTATGCCTTTTTTTGTTATTTTATATTTGCCGTGGGAGACTTTTTCAAACCACTTGTAGTGGTTGCGGTAGAGGATAGGATTTACTTTTTTAAGTCCTAGTTCTTTTTCTATTTCCTTGGCTGAGTAGGGTTCTTCATTTTTTATGAAATTAGCGATTTGGAGGGATTTTTCTTTGTAGGCTGTTATAGTTTTGCCCTTTGTTCCACCCTTGTTGTAGTCGCCACTTCTAGAGTTTATTTCTTTTAGTAGGCTGTGTAGGTGGGGTTTGTTTTTTGACTGAATGAGTTTTATGTTTTTTAGTTCTGGCTCTAGTGATATTAATACAAAAGGTTTGTCATAGTCAAAATCCACTATTAATAAGCCTAATCCCAGCCTTTTTAGGATTTCAAGTTTTTGCGAAAATAAATCATTGCTAATATCTGTGTTTTTAGCTTTTTTAATGGCTAGATAGACGTTATCAGATAGCTTTTGTCTTTCTATACCTTGGTAGATTAATTTAAAGTTCAAATTAGCTTTGAGTTCTATCAAAATAAGTGTTTCGTCTTTTTTGCATACTACATCTATATTATTTGCTTCTGAGTAAACTTCATAACCTAATTCTTCAAAATGTTCTTTTATTGGTGGGTATAATTGTATTTCTTTCATATTAAAATTATAGCATAAATACTTTAATGAGATATTATAAATTTAATTGCGAGTGGTATTTATGTTATAATGATAATAATTATTACTAAAATTCGAGGAAGAAGTATGAAAAATAATAAAAAAAATGGAATTATTGACGTTGCTTATGATGATTACGTTTTTTCTGGAAAAGAAAAGGCAAATAATTTCAAGATTTATAAGATTAAAAATGAAACTGGTGAAGGGCAGTTAAAAGTATATAACTTATTTGATGGAATACAATTAACTTACAATGATTTAGAGATTGAGAGTGTATACCAAGATATAAAACCTAAAAAAGGTATTATTAAGATAGATCATTGTCTTGAAGGTTCTTATGAGATTAAGGTTAAAGATAGTGAATATTATCTTTTTGGGAAGGGTGATTTGAGTATTTTGAATTTAGGTGAGGCCTTGTTCGAAAATTCTAGGTTGCCAATGAAGAAGTATAAGGGTTTATCGATTTTTATCGACATTGATACAGCAAAAAGAACTATAGAAGAATATTTTCCATTATTGCACATTGATTTAGATAGAATAAAAGAGCGTTTTTGCTCAAAGAGGGTATATTCGGTAATTAATTCTAAGCATTCAATTAATGATATAGTAAAGGATCTATATTTAAACGAGGAAAATGTAAGAATATCTTATTTAATAATAAAAATTTTCGAATTGTTATCGCAATTAGAGCTTATTGAAACTAAGGATATAAATAAAATTGCTTCTTTTTCTAAACCTGTCTATGATGCGAGTAAGGAATGTTATAAGCACTTGCTTAATAACCCCTTCGATAGGAGTTCAATTTCTGAACTATCTAAAAAATATGCCGTTTCTGAGTCCAGCTTAAAGAGATGTTTTGCTTATATTACTGGGAGTTCAATTGGAGTTTTTAAACGTAAGCAAGTACTTGAGGCAGCTGCAAAGTTGTTATTGGATGATTTGAATATTTCTATAAAAGAAGTAGCGGAAACTGCAGGATATAGTAATCAGAGCAAGTTCACGTCGGCTTTTAAAAGTCATTTTGGTATAACACCGACTAAGTATAGAAATAATCAAAATTGACCTTTTTGGATTAAAAAAAAGTCGAATAGGGTATAGAAGAACAATTATAATTTTGATATTCTTTATCAAGATAGCTTTATTTATATAGTTTATCTAAATTTATTAAGGTATTACTGACGAGGAGGAATAAATGGAAAAGAATATTGAAAATAAAAATGGTAAATCTTTAAGAATTAAAGATATAGTGACTGTAGCGATAATGTTAGCTTTGTTTTTGGTCGTTTCAGCTCTAATTGGCATGAGTACTATTGCAATTCCTTTTGTTTACCTATATGTAGCTCCGGGACTAGAATTATTTTTAGGGGCGATTTTCTTTGTAGTTGCAGCTAATAGAATAAATAAAAGAGGACTCTTATTTATTTGGGTTCTACTCTACGGAATTTTAACTGCTGCAGTTGGGTACTTTTTTATGTTACCATATTTTTTGGTCGTTGCAATAATTTGTGAGCTTTCTATGTTAGGCAAAGATACATATAGAAATCCTATTAGAAATATGATTGGATGGAGTCTCTACGGTGGGGGAATGTTCTTTGGAATTGCTATTCCTTGTTGGGTAGCATGGGAAAGTTTTCAACAGCAAGCTCTAGAAAGTGGATTTGCAGCTGAAACTTTAAAGATGCAATACGAGGTTGTTTATACACCAGCCTTATTTATAAGTGGTATTACAGTAACCGTCGCTTTATCTGCTTTGGGAGTTTTATTCGCACAAAAAATACTTAAAAAGCACTTTAAAAAATCGGGAATATTAAATTAGTCTTATGGAGATAAATAGAAGAAGAATCGAAAACATAAGCGGATTTACAAGTTTGTTATTAACAATAATTGCTTGTGTCGTTTCATTTTTCACAAAAAGTTATTATATGCATGCTCTGTTTGTAGCTTGGCTTAGTATTATTCTTATATACTTTGGTTTTGTCAAACAGAGTATCATTTATGTGGTGGTATATATCTTCGATGTTTTTTGGCTTATGGAAATGGTACCTAGGGGATTTTTAATCATATCACCTATGTTACTAGGAATGATATATAAATTCATTGTGCCAATAATGGCAGGATATTTGAGTTTTAGAATGCCATCAGGAAAAATAATAGCGGTTTTTCACAAAAGTTCTTTACCTAAAAGCATTATTTTAATTTTGATGGTGATTATTAGGTTTATTCCTACAATTTCTGGGGAACTTAGAACGATATTTGAAGCGATGAAAGTTAGGGGATTTACCGGAAGTTTCCTTAAAATGATAGCACATCCGCTTAAAACTATAGAGTATGCTCTAGTACCACTTATTTTCCGCTCTATTAAGGTTGGAGATGAGTTAGCTGTTTCTTCAATAGTTCGAGGAATCGAAAATCCAAGTAAAAAAAGTTGTTATTATAGTACTAGTTTAAAAAATATTGACTTTATTATTATAAGTATTAGTCTTATTTTACTTGCATTTAGTCTCATATATTAAGGGGGCATAATGAGTAATAAAATAAAAATGAGTGATGTAAATTTCTCTTATAATTTAAAAGATAAACAATTAAAAAATATTAATTTTAACATTCAAGATGGAGAATGTTGTGTAATCGTTGGTAGCTCTGGTTGTGGAAAGTCCACTCTAACAAGGCTGATTAACGGTTTGATACCGAGTTTTTATAAAGGTGAAATAAGCGGTGAGGTTTTTATAGATAATAATAATATTAGAAGACTTGAATCTTGGGAAATAAGTTTACTTGTAGGAAATGTATTTCAAGATCCTAGGAGTCAATTTTTTGCCAATGAAGTCGCTGGTGAAGTTGCCTTCGTTTGCGAAAATGCTGGTCTATCTCATGATGAAATTGTAGACAGAGTAGACAAGTCGGTTCGGGAAATGGGTATTGAAGAGCTTTTAGGTACGAGTATTTATACCTTATCCTATGGCATGAGGCAAAGGGTTGCGATATGCTCAGCAAAAGCCATGCAACCGGATGTTTACGTCTTTGATGAACCGTCTGCAAACCTTGATATTAAAGCTACGTATCAGTTTGGAAAACTCATTGAAGCTTTAAAGAAAGAGGGTAAAACAATAGTGATTGTAGAACACAGATTGTTTTATTTAAAGGGTATTTCAGATAGGTATATCTTTATGAAAGATGGAGAAATAGCTGGTGAGTACAAAGCTAGCGACTTAGAAGAATTAAGTTCTAAAGAGCTTAACTCAATGGGACTTAGAGCCTTTAATTTTGAAGACATAGATATTGATAAAAATGAGGGAACAAAGCAAATTAAGTCCGTAAGTTTTGAGCTTAAAAATATTTGTAAAAATTTTTATAAAGATACACTTATAGAAGATGTTTCTTTTAAGTATGATAACAATGAAATTATTGCATTGGTGGGTTCCAATGGTGTTGGCAAAAGTACATTAGGTAAAATATGTTCAGGACTTATTAAAGAAAGCTCAGGGAAAGTTTTACTAAATGATAGTTTTATAAAAAAGAGAGACAGAGTTTCTAAGCTTTGGTATATTCCACAAGACCTTGATTCACAGCTTTTTGGTGAAGATTTAATGGATGAATTACTTACAGGAATAAAAAATAGAGATAAGTACATAAGTGAAGCGGAAAAAATACTAAAGGAATTGTCTTTATTTGACTTAAAGGATAGGCATCCTTCTACCTTATCTGGTGGGCAGAAGCAACGTCTAGTTCTCGGAGTGGCAATGCTTAGGGGAGCATCGCTTGTGATATTAGATGAACCAACATCTGGACTTGATTATAGGAGCATGGAGCAAGTCGCTAGACTGATTAAAAAACAAAGAAATAAAGGTATAAAATTTCTTATAATTTCTCATGATATTGAATTTATTGCTAAAACTTGTGAGAGAGTAATCGTTATTGAAAATGGAAAAGTAAGGGAAGATTTTTATCTAAGAAAAATAAACAGGCTCTTAGATTCACTTAAATATGAACTAAGTTAGACATAATAATCAAATCCTTTAATATAAAAGAGATAATAAAACCTAGCGAAAACATTGTGTTTTTTGCTAGGTTTTAAATAATATTAGCAAAATTGCTCGCTTTCAATCAAAATGCTTAGCTTTTATACAATTTTTATAAAAAATTATGTATAATGTATTAGAAGACACAGTATTCTAGTCACGACGAATATGTTTTAAGACGGGCCTAAAAATCCGTAAAAGGGCATATCGATGAAGTTCTTTGTGTTTGCTTCCTACGCCCAGTA
>PDWI01004408.1_pt1 | contig 18888 bp, 17 predicted proteins | sample 1430891 | NCBI WGS metagenome assembly PDWI01 (sample SAMN01162508, study PRJNA174530) | Oral metagenome, whole genome shotgun sequencing project. | biome: Marine environment; feature: Marine mammal; material: Swab sample of the gingival sulcus; isolation source: swab sample of gingival sulcus...
CACTCCTCAGCCTGACCACTATCAGATGCTTGTCCCGGCGTCAAAATAAAGCGCAGCGGATAAGCTAAAGTATCGGTTAAGGCATGGATTTTACAGGTAACCCCCCTTTTGATCGTCCCAGTGTTTCGGTCTTGGCATCGCTTTTTTAGCACCGGCCGCACAGGCTTGGGCACGAACGATGGTACGATCAATAACCCCCTTCTGAAGATCCGCTGAAGCACTCGCCGCCGTCAATCAATCATCCCAAACACCTACATCAGCCCAACGGTCATAGCGTTTAAAAAGACTGTTCCAGTGTCCATAGCTTGAGGGCAGGCTTCTCCACTGGCAATAGCCACAAAACAGCGTTAATCAATTGACGGCAGCGCTTTGGATGACCCACATAAACCCGTGGATGGCTTAGCAGGAACTGGTGGATCCATTCCCATTGATCATCCGTTAAGTAGTATCGGTTCATTAATAATTACCTGAAATATCAACCAGTTGATCCTGTATAAAGAATAAAATGTCAACAGAACCTAGGCAGCAAACGTTTATAAGCTCCCCAGTCATCAGTACAATACAGCCGAAAGTTAACATCCTTCAGTCTTTCAAGCAGCGTGGCTAATACACTATCCTGTCGTGAGCCAAGAGCATAAGCAAACACAGTTTTGAGGTGCGGTGACCAGGCATACCACAACCAACATTGGTTAGCTTTACTGCAGACATATGGCCATTGCTCATCCATCTCACACACCAACTTCAGTCCGGTTTGTTCGGTCACTTTGTCAAAGAGGAGTGGTGAGACTGAGGGTGGATAGCGTTGTTCCCCGTTTCTGGATTCGCCGTGGCGATAAATTTTCTCACAGGAACAACTTGGACAACTGATGAGCATGCTGACCATTAGAAAACCTCAATTAAGTCAGTGTAAAATTTGAGAGTATACAACAACAGGGATTTCAACGCATCTGAGTCATGACCCGATAAAATCAATAAATTTGATTTATTTTTAAATTGAATTTTCAAATAAACTTGCCCTAGCAGCAAACCGGCCAGAAAAACAGCAAGACAGTAAACAGCCGGAGATTTATCGTCAAATCATACAAGTTTGTATCCAGAGCCGGTGGGGTACAGATGACGCTGAAAACGGCTCTCTGTAAGCAGCCAGGATAACAGCATCAACAGCACAAACAACGGCATGACACGGGCGAAATGGGCAACGACAAAACGTTTAACTTTCCGATAGTTAAACGGCTGATTCAGATAGAGGTAAGCCATTAAAAACCCACTCAGGATAAAAAATAGCATTACCCCCAGCTGTTTGGCATTGCCCAACACACCATCAAACAGCTTGATGCCAGTACTATAGTGGCTGATAACCACCATTAGGGCAGCTACGCCACGTAAGGTGTTTAGTGCCCGGATTTCCATCAGTTACCTTTGTGCCTGAGCCATGACACCACATAATGCCTGACAGGTTTTGCCCAGCTTGCTGGTAAAGCCGGTATAATGCGATACATAGCATGTTTCAGTAGCGTGTTCGATATGCGCTGGAATGACCGTAATCCGGGAGTATACTGCTAAAGGCATTTCAGCACTTATAAGTCATAACCCTTAATAGTGCATGAATTAGACCTTTTAGCATTAAAACTCTGGTTTTTAATACCAGCCAGATTGCTCTTCTTGATCTGGGGGTTTGGTTCTTATCATGTAACCTGTGCATCAAAATCACATCATTTAAATGTAATACCTCGCCCTTATGTATGTTAGCAGATAAGGCTATCCAGACATCATGTGCTTCTGTTTTTTCTGGGAAAGGTATTATGATTTTTTTTAATTCTTTTTTAAATGCCATCGTGCACCCATAATAAGGTGTCTTTCCAATAAATACCCTTGCAATGTTAAATAGCCTGTTGCTGGTTGGTAAAAAATATTTTTTGTGAGAAGGACTGTTATTGTAAAAGATTTCGAAAGCGGTTGCTATTAATATAACTTCCTTTTTAAAGGAGTTTACTGTTTTCTTTACTTTATCTTCATGCCAGATGTCATCTTGATCCGATAAAAATATAATATCGCCAGTGCTATATTTTATTGCAGACTCAAATGTTTTTACATGACCTTTGTTTTTTTTATTTTTAAATATTTTTATTCTGTTGTCATTTTTTTTAATGTCTTCTATTTTTTTTAAGGTGTTATCTTTTGAACAATCATCTACTATAATTAATTCGTCTTTTTCTGATAGCTGTCGTATAATTGAAAATATCTGGTCTTCTATATAAGACTCACCATTGTATGTTGCCATGCATACACTTATTTTAGTAGCCATGATTCTTTAAGATGGTTCTATTTTTTTTTGCAAAATCATTTAAAGTGTTGCTTTTTTTATAGGCTAAATCTCTGTCAATTTTATAATCATTCTGGATTTTTTTTATATCTTTTTCACTGAAGGGTACTTCTAAAAACTCCAAGAGTTTCTCTAAAACTAGATCCTTGTTTTCAGGGATGTCTTCATATTTAATTTGCATAAAAGAATTGCTATGACTCATGGAGTTTTTTATTTTCTCAACCTGGGTTTCATAGATATTCCACAAATTTAAAGCATGATCAAGGTTTAAATTTTTGTAGGAATCACTATAGCCGAGATAATACTTTAATTTAAACTGTTGAGATCGACTCATTTTTTGATGCTGATTGATCCATCTGTTTGATCTTTTATATAAACTTGAAGCAACATCAACACCATGTCTTTTGATAGATAAAACCTTTGCGTCAGGATAAATCTTTTGCCAAATAGGTAATGTAAAAGTAGTTCTTGGATCTTTCCAACCCCATTTTTCAAGATTTTTTCTAAAGAATTTATTTTTTGCTCCGTAGTAGCTTATATTTTCAACAGAATTTATTCTGAATCTAATATGGGACAGCAACATGTTTTCCAGCCTTTTTTCTTTAATTGCTTCAGAAAAATTCTCGGGGGAGCTCCATGACGAGTCACTTTGTCTTAAAAGCCAGTTATTTAATTTGAGAAAAAATAAAGACTCATTGTTTACATCCTTGGCATATCCTTGAAAAATACCCATTTCATCTAATTTTCTTGATAGAAATGATGTTCCGGATCGATGCATGCCTAAAATAATTATTGGTTTACTAAGATTTTCCATTTATTTGCTCCAGCAGCCCCACATAATTAGATTTTCTGCCAAAATTTTAATAAATTAAATCCGAGACGTTTTTTTACCATCCAACTGGCACTAAGGTTTTGTATAGAAATGCCAAGTGCTATAGCAATAGCGGTTCCGGTGACTCCATATGTAGGGGTTAGTATCAATGATATAATGAGGCTCATTATTCCTGTAATTATTATAATGTTGCGTAGGTCCTTTTCATGTCCTGTCATGTTTAATAAATACCCTACTGAACCAGTAATAGTATTGACTAGCTGACCAATAGAGAGAATGATTAGCAAATGACTTGCATCTGGATATTTTGCTCCAAATAATCGCATCATTTCATTACTAAAAAATAGCAATGCCAGAGTGACTGGAATGGACACACCAACCATCAATCTTGTCGTTTTAATAGCCAGATTTTTTAGATCTTTTTGTTTATTTTGATGATAATATTTTGCAAAATACGGTGCTGTCACCAAGTTTGTAGCTATAAGGATGAAGCTAATAAGCATGGCACTGCGCTGTGCGACAGCTAATAAAGATAACTCCTCTGTATTAATCCAACTTCCGGCAATAAGATATCCTCCCCAGGTTGTTAATATTGCCATTACAGAAGTTATCCATATAGAAAAACTTGTTTTTAATAACTGAGATGATTTTTCTATCTTAAATGTATTTCTAAGTGTAAGTAAGTTCCATAGTGTTATGCTTAATAATGTATTTAATAGTGAGGCTATTAATAATATTTTAAAAGCATCTTGAGCTGCTTTTGTATTGGTTATTAAGTAACATATGGATATACCTAAAGGAATGCTTATGTTTAAAATAAATATGGATAAATTAGTTCTATGAATTGCTTGAAAGTAGTGGGCGACTAGTGTGCTTAAACATGAGAAAAAAGCGATCCAGCATATTTGTTTTAATATGTTTTCCATTAAAGGTTTTTGCCATATTTTATTAGCAATAAATGCGGACCCTGCCCATGTTATTAGTATTAATATTAGAGTTGATGTGATCGTGATCAGAAAAAAGGTGTTCGCTGATTCTTGAAGTTTTTTCCAATCTTGCTTGCTACACAATGTGCTAAGATACCGGAGGCTGGTTTGTTGAGTTCCAAATAATCCGATGGTTGTTAATATTGTTAATATTGTCCAGCCTAAAAAATAATACCCTGCTTCTTTTTGAGTAAGCTGTTGAGCAATGACAATAGTCATTATAAACGTTGAAAAGGCCCCAATGCCTCTGATGATGAATGCAGTGAATATTTTTTTGGTATAATTATATTTCATAATTAACCTGAGTTTTAATTAAGAGTGGGAGTCACGGCAAAGTGCTATGAATTGCATCAATATCAAAGTCATTCCGAAATATTGGGTAAGGTGTTAAGAAGCTTGGTCAATGACATCTTTTAGTATGCTACAGGTTTTGTGTATGGCTTCAGGCGTTAAGGTTGGATGAACCAAGAACATCAGGCTGGTTTCACCCAGCTCTTTTGCCGCTGGCAGGCGTTGGTCAGGTCGCCAGCCGGTGTTATCAAAGGCTTTTTCCAGATAGACTTCAGAGCAGGAACCGGAGAAGCAGGGCACACCCCGTTGATTGATTTCAGCGATAATACGATCACGATTCCAGTCTGGCTTAAGCTGCTCTGGCTCTACAAACACATAACATTTATAAGCCGCATGCTCAATATGGCCGGGAGTTTCTGGGACACGCAAACCGTCTAATTGCTTCGCACATTCCCAAATGGTATTTGCATTTTTCAGTCTCTTCTCGTGCCATTCTGGCATCCGGGTCAACTGAATGCGACCAATAACTGCCTGTATTTCCAGCATACGCCAGTTAGTACCAAGGCTTTCATGCAGCCATCGAAAGCCCGGTGGATGTTCCCGCTCATAAACAGCCTTCCAGCTTTTGCCGTGATCTTTATAGCTCCACATTTTTGACCAGAATGCATGATCATTCGTCGTTACCATGCCACCTTCGCCGCCCGTCGTCATAATTTTATCCTGGCAGAATGACCAGGCACCAATATGACCGATGCTCCCCACCCTTTGACCTTTATAGGTGGCTCCATGAGCCTGGGCACAGTCTTCTATGACATAGAGATCATATTTTGCGGCCAGTTCCATAATAGCATCCATCTCACAAGGCCAGCCCGCCAAGTGTACACAAATGATGGCGCGAGTATGAGCACTGATCATTGGAGCAATGGTGTCAGCCGTAATGTTTTGGCTATTGCGATCAATATCGGCAAATACCGGAATAGCTCCTGCGGTGGCGATGCAAGAAACCGAGGCAAAGAAAGTACGGGAGGTGACAATTACTTCATCACCTTGCCCGATGTTTAAGGCTTTGAGTGCCACATCCAGTGCTACCGTACCATTAGCCAGTGCTACGGCATATTCAGTATCACACCATGTGGCAAATTCTTTCTCAAATTCACGGCATTCATTGCCCGTCCAGTAGTTGACTTTATTGGAGAGAAGAGTACGAGATATAGCATCGGCTTCTTCCTGGGTGAAGGAAGGCCAAGGAGGAAATTGAGTATTGAGCACTGTTTTTACTTTATTTAGGCCGGGCGGGACACCCGGTCACTGTAATGTTATTAGGCAAATTATGGGTAACAACAGCACCTGCACCCACTGTGACATGATTACCGATGGTAAGATAAGGTAAAACCGTTGCGTTTGCTCCGATTAAGCATTCTCTGCCAATAGTAACCCCGCCACCAATGGTGGCGGAAGGTGCAATATGGCAGAAATCACCGATAATGCAGTCATGGTCAACAATTGCATTATGGTTGATGATGCAACCCTCTCCGATATTGGTATCAGGACCAATTACTGAGCCTGCGGTCATAAGGCTGCCCACACCAATGTCCACCGTGGGATAGAGAGTTGCACTGGGATGAATTACTGTTTCCGGCAGAATGCCGACGCTACGCCACGTACTTTGCAGGCGGCTGCGGATGGCGTTGTTGCCGATAGCAAAATGAATGGCGCAGGGGCATAAATCCTGAATTTCGGGTGGAGATAGGATGCGTACACCACACAACTTACCACGTGCCTTGTCATCAATGAAGTTTGTGACAGTCTTGCCGCTTTGTGTAAGGGTGTGGAAAGCGACTTTACCGTGGCCGCCTGCACCGTAGAGGTAGATCATAGATCAGTGTAGTGTAGAAACTCAGCTGCCGGTAAATTTCGGCATGGTAGCTTCGCCGTCGGCACTAATGCCTTCACGTACAAAGACTTTTTTTATAGTGAGAAACAGAATTTTCAAATCCAGCCAGAAGGATTGGTTATCTACATACCAAACATCCAGCTTAAATTTTTCTTCCCAGCTAATGGCGTTGCGCCCGTTAATTTGTGCCCAGCCGGTGATACCGGGGCGGATCTCATGACGGCGTGCTTGTTCCAGGGTGTAGAAGGAAAGATACTCCATCAGTAGTGGCCGTGGTCCAACCAGGCTCATGTCGCCTTTAAGGACATTCCATAACTCAGGAAGCTCGTCAAGACTGGTAGTACGCAGGAATTTGCCAAAAGGTGTCAGGCGTATTGAATCGGGTAATAACTCTCCGTTGGCATTGCAGGCATTGGTCATGGTGCGGAATTTAATCATGCGGAATGGTTTGCCGTGTAAGCCGGGGCGGGTTTGGGTGAAGAGAATGGGGGAGCCTAGTTTCAGGCGAATTATGAGTGCTAACAGCAGATTTAGAGGGAAAAATAATATCAAGCCGAGGATGGCTACTAATAAGTCTAGGAAACGTTTCATAGTCCCATGATTTCCATTAACTGTGCATTGATTTTGTGTACATCGTACTTTTCTTCAGCGAGCTCACGGCTGCGTTTACCCATACGTTCCCATTGATCACGGTTTTCAATGAACCATATCATGCGTTCGGCGAGTGCTTGGGCATCGGCTTTGGGGACGAGGTAGCCGTTTTCGCCGGGGATAACGGTTTCGCGACACCCTACATTGTCAGTGGTCAGAATTGGTCTACCCATCGACATTGCTTCTAAAAGTGTGCGTGGTAATCCTTCTCGATAATAAGAAGGGAGAACGAAAATATGGGAATTTGATATATAAGAGCGAACGTCATTTGTTGTGCCTAGATATTCAATCCATCCTTTTTGATGCCAATGTCTTACCTCATTTATTGGAATAGCATCTGATGAAGAATCCTCTTCACCTATTAGTTGGAAGTTAATATCTATATATTTGCTTTTAACAATTTTTGCTGCCTCAACATATTTACGGAAACCTTTTTCTCCAAGTAATCGACCTATGGTGAGAAATGTTATTTGGTTTTTAGAAGGCAGCGGGGTTTGATTATAAAAATCAAGGTCAACACCTATTCCATTGATTATGCATGTTTTATGCTTAGATATTATTTTTCGTTTAACAAAATCTGCTATGTCATCCGGATTTAGAAAAATCACTTTCGTTGCTTTTTTTAATGCCAAACAATATAGTTTGCTGACTATATATGTTAATAATCGTCTCTGCCAACTCGTACCCTGAAATGTATAGCCAGTTCCTTCAATGATTGCATAGAAATGAGATTTAGGGACAAAAAAACTTGCCAGTCCACCCCAGATAATAGGCTTGATAGTGTAAGCAATTATGATATCTGGTTTCTCTTTCTGGAAAATTTTTTTAAGTTGGTTTAGTGTTTTGAGGTCAGAAGAAGGACTGATATTTTTTCTTTTTACTGGGTAAGCTATAAAATTTACATTGTTTTTTTTTAGAAAATCTGTGACTTCTGGCTCTTCTGAGCCTGCTAATGCTGTTATTTGATGTGATTTTTTTTTAATAGCTTTGATTAATTCACCTCTAAAATTCACTAGGGAGCTTGGAACTACGCCAATGATAAATACGTTTTTTGTGGTATTATGGCTTTTTTTTTGATACATAAAGATAATAGTGCTTTTTTAAGAAATTAAAAACTCTCCGGTTTCAGTGCTTCATGCTCACCGGGTACCGGCGTGACACCGTGTCGTTTCAGCAGTCGGATCAGGGAAGAGCACCCCATTTTATTATTGATAAACTTACAGACCATCAACAGTTAGTAATAGGCTATGGCGCAGTTCCACCACCACGGCTTTCTGTAAGTCTGTCAGTGAAGTGCGCAACCGCGCAACCACGCGTGAGAATGATCCATCTGATCCCGGCTGGCATGGATTGCCTCAGCGTATCTTCGGGGTCGTATGGGCTTCACGGTAAATATTCATGTCACTTTTCTCCACAGGGTAAACTGCCGAGTACCTGACGGGTATGGTACCCTTTAGCATAATTGAAAAAACTATGATTATTCGGACCTATACAGTTGACCACTATAAATTTAAGCTTGATGATTTAAGTGTATTGTTTTTCATGCTGCTGTTTTTCTAAGGTTTTCGGCTTAGTGTTTTAAGTGGATTTGTATGATTGATATCTATACCTTTGTAAAGAATAAAGAAGCTAAGACCTAAATGTAATGGGTAAACTATGCTTACATATGACCGGGAAAATAGTATTGATAAGAAACAAAAAAGGTAAACAGGAAGTAGTAATCCTAATTTTTTTTTGACAAACAATATATAAAAAGATGCTATTATTATTATTAAATTTATAGTAAAAATTAATAGGCCAAAACTTTGCCATATAGAGAGAATATTGTGAACATATTCTCCCTGTCCCTCATATCCGCATCCTAAGATGATACATTCCTTATTTTTTTCCAGTTTATTAAAGAAGCTTTCTTGAATGACATCTCTTGCTTTAAAGCTATTGTCTTCAGTAATTTCTACTATTGAGTAAAATCTATAAAAATATTCGGATTCGGATTGTATATAATAAAAGGCAATATTTAGAGAAAAAACCAGCATGGTCAGCAGAGCCAAAGTATGAACGAAACCGCTTTTGATAATATTTTTATAAAAAATTAAAGTCAAAGATATAAGAAGAAAAACAATGCTACTTCTAGAGCCAAGTGACAAGACACCAATGGTTAGTACAACTGTTATTAAAAGATGAAATACAGTTTTTTTATCGGAATGGCTAAGAAAAATAATTAAGATTAAACTGAGAAGATCTGATAAAATCAAATAACTGTTTATGAAATCTTGTTCTAGGAAAAAAGAAAAGTGTCTTTTGGATGAAACAACGTATATAATTAAGAATATAATTATTGCTATAAATAAAAAATTTATTTTTTTTGTCAGTCTATATAAAGAATTATTGTATTTTGGGATAGAGAAAACATTAAAGCTTAAAGTCGAAAATGTAAAAATAATTAATAAATATCGAGATGAATCTGTATTGATCAGAAAGGTGCTTGAGTTAATTCCATAAAAAACAAAAGATGTAAATAGATAAAGTAACAAAAAAATAAAAAATGAATTTTTTATTTTTGTTAAATAGAAAGATAGTAGTAATAAAAAAAACCAGCAAGAATATACAATGTCTAAAGGTAAGTAAAAAGTTTTTTCGCTGAATTTTAAAGTATAACTTAAAAATAACAGAAGTATTATAAAGTTCAGAAATGTTAAACTCTTGGTTGAAAAGTCATCTACAGTCTTCATTTTTTACTATCCATTTGTAAAGATTTTGCAAAAGTTTCTTCTTGTCGATATATGACATAGCTTTTGCCTGAATTTTCTTTTTAGGTATTGCGCGGGACTGTTTAGCATACGCAAGTATTTTTTGCAGATCTAAAATACCATGATGGTAAAAAAATTCTGTGTCAGGAAAAATATCTGATTCACCATAAACAGGTAGTCCTGCCATAAGATATTCTCGAACTTTTAAAGGACAGGCCTGAGTCATCTCCTTTCGATGTAAAGCGAAAGAAGATAGACCAATCCAACACTGTTCACTTAATTTTAGTACTTCATCATGACTCATTTGACCATGTAGGATAATTCTTGAATCTTCTTGAGCCAAGGCAGTGAGATTCTCATCTGAGATTTTACCTACTAAGTGAAGAATAAACTGTTCTTCAGTATTTTTTATATACTCAATCAGCAAGTCCAAACCATGCCAAGGTGCAAAATTTGCGACAAATAACATTTCAGGAATATCTTCAGTTCGCCGTTCCTTGATTGAAGTATTTGATGTCAAAATACCATTCGGGTATATCAGTGATTTTTTTGTTGATACGGTACTGCGTTGCACTTCATATTTAAGAATTTCATCAGTAACAGCTATAAGACCACTCGCATAACTTAGAGTGTACCTACCTATCCATGCCTCTAAAGTAGAGCGAACGAATGCCCCTATCGTTTTAGGCATTGCCAATTCCGGCACTTCCAATGTGTGATGGACAAAATATATAGGCTTGGGAAATTTTTTAGTAAACCACCACTGGTAAGGATCATGAACATAATAGCGGAGTAAAAAAATGTCATAATTGTCTACTTGGGTTCTAAGCCATTGATGATAATTTCGGCGTAACTGAATCCATTGGCGTAGCTTCTTGAAGGGTGAACTAGCTGACTGGCTACTGATATTGGGATCAAAATGAGTAATTTTATTGGGTGATACTGCATTGTTGGGACAATACATTATCGTTGTCCAAGGTATTCCAAGTACCTGGGCAGCTTCTTGTTCCCATTGCATTTGATTAAGAATACCCGAAGGAGGCCTTAATAAAGCAGCACTGTGAAGGACTCGTGGCTGTTTGTGATTGGCTTCGATCATCATCGTAAGGCTCTTGTAATGTGGATACCCGCACAGCCTGAACCATAAAGGGCATGTGTTTGACTGATGTGTTGCGTATAAGTGGTCTTATTTATAAGGCCACTGATCTTGCTTTGGCTTGCATCTACTAAAGTATTCCATCCACTCTCCACCAACTCGACCACAAGGTTTACCAAGAAAATATGCTTCCTTCTGCAAACCACCACTATCTGTTACCACTAGTTAGCAGTGATCCCGTAGCCAAACCATTTGCAGGTAACTCATAGGTTCAAGCAGGGTAATATTGCGGGTGTCGTAGTTGCCTTTACTGAGCAGTTTGCGGGTGCGTGGGTGTAGTGGAAGGATTACGGGGGTATCTACCACAGCTTCATTTAATGCACCAATAATATTAGCTAGACGTTCTGGGTTATCAGTATTTTCGGCACGGTGGATGGTGAAGAGGACAAAACCATTGTCAGACTGAACCCCTGACGGACGTTGTGCTTTATTACGGTAGTAGAGCTGTATCAAGCATAACATCACCTACTTGCTGTACTTTATCACCGCTAATACCCTCGTTGTGTGTAGCAACATCAGTTGGTGTGAATAGTAAGCTGCTTGCATGATCAGTGAGGATGTGGTTGAGTTCCTCTGGCATTTGGCGATTGAAGGAACGCAAACCCGCTTCAACGTGAGCAACAGGAATATGCAATTTTACAGCAGCTAACGCCCCCGCTAAGGTTGAATCAGTATCACCATAAACCCAAGTACCCAATCAGGTTTGCTGTTTAGTAAGACAGACTCAATGGACTCCAACGTGCGTCCAGTATTTTGTCCATGCGTCCCGCTGCCAACGCCAAGGTGGTAATCAGGCTGCGGAATATCAAGTTCATCAAAGAATACATCCGACACAGTTAGTATCGTAATGTTGCCCTGTATGGATAATGGTTTCACAGGCATCCGGGCGGTATTTACGGAAGGCACGGGAAACGACGACAGCTTTGATAAATTGTGGGCGTGCGCCGATGATAGTGGTTACTTTCATGTAATAACCTTCTGGTACAGTATTTTATCTTGCTGGGTTGTTAAATGACTATTATGCCAAAGCAATGTGAAGCTACCTTTGACCTTTTGGCATGTCTTTTTTAGATCTAAGAAAGTAGATAATGCTTTTTCGCCGTGACCACAACCCATATAACGCTTGGCAATGATTGAGCATTCCATCGCTATCAGTGGCCTGATTCTTAAATTCAGCATTCTTTGTTTAACAGGATCAAATGCTGGATACTCAAAACAGGTCCCACAACGAAACCCTGGCCGATCCGCGTAACCCAGTGAACTGTCATAATTCATCTCTGCTTGCTCCCACCCATAAAGTGTCGTTGGTTGCTCCCAACGTAAAAAATGCATCCTCCCACCCCAAACATCTTGATTTATTTTTTCTTCCGCGCAAATCCGTCTCAATCGCTGAGATTCAGATACGATACTTTGAGGTTTTCGATAAGTATTATAGCTAGGGTGTAAACCAATTTCATGACCTCGTTCATGGATTTGACGCATTAACTTTCTAATAGCAGGATGTTCAGGCCTATAATCTGCATCTTGAGGGGCATCACCGTCACAGATAAAATAAAAAGCACTGGTGAACCCATTTTCTTCGGAAACATCCATAATCCAGTCAAAGGTGTTATAGGGATCTTTGGGGTGTAGAGCATCTGTAGTGTTGAAATAAATACTTGGTGCGAACACCACATCTTTAATAGCATGCCTTTTAACAATATCAGCCCCCACTGCTCTGATGAAACGCTTAGGTGAGCAATAACCGTACCTGCTAGGCGCATCAACATCATGGGAAACTTTGATATTAAATTGATGTTGTTTTAGTTCTATTTGAGGCCATGTACGTTCAATAACCTGTCCTAAAATATGCAACCATTCATCAACAATTGGACGTTCTAGATAGTTATGTTTATAAGCATGAGATGTGGTTGCAGGAAAACGGCCATGCTCATCTAAGTCAGTTTGCCCAATTTCTTCTTGGCGAGTTAGTATCCAGTAAGTTAAGCCAAATATATCGTAGTCAATGATATAATTACTTTTTATTTTGAAAATGAGAGGGAATGTTAGTGCCTGCTGGTTTGGGGCAGGAATTGAGTTCTTTTGTAAAACAGAAGGCCACCCCTCTTGTTTAAAGCTCTTCCACTCATGGTATTTCAGTTCCGTGTTATTTTTGTAAAAAGCATGTGATTGTGAAACTTGAATGAAGCCTCCATGGTTGGGTAATGATATGGTTGTGAACGAATCTCTGGATTCAAGCTGAAAGGAGTGCCCAAACCTTTCTTTCAATATTTCTACTAGCCATTTTAGTATGGGGTCTTTGATCCAAGTATCTTGTTTAGTCATGCTTGAAAAGTTGTTTTGCAAGAATAAAAGCCTTTATTGGTTTCGATGGGGTATGACTTACACTCAGGTAGGGGGTCTGTATGGCCCCAAACCCCCTAAAAAAACGCTCTATAGGCTCAATCATTGACCCCTCAAAGTCAAACGTATTGGTTACTGTCGATGCAAACTTAATAGCTTCATATAGACAAAAGCTTGATGCTCCACTATTGCGTAATTCAGGATCTGCTCCACCCATTAAGTAGTATGCACTATAGTTATTCCATATAATGTAAGCTCCAGCATGATGCTTTCCTTGCTCATCTTCCGCAATAAAAATTTTACGTGCATTACGCTGAGCACATGCATCATCTAGTCCACACAAAAATTCCTTGCTGTAGGGCATTGATTTTTTTTGGCGTTGAAATGTTTTTTCGTTAAGTGCTATAAAGTCACTGATATTGCTGTCTTTTTTGATGTGCAGTTTAAAGCGGTTTGACGCTTTTCTTATATCTCCTCTTATATTTTCCTGAAAGTTCATTAGGCTGATAGGGCCTGTATTAAGATCACGGATTTGATAGGTATATTGAACAGTTGCACTAAAACCTTTCCAGTAAAAGGGAAGCCAATTTTGTTGAGTGTGGTGCCAGTTTTGCTGAAAGTGATCATATTGTGGGAGTTGTGAGATTAAGGTGTGCATTAGTTCTTTTTCTTTGCTTAGTTTTTTTGCGTGGCTTTGCTGGGATTTTTTAATCCAAGGGCCTAAAGTTTGCGTTAATGGTGGATGGGATAGTATGTCAAGACCTAACCGTTTTTTGATGATGTAAGGCATGGAGGCGATTACTTCACCATTGGTTTCAACGAGGCATACGCTCCAATTGTGAGGTCCAATTGTGGCATCTAACCACCATGGTTGGCTGAAAATGGGAATATTGTGATTGGCTTCACAATGTTTTTGATAAATTAACTTGGTGTGCATTTTTTTACCAGAAATATACAATAGTGATGCTTATTATGGTGCTTATGCGTTGATGGTGCGTAGTTGTGTGTTTTAATATAAAAATCAATGGGTTAGGAGTAATAGAAGCTCTTTTTACAAAATCAGCCAAATGTAAACCATTGATTCTCATAGGGCGAAGTTTTTAGCCCTTAATTCACATTTCAATGATCGAGCTTTAGTGGCTTTATGTAATCCAAATTAAAATCTTTGCCAATCTTTCGAATTTCGCTTTCATTGGTACAATATAAACGCAAGATTGCTATTTGTCCGCGATAAGATAAGGGTTTTAAGGTATAAGAAAAGTTGTGTAGTTTAATATAGTCTTGCCATTTTTTTAATTCACTTTTACTAGTCATGTATTTCTCTAGCAAAAAATTATTCTCGTTTTTCGGCATAATAATATTTTCCCCCAGCATAGAATGCACATATAAATCAACAACAGGGCGGCCAGTTGCACGAGCCATTGATAATTCAAAATTTTGTCCACCTATGCGATTAGAAAACTCAATGATTTTGACGTTTTTATTCTTATCTATGCGTAGCTCACAGTGAAATGCGCCGTGTTTTAGTTCGCAGGCGTTAAAAGCAGATTGAACTGTTTTTTCTATTTTGTTTAGTATATCTTTAGGAATAAAAGCATTGAAAAAAAACCAGTTTGCATTAAAATAGGGGAAGAACCCCGAATAATTTTCTTCTACTATGCAGTAAATCAATATATTGCCATTGTTAATAATACCTTCAATATCAAATTGACGTCCTTCGATGTACTGCTCTACAAAAAAACTTTCTGTAAGTTTTTTTGTGCGACTACTAGCTTGGGATTTGTAAAGCGAAGCTCGTAATTCAGCTTTGCTTTTGGCAAGTACAACGCCTTCTGAGCCTAAGCCGGAACTAGGTTTTACAACACATGGGAAGAAGTCCACGTTGTCTAAATCTTCCAGGTTATTTACAATGGTATTTTTAACTACGCTGATATTGTTTTTATTAAGGGTTTCTCGCATTACTGTCTTATCCATTGAGCATCTAGCTGCTAGTTTAGAATTCCCTTTGTTGTTTAGTTCGCGGTTAAGGTAGTTGTAGAGGTCAATTAAAGAGTCTTCTGCCTGCAAAAGAACTAAGTCTACACCTTGAGCTTTACAGAATATTAGTACATTCGAGTATTGCTCTTCATCAGAATCCTCTAAATAATACAGAAATTTTAATTTTTCAAATCGTTTCCTTGGTAGAAAGCGGTTTGATGAGTGATGCTTTGAAATAATTAAACCGATTTCATGGTTTTCAAGCTCTGGACTGTCAAATAAAGTTCTTATGTCTGAAGTGTTGCTTAAAATGGCTATGCGCTTCTTGGTTTTATCGTCTGGTTTTTTTTTTGTGGGTTTTTTTATCTTTATTCTTAATGCTAATAGGTTTCGTGAAAAAAAAACAAGAAAGATGCGTAAATTTTTCTTGAGAAATTTAATGTATGTTTTTGCTAGAAAACTAGTATTCATTAGTGTGGTTGCCAAGGTAGATTTTTTTGTTTTGCGTGAAAATTATTAGTGCTCTGTTCTTTTATAAGGTGTGGGTCTTACTTTTTTTAGGTATAGTAAAAAGTATAAGTATTCACGGCACAAACAAAGGCCTTTAAGGTAGTCTTTGGTCAAAAGAGAATTGAAAAATAACTAGCTCACCCGCTAATCCTTGTTCGCTAATTTTTCGCGCCACGATCAAAGTCCTTAAAACAATTGAGAAGCAGAACTGATTTTCCGCTAAATCACATAAGAACGCAGCACCGACTTAATTACATTGTTGATTGATGGTATCTTGCTGTTTTTTCTGTCAACTATTTTTCAGTTGTTTTCGTGTTTTGTCATGTGTAGATGGTGTTTTTTAGTTTTTTAGTGCCTGCCAAGTACATAATCTATATTCATAAAAATATCCTATGATATAAAGCAGTGACTGACCAATTGAATAAATAGTGAAAAATATATAAACATCTTCGTTATTGCTGCCTATATGGCAACCAAAAAGCATTATAAAAACGAGTGAGACTTGCCATAAGATATTGTAAGCAGCTTTTTGGTGAATAGTAGTGAACTGGCTTACTGGAATGGTAACGAATTCTAGGAAGTACATAAAAATAAGAATGCTAGCTATCTTGCCAGCTTCTCGCCATTCTTCGTTAAATGCAAAGGCAAAAAGATCCTCGCCATAAAGGAAAATTATCAGGGTTGGGATTAATCCTATTAAAAAAAGAAATCCTGAAGTTGCAAGATAAGACATTCGGCAGTCTTTTTGGTGGGCTGCTTTTTGATAAAAAACATCATGCACTGCGCCCGATATAATGTTAGTTGGGATTTTAATTACACGGGCTAGTAAGAAATAATATCCAGCATATAGCATATCAAAATACATACCTAATAATAAAGGAATTATATTATTAGAAAGACTGTTTAGTCCATATGATAGGCTAAAAAAAAGTGGGAATTTTCTATACTTTATACCTATCTTTGCTATTTCTTTTGGGTTAATGCTTGATTTTATTTGGGTTAGTTGTAGTGCAGTAATTTTTTTTCGAATCAATGTGAGTGTCTCTGCTATTTGGCCGAAAATAAACGAGAATAGCAGACCACTCGTGCCTCCAATAATAAAACCTACTGTTAGATTTCCTATGGCGGTTGTGATTGACTTTAGAAGTCTGCTGTTAGTAATTAGTTTGTAGTTTTTTTTTCTGCTATTATAATAAAATAATGTTCTGCATCCACATGATAGAAGAATGGACGCGGGGATTAAGTATAGTAAATTATCTGTAGAGCTAATCTTAAGTGTCATTGCTATTTCTGAATTGAATAGCCAGAGAATCAGGGCTGATAGTAAGGACACTATAAGGCAAATTGACATAGATAATATTGCCAAATTAAACCCTTCCCGCTCTTTTTTAGGTAGCATGATAGCAAGTTCGTATTTACCACAAGCAAAACTTGATATAAATGTGATCATGCTTATGTAAATACCCAAAAGACCAAAATCATCAGGGGTGTAGATTCTTGTTAAAATAGGGCTAATAGCAATGGGTATGAACTGTGCTATCGTTGTGCCTGTCGCTAAAGTAAGCACATTACGCCCAAATTCGCTTTTTGGTAATAAACGTTTCATTAGTGTTGCAGCATTTGGGTGATAATTGACTGGTCTTGCTGCGCTAAATCACTACCCATCGGTAAACTCAGCACCCGCTGTGCTGCTTCCTGCGCCACCGGCGTATCACCTCCACACCCCAAGTCCTTATAAGCAGGCTGTTCATTCAACGGCACAGGATAATGCACCGCCATTGGAATCCCCGCCTCCTTAAATCGTGTTCCCACCTCAGCTCGATTCTCCACCAACACCGTATACTGTGCAAACACACTCGTCCGATCATCCCGCTGCTGTACCCGCTGAATTCCAGCCTCATCTATCAACTGATTATACCGCCGCCCGATTGACACCCGCTGTTCGACTTCCCAATCAAAACGCTCCAGCTTCGCCAATACAACCGCACATTGCAGCGTATCCATACGCCCACCCACGCCAATCCGCGTATGTACATACCGCGCACTTTGCCCATGCACCCGAATTTCTTTGCAGGCTTGCGCAATCGCGTCATCACTTGTAAAAATTGCACCGCCATCGCCATAACACCCTAATGGCTTGCTGGGGAAAAAGCTGGTGCAGCCCATCGTGGAAAGATTGCAACTCTTCTTACCCTTATAGGCCGCCCCGAAACTCTGTGCCGCATCCTCAATCACTGGCAAGTTATACTTCGCCGCAATCGCATTGATCTCATCCATATCCGCTGGTTGCCCGTATAAACTCACCGGCATAATCGCCCTGGTTTTATCGTTAATCGCTGCTTCAATCAAACTGGCATTGATATTACAAGTGTCCGGCTCAATATCCACAAACACCGGCTTTGCACCCAGCAAAACAATCACCTCAGCCGTTGCCACAAAGGTGAGGGGTGTGGTAATGACTTCATCACCTGTGCCAATACCCAGAGCCATCAGGCTAATCAATAAAGCCTCAGTGCCACTTGCTACCGTAATACAGTGCTTCGCGCCCGTGTAAGTAGCAAGTTTTTCTTCCAGCAGCTCTACTTCCTTGCCCATAATATAGGTGCCGTGGCGTAGCACGGTTTCAATCCCTTTTTCCAATTGCGGACGAAGGCAGGCCTGTTGTGTCATCAGATCAATAAATGGTATAGCGATTGCCTTGTCAGCTTGCTGTAACCATGCCAACGCTGCCAGCGGTGTTAGGGTTTGTACTTCACCTAAGTGATCGAAATCAGCATTTTCCGTCACAATGATGGCTGTACCTTTCGGTAGGCTACGTACCGCCGCTGCGATTTGAGCATCTTCAAAATCAATCGCTTGCTGATAAAGTGCTGCCTGTTCGAAACCGTGGTTGGACAATACACTCACATAGTCAAGTAGATCCGCTATCAACACAGGTACGATGTCATGGGCTTCTTTCGGTGATTTGCCGTACTGTTTGAGTGCCCGCCGTGCTACAAAATCCAGTGTGGCTAAACTGACGGCAGCTACCCACAACTTTACACTGTGGGGTGTGGCTGTCTGGACAAGACGATCAGTATGCTCCGCTGAACCAACATTGAGCCACCAGTCTACAATGACATTGACATCCAGAATCAAATGTTTAACGGCCAAGGTATTTTTCCTCAAGATGGGC
>PDWI01004409.1_pt1 | contig 18888 bp, 10 predicted proteins | sample 1430891 | NCBI WGS metagenome assembly PDWI01 (sample SAMN01162508, study PRJNA174530) | Oral metagenome, whole genome shotgun sequencing project. | biome: Marine environment; feature: Marine mammal; material: Swab sample of the gingival sulcus; isolation source: swab sample of gingival sulcus...
TAAGCTTAAGTCATGGGGTAAGCATAATCAGTGGAGATGATCCTAATGTAAATATAGACGAGTATATTGAAGAAGCTGATCAAAGGATGTATGAAGAAAAGAAAGAAGTTAAGAAAAACGCAGTAATTATAAAAACTTAGCGTTATTAACTTTATAAAGCTTTAATCATCAGCGGTAATTATACTACCCTTCTCCGATAGAACTATAGCAACCTTTCTTGTAGATTCAAATTGTGATAAGACGATAATTACAGTAACAGTGATTGGAACACTCAAGAGCATTCCTACAATTCCCCAAAGTTTTCCCCATATTGTCAAAGATAGAATAGTAACAATCGGACTGATGTTTAGTGTTCTACCCATAAGTTTTGGTTCCAAGAAATTACCAACAACTTGCTGAATTACAAGAATAGCTATCAAAATAATGATTGCAGGAGTAAAGCGTGCGAATTGTAATAAACTGAATAAGGCCGGAAAAACCGTTGCAATTATTGAACCAATTGTCGGTATGAAATTCATTAAGAAAATCAAAAAGGCCCAGAATATTGGCGACTGGATTCCAACAATAGAAAATACAATAAAGCTTAATACCGCAGTTAAAAGACTAACAAGGGTCTTAACTTTGAAGTACTTAGACAAAGAATTTTCAATTTTATCAAAGGTATCCATGAACTTTTTTCTTTTTTCCAAATCGGGAAATAAGGCATCTATTTTCAAAATGAAACTGTCTGTTTCCAAGAACATGAATAACAAATAAATAAATATCATCATTGAATTACTTAATAAGCTGGAAAGTATTTCTGTAGCTTGAGTTAGTATACTTCTAATATTTAAACTATTTAGTATTGTCGTAGTAATATTAGCACCTTCCGAGGTTATATTCAGGTCTAAACCGATTAAGGCCGCTAATCGCTCTGCTTCTTTTCCAATGTAGTTTAGATTATCTTGATAAGAATTAAAAGATTGCACCAAGCCGGTTAAATTTACAATAAGGGTATTTATTAATGCGGATGCAATAAATATTAAAAGAGCTAAGATTAATACAATTTGTAGTTTTTGCGGAACAAAGCGCTTAAATATTTTTACCTTATTTATAGTTTTTTTTAATTGAATTGTAGCAAACCATAAAAGATATGCAATAATAAACTGCACTATCATCCCCTGTCCATAAGACAATATTAGTATGATCCCAATTGAGATTATAAAAAGATATGCAGTTTTTTTCATATTTTACCTCTATAAAACACTTTTTCTTCTATTATTTATAGAACAATTACTAGCAAGAGTTTATCAGATATCATACAATAAATCAATAGGCAAAAAAAATAATAAAAAATTTAAAACCAGCTAAAATTAGCCGATAATGTTATGAGTTATGTATAAATTTAAGTTATTGAAAGCCCAAGCTTTGGCTTTTATTTTTTTTAGTTTTTTCGTAGGTTCTCTTTTTTGTGAAGAAGCAGTCCTGAAATTTGGCGGCAAAAAAGGCTGGAATAATTTATTAAAGGCTAAGAATGTAAAAATTCAAAAAGGCCGATTTGGCAAAGAAGCATTACGTATTAGCTCTAACCCGATAAATTTTTCAGATCAAACAGATATGTATATCAGTTTTGACTTTAATGAGCCTATAGAAGAAACCGGTTCATACACGATGATAAATAATTCTACATTAAGAGTCAATCCTGAAAGAGCAAAATTTGGCGAAGGTGCAGGAATGTGTAGCTTACAAAAGGATAAAGAGGCTATTCGTCTTCGTCCGCTTAACGGCTCATTCTTCTCGGGAAAGACAATTCTTAAATCTTTCACAATAGAATTCTGGCTGTATCCACAAATCACTGAAAGCGGAAGCACAATATTAAAATGGTGGTCATCTCTTACAAAGAAGAAAACAACAGAATATCAAAACATTATTGCAAGCATAGCAAACAATAAAATGGAATGGTCTTTCCTAAACATTTGGCAAAATGAAAATTCTAATGGTTTATCAATAAGACTCTTGGGAAGATCAAATATTATCCCTGAACAATGGAGCCATCACCTACTCACTTATAATGAAGAGACCGGTATGCTAGAATATAGAATGAACGGGCACACCGAAGACATTCGCTACATGACAGATACAGGTCGTGAAAGCTCACAAGTTTTGAACGCAATTTTGGGCGCACCTGCTGACGTTCTGATAGGCACAAATTATTCCGGTTTAGTTGATGAGCTAAAAGTAAAAAAGACATATACTCAGCCAAAAATGCTTTGGGATAAATTAGCTCTATTTGAAAAATATCCATTAAATGGCGGTAGAATAGAAAGCAACATCATCGACACAGGCGGAAAAAAATCTAAAGCTGAAAAGTTAGTAGCTGATATTATGAAACCTAAACAAACTGATGTAGAATTTTTTATTCGATGCGCAGACAATCCATTCAATTGGACAGATGAAAAGCCCGAATGGAAAGTTGTCGTACCTAATAAAAAGATCGATGGCGTAAAGGGAAGATTCTTTCAGCTTGCATGTAATATTTATCCTGATGCAGACGGTTTGGAAACACCAATATTAAATTCATTTACATTGCATTACGACAAAGACAGCTTACCTCTACCCCCGACAAAAATTATTGCAAAAGGAGAAGACGGTGCTGTAAGACTATCATGGTCACCGTCAGTAAATTTTGATACAAAGGGTTATCTAATTTATTTCGGAGAAAAGAAAGGCGAATATTTTGCAGAAGGCTCTCCTATGGACGTAGGAAATGTCAACTCATACACAATACGTAATTTAAAAAACGGAAAGATTTATTTTTTTGCTATTGCAGCTTACGATGAGGAAGGTGCAGAACAAGTTGGAAATACATCAAAAGAAGTTTGGTCAAGACCTTTAAAGAGTAAAAGCATACAGGACTAAAAAGTCAAATAGGAGTACGTCATGTCTGATAATTTGAATATGATAATAGAACAAGCTAATTCAGCAATGCTTGCAAGAGATTTTTCTTTCGCTGAAAAAATTTTAAACAAACAACTAAAAAAAATAGACAGCAAGAATTCAGAAGATGCCTTCAAAATAAAAGAGCTCTTAGGAAAATTATATATTAGATCAGGCAGTTTAGAAAAAGGTTTAGAAACTTACAAAGAACTGAACGAAATAAAAGCAAACAATGTAGATATTCTAAATAATCTTGGAATTATTTACAGACGACTAAACAGATTTGAAGAATCCGTTGCTATATTAGAAAAGGCAGAAGCTCTTGATGATACAAATGTAACAACACTATATAATTTAGGAAATACATATAAACAAAAAGAAGACTATGAAAATGCAATACAGTGCTTTACAAAAGTTTTAGATACAAAGACGGATGATGTCTTAGCGTATAATCACTTAGGTTCAGTTTATTTGCTTTGCGGAAAAACTAAAGAGGCTATTGAATCTTATAAAACAGGGCTAAGAATCGATCCCAACCATCCCTTTTTAAATTTTAATCTAGCAAATATTTATAAAGACCAAAAGAAATATAATGAGGCCATTCTCAGATACAAAGCAGCCTTAAAAACAAAACCAAATTGGAAGGATGCATTAACAGCTATTGCAGAATCTTATATTCAGAATAATGAATTGCAAAAAGCAATAAGTATGTACAAGGAAATAATTAAAAAGAATGCCCCTAATGAATACACGCTTACAAAGCTCGCAGAGCTTTACGAACTAAATAACGATGACATAGGAGCAGAGGCTTATTTTAAAAAAGCGCTTTATTTAAAAGAAAACTTTTTGCCCGCAATTTTATCTTATGCAAAACTTCTAAAAAAACAGAACCGCCATTTTGATGCATATAATCTTTTATCAAATGCAAAAGATACAAAAAATAAAGACCTACTTTTGCAACTCGCAGATACATCACTATTACTTGAAGATTACGCAATGACAAAAGAGTGTCTTAAAACTTTAATTGAAAATTGGAATCAAGATATTGAAATTTTAAAGATGCGTGGAAAACTTCATTCCATGCTAGGTGAAAAAAAACAAGCCGAAGTAATTTTTAAACACATTTTGGCAAAGTCACCAAGAGAAATAAAATTAAGACTAGAACTTGCAGATTTGTATGCTCATAACGATAAATATGAATCAGCTGCAGAAGAACTGAAAAAATATCTAAATGAAAAACCACAAGATATTTCGGCTCGCCTAAAATTAGGAAAAGCGTATGAAGGCTGTAAGCAATATGATAAGGCAAGAGCAGAATACAATAAAATAATAAGAAACGATGCAAAAAATACAGAAGCTCTAAAAGCTATCATGGAATTAAACAGAAAAGAGGGCAACGATGCTGAGGCGATAAAACTTGCAAATGAAATCGTAGACATAAATATTGAAGATGAATCGGCACAAAATTTAGATGAACTTTCAAATTCTTTAGAATTATACGAAGAAGCTGTCAGCGCTTACGATAGCGATGAACTAGTAAACAAAAACCTTGAACAATTTAAATCATCGGAAGATGGTGTAGATATTACTCCCGAGGGAATCGAAGAAAATCTTGTAGTGGAAAAAACAGAAGAAGATGAAATGACTCTTGATGATGATTTAAGCCTTAAAGATGCAGATGATTTGGAAATGCCTTTTGATGATTTAATGGATCTTGCCGATGATGATTATTTTGAAGAACGAAAAAATGACGATATTCAAGACTTAGTTTCCTTTGATGAACCTATAGATGACACTCCAAATTTAGGTACGGATGAGCAAATAAATTCTTCCGCAATTAACTTAGCACCAAAGAAACAAAACGAATATATACCGGAAGAAGAAATTACACTCGGCAACATGGAGCCGGTTATGACAGTACCTCAACAAGCAATGCCGGAGCAAGCAATGCCGGAGCAAGCCAAGCCTGAAGACGAAATGCCTTCGCAAGCAATACCGGAGCAATCAATGCAGCAACAAGCTTCAAAACCCTTGCAATTTGAAGAAGGCGAAGAAGATTTTAACTTACCTGCCACCACACCACTGCCAACCGAGCCGATAAATCCTAATTATGAAACAGACACAAACGGCGTAATAGACACAGATAGTTTTGAAGAGGAACTAAGCGAAACTAATGATAGCAGCGAGCAATTAGCTAATGAGGTTCCAAGAGATGAAAAACCGAAAGCGCTAAAAGCCAGTGAAGAAGATACCCTAGAATCCTTAAACAAGGCTGCTGAAAATATAGGCGATATTACAGATGCGCTTTCTAAAAAAGTAGATCAACTCAAAGTTCCCAAAGAACAACCTCAGAATATAGAAGAAAGCATTACACAAAATACAAAAAAAGATACAGAAGAAGTTTCACCAAAAGAAGAAAATAACATATTACCTGAAGAAGAAAACACAACAGCAGAAGAAGATGTTTCACCAAACTTAGAAGCTGATACAATTCCGGAAGAAGAAAATATTCTCCAAGATTCAGAAGCTGATATAGCAATAGAAGAACCGGCACTTTCTATAGAAGAAGAAATAATAAGCGAGGAAAATTATTTTAGTAGAAAAGAAGAATTACTAAAATCAATATCGAGACGATTAAAACCACAAGCTGAATTTGAAAGAGAACTTGAGCTGATAAAAAAAGAAGACATACTAGACCTCTTTTCTTATATACGAGAATTAATGACATCTCTCCCTGAAACAGAACTAAAAGATTTTTTAATCAGCAATGAACGAATTCAGATGGAATACGTAATAAATAAACTTAGAGGAGAGTTAGGGCTTAAGCAAAAAGTTGCCTTGCTTAATATAAAGAACACTCTTGAAAAAACTCAAACACCCCAAAACAAAACGGAAAAGACTCTGAAAGACACCTTGGGCTATTTACGCGTCGTTGCATTCCAGCTACCGGATAAGGGCTTTGCGGCTTCTTGTTCAAATAGAATAAGTGGTCTTATGGAAAGCTTGAATTCTTAATTTTTCATTTTTAATTTTCGCTCAACTTGACCTTCGGAAGAAAAAAAGGTATTATGGGCTTATGAAAAAATTCGAAGAAAGACTTAACAGACTTGAAAAAATAAGTGATGATATCCGCGACACAGATGTCCCTTTAGAAGACGCGCTCTCTCTTTTCGAAGAGGGTATTAAACTTGCCAAGGGTTTAGAAAAAGATATAGATAAGATGGAAGGGAAAATTCAAATCTTATTGAATCAGCCTGAAACACCCGAAGAAAAACCTGAATTAGACTTATTCAGTTACATTGATGAAAACTAATTCTTACAAGCCCATAATAAAACTTTCGAAAGAAACCGCAGGTAAAATTGCAGCAGGTGAAGTTATTGAACGACCTGCGTCCGTAATACGCGAACTTATGGATAATGCAATTGATGCCGGCGCATCCAAAATTTTTGTAGAAATAGAAAATGGCGGAATTGACTCAATTAGAGTGAATGACGACGGTTGCGGTATGAGCAAGGAAGACTTGGAGCTTTGCACCGAAACACACACGACAAGCAAAATAAAAAACGCAGAAGATCTTTTAAAGCTAAACAGTTTAGGCTTTCGTGGAGAAGCACTATCTTCCATTCAGTCAGTGAGCAATCTTGAAATAATCAGCACAAGAAAAGGGCCAAGCGCATGGAAATTTTCACAGAATAAACTAAGCCCTGCAAGGTTCAACAAAGGAACTTCTATCGAGGTAAAAAATCTTTTTGAAAATTTTCCTGCAAGAAAAAAATTCTTAAAACGTACGCAGTATGAAGCAAAACAGTGCAGACAAATATTTATCGAAAAAGCACTACCCCACTACGAAATTGAAATGCGTTATTTTGTAGACGGCGCAAACAAGATAATTCTGCCACCGCATTCATCTTTTAAAGAAAGACTTTTAGCAACTATGCAATTTAAAGAGCCTGATAATCTTTTTTATGAATTAAATCAAAGCGGTGACGGTTTTGAATATTCTATAGTGTTGGGAAGCGCCGCTGTTGTACGCTCCGATAAAAGAAATATCTACGTTTTTGTGAATGGTAGACGCATTAACGAATACGGACTTGTGCAAGCAATCTCATACGGCTCAGACGGCTACTTTCCAAATGGAGGTTTCCCTGTTGCCTTTTTATTCTTGAATGTTTCGCCGGAACGAATTGACTTCAATATTCATCCTGCAAAAAAAGAAGCAAAGTTTGAAGACTATAAAGAAATCCACCATTCTATAAGCGAAACAGTCGGCAACTTTTACAAGCAAAAAGCTATTTCTGCAATTCTGAAAAAAGAAGAATACAGTCCGGAATTTACAAAGGCATTTAACTTTGAAAAGAAAACTCTTGAAGAAAAAACTTTTGGAAACCGCTACCCTGAAATAAGCTATACACAAGAAAACTATACAACAAAAGATTCTCCTGAAATAAGCAGTGACATCAAAAATATCTATCAAGCAAATAAGACAAATCATACAAGCTATAATTTTCATACAGAAAATATATCAAAGAATAACTTTGAAAACATAGCACCAAAAGACATACCGAAAGCTAATTTTAAATTCCTAGGACAATTCTGCGAAACTTTTATAGCTGTAGAAAAAGACGATGCGCTTTTTATTGTTGATCAACACGCTGCACATGAGCGAATTATCTTTGATGAATTAAACGCAGAAAAAACAAGCTCACAGGAATTACTAATTCCATATAAAATTCAAACTGAATCAGAAAAAGACGACCAAGCTTTACGCTCAAATTTAAAAGACTTAGAAAAAATAGGCTTTCATATTTCCGAAGAAAAAAAAGGCGAATGGCTTATTACCGCAGTTCCTTTACGCTGGAAGGGAAAAGAAAAAGACTTACAAAAGGACATAGCTGAAGCCGGTAAAAACGCAAAAAACTTTATGCACGATATTTTGGCAAGCACATCTTGCAGAGCTGCCTGCAAAAGCGGAGACAGCCTTGACCCAATCTTTGCCTACAATCTTGTAGCAAAAGCCTTTGCGCTACCCGAACCATTCTGTCCACACGGTCGCCCTGTATATTTCTCAATGGACAGAGACGAATTGTACAAACGAGTAAAACGGACGGGTCTATAGTTTCCTTATAATTTGAATATAACTTCACCCTTGTTTTTTTTAGCGGAATTTAGTACATTAATATAGTAAAGATTAAGAATAAAAATAAGGTAGAAAATTATGAAGAAAACAAAAATTATTTGTACGATAGGACCGGCATCAGATTCAGAACAAACTCTCAAAGAAATGTTCCAAGCAGGCTTAAATGTTTGCCGTTTAAACTTTTCACACGGAACACACGAAGAACATAAAATAAGAGTTGAAAGAATAAAGAAGATAAGAGAAGAGTTAGAATTACCAATAGCGATTATGCTGGACACAAAGGGTCCTGAAATTAGATTGGGAAATTTTGAAAAACCCGAACAAATTATTCAAGGACAAGAATACATCTTTTCCACGAGAGATATAACAGGCACTAACGAATCCTGCTCAATTTCATATAAAAATCTTCCAAAAGAAATAACAACAAATCACAGTCTATTGGTCAACGACGGCTTAATGGAATTCAAAGTTATAGATATCATCAATGAAACTGATATTGAATGTATAGCGATGAATTCAGGAACTTTATCCAGTCGTAAGGGTGTAAACATTCCCGGTTTTAAAGTTAAGTTGCCATACATGAGTGAAAAAGATATTTCTGACATTCACTTTGCAATTGACAATGATCTGGATTTTATTGCGGCATCGTTCACACAATGTGCCGGCGATATTTTACAAATAAAAAGAATTTTACAAGAAGCTGACAGCAAAATAAATGTTATTGCAAAGATAGAAAACCAAGAAGGTCTAAACAACATCGATTCAATTTTGGAAGTCTCAGACGGAATCATGGTTGCACGAGGAGACTTAGGTGTAGAAATTCCTGCACAAGAAGTTCCGCACACACAAAAGCGCCTTATCAAGAAAGCCAACATTGCAGGTAGACCTGTTATAACAGCAACGCAGATGCTGGAATCCATGACTCACAACCTAAGACCAACAAGGGCAGAAGTAACTGATGTAGCAAATGCTATACTCGATGGAACATCCGCAGTAATGCTCTCAGGAGAAACAGCAGCCGGCAAATATCCCGCAGAAACAGTCAAGATGATGAATTCAATAGCAATAACAACTGAAAGCACCTTAGACTATGCAAAACTATTTGAAATAAATGCAGAAGATTATGAAACCAACATCACTAATGCAATCTCAAGAGCCACTTGTTCTACAGCCTTAGCTTTGAAGGCAAATGTAATAATCACAGCAACTTCATCAGGGAAAACAGCAAGGGCAATTTCCAAATTTAAACCGAGAGTTCCTATAGTTGCATTAAGCAACTCCGAGCAAGTTATAAGGCAACTTTCTTTAGCTTGGGGCGTATATGCAATTTCAGCACCGACCATAACTTCAACTGACGATATGTTTGATACTTGTTCTCAAATTGCAAAAAACAAAACTCTGGTAAAAAGTGGAGACTTAGCTGTTTTAACTGCAGGCATTCCATTGGGAAAAGTTGGTTCTACTAACTTATTAAAAGTACAGATTATAGAATAATGACTGATGTTATTTTAAAAACTGTAAACAAAAAATTAAAGACTCTTCATCCAAAAGAAAAGTCAGGCAAGCTAAATTTATTATTAGCTGTTTCCGGTGGGGCTGATTCCATCGCGATGTTGCACTCAGTTTTTTCATGCAATAAGAATTCTGATTATGAAGTTACTGTTATCACTATTAATCATAACATTCGTGCAGAAGAAGAAACTTTAGGCGATGCACAATTTGTTTGCGAATTTTGCAAGACACTAAGTATAAAATGTATAGTCGTAGAATTAGAAAAGAATGAAGTTTATAACCTTGCAAAGGAAAGAAAAAACGGAATTGAAGAGGCCGCACGCTTTTTACGCTATAAAGAATTTAAACGCAATGCAGATGAAATAAATGCGGATTATATTTTAACAGCCCACAATAAAAATGATTACTATGAAACAATCTTAATGCGTATATTTCAAGGGGCTGAACCTGATGCACTTTCAGGTATTGCAGAAAAACGCGATATGTTTTTTCGTCCATTGTTGGAAATTAGCAGAATGGAAATTGAAACATACTTGAATGAAAACGGCCTCAAATGGAGAGAAGACTCCAGCAACCAAGAACAGACCTTTTTGCGAAACAAAATACGGCACACTTTAATTCCTGCGTTGAATATTAGTTTCGATACTTGGCAACAAGGTTTAGATAAGAGCCTAGAAAAAATAAAACTAAACAGTGATTTTGTCAATTCAACATATCAAAAAAAAATAACTGAACATGGTACTTGGCAAGAAGAAACAAACAATCACGAATTTAAGCTTAGTTGCGATTTTAATTTTTTTTCAAACCTAGAAGATGTTTTACAATTGAAATTTATTCAAGACGGAATTAACATCTTAAATTCAAATTCTACAAAATCTAGCGATGAATCCAACGCTGAACCTAATAACGAAAAAAATACTGTACGCAAAAGAATTCCCTATTCTGTATTTAAAGACTTCCTTAAAATTTCAGAAAATAATAAAACTATATATTCAGGTGATTTTTGCCTAAAATATTATCAAAGCGAGAACTCTAGCAACGAAAGGCCTAGACTTTTTTTCTTCAAAGAAAAACATAAAGAGCAAAAAAGCAAAACTATAAAATCATACGCTTTTTGGATTAGTTCCGAAGAAAATTTCCCAAAGACAATTGCAAGTCCGGCGGGAAAATTCTTTATTGAAAAAACAGAAGTAGGATTTTTTGTAAAGCATGAAAGCGATAAATCAGAAAACGGTCTTGGAGCATTTAAAACACCATTTTGTATTCGCTCAAAAGTGTTGGGCGATGAAATTATTTTAAATACAGGAAAAACAAAAAGCTTAAAAAAAATTATAAGCGACTGGAAGTTAAACGATGAAGAGAGACACGCACTACCTATCATAGAAGAAAAGGGTGTAATAAAAGCAATATACGGTAAGATTTTCGAAAAGCACAATATACTTAGCAAGGAAAAGTAAAATTTATCTTGCACTTGACAAAAACAAAATAAAGCTACATTATAGTCATATGAAACTTTCTAATTTTTATTCAGCATCCAGATTGGTAATTGCACCAATACTTTATGCCTTATACTTTTTACCAACTTGGCTACCTATAATTAGCCCAAAAATTACAATCGTGATAATCATTCCCTTATTTGCATTTATGGAATTTACCGACTTTCTAGATGGATATTATGCACGAAAACGTAATGAAGTTTCTGACTTTGGAAAAATCTTTGATCCCTTTGCAGATGTAGTCGCCAATGTAACCATGCTCTTTTGCTTTATGCTTGACGGCATAGTCTACGCACCGATTTTCTTGATTATTCTTTACAGAGAATTCGGCATTATGTTTTTAAGAATGAAAGCAAGAGGAGAAGGCATTAGCATCGGTGCAAAGATGGGCGGAAAAACAAAAACCGTTTTTTACATCACAGCGATAAGCGTTTCAATATTCTTAAAGTTTGGACAGATTTATGCATTCTTGCCTGACTTATATCAGACTTATATATATTACTTTAACCAAGCCTTATATGTTCTTGCGGTGCTATTGTCAGTAGGCTCTTTTTTAGATTATGTTGTTTCATACAAAAAAACGATGAAGGAAAATTCTTAATTCATATTTAGGAGGATATTATTATGGAAAATAAAGGCGAATTTAAATTCGAAATTACACGCAAACATGGAACTATTTCAGAAGGAAAAGGCGGATGGAATATGGAGCTTAACGAAGTTTCATGGAATGACCGCCCTGCAAAATTCGATATTAGAACATGGTCCCCTGACCATCAAAAAATGGGCAAGGGAATCACTCTTACAAAAGACGAAGCACTAAGCTTAAAAAATTTATTAAACGAAATAGACTTCGCTTAAATCTTTAAAATTTTTATAGTAAAATTAAATCAGCATTAAAACTTAAAGCGTACTTATAGCTTCAACGGCAAGGCGATCGCATTCTTCATTATAGCGGTTGCCTGCATGACCTTTTACCCAGTTCCATTTTGGTTTAAGTTCAATTGAAAGCTTATCAAGAGCTTGCCACAAATCTTGATTCTTTACAGGCTTTTTGGCCGAGGTTTTCCAATTATTTTTCTTCCAATTGAAAATCCATGCGCTTATTCCATTCTTCACATATTGAGAATCGGTATAAACTGCTAAGTTATGTTCGTCATTAACAAGACTTTTCGCCTTGACAAAATTCAATGCTTCAATTACAGCAGCCAATTCCATTCTATTATTTGTAGTTTGTCTTTCGGCACCATTATTCTTAAATAGTTCCGCACCTGTGTTTTTATCAACTACAACAAAGCCCCAACCTCCCGGCCCCGGATTACCGGAGCAGGCACCGTCTGTATAAATATCTAATTCCATTTTTTCCTCTTTCAAAAATTATTTAACAATCATCACTTTTCTAACTTCATCAATATTAGGTCCAACAATTCGTATAAAATACATTCCTCTTGCCACAGAACTTCCACCTAGATTTTTACCATTCCAATGATACAAATGAACACCCGCATTTTTATTACTTCTTTCAATAGTTTTAACTATGCTGCCATCAAGAGTCATTACCTGTATTGTAAGTATTCCATTTTTTTGTTGCTTAACTTCAATGGATACTTCTTCGGACTTTTCAGGATTTACAACATTATTAAAGATAGAAACATTACCTCGCTGGTAGCTAACACCTTCAATCATAAACCTCCAAACATCAAAATTAACAGTTCCGTCATTTTGGAATATAGGACTGCTTTCAGCAAGTCTTTCACAAGGTAACCATGAATTATAGACAAACATAAATTGAGCATGACTTCCCTGTTTAAAATATGGTCCTGTTTTTAGTATGATAAATTTCTTGGTCTTCTTTGCGGAATTAACATCACCCGTTGCAATTTCAGTTGTATTTGGATTCTTTGTTAATTCTGAATGTGAAATAGAATCAGGTACCCAATAAGAATTTTTATTTTTGGAGAAATATAAGGTAAATTTATCTATATCCTGTTCAGAAGTAGCAGTAACAGCTACATTTAATTTTGGCAGAATTTTTGTGCCGTCAAAAACATGAATAACTCTTGAATTTGTAGCGTTTAAGACCTTTATAACACCAAAGCCTATATCAGAAATATGAACTTTTTCAGGTCTAGTTTCGTCAGTACTATTTATATAAATAAATTGAGTGATATCTTTTGATAAACAGACCTTATTGTTTCCATCAAGAATTTGTGCAAGTGTAATATTTTTATTAAGTGTAAACTTCCATAACTGAGAGCTACTGCCAACAGCAACAACAGCAGTCGAATTTGCAAGTACGGTATTCGTGTTATCCTTAATTTCAATTGCACCGTCAATAGGTTTTCCAACAGGCTTTGAGAATTTTATGTAAAGCTCATTTTTATCCACCTTTATTAGCGATAACTTTATTTCAACACCATCAACTTCAAAGACCCAATTCTTAGGTGTAAGAGGCCCGTCATTTGGAATTTGTCGTACACTGTCGAAAGCTGTATATGTTTTTCCTGCAATAGGAATATTCGATGCAACGCTTAAAAACTTTCCGTTTCCACGCTGAGCTTTGCTTAATTGCATTTCAGCTGTTGGAGCTGTTTTTGTTCCTGAACCATTTACTGTAAGACGTTGACTAGTTCCTGATCCATTCAATAATAAGTCGCCTGTAATGCTTATCTTATTTTTTATTGTAAGACTTTGACCGCCTGCGCCGGTACTTGCAGTACCCAGCTTTAAATTCGTAAATTGAGTTTTGCTTGCATCGGACAGACCTGTGATAGTGTGAGATTTACCTGCATTTAATATTAAGCTTTTTCCGGTGCTTGTTGTAAAGGAGTTTTCATTCGTTAAATTTCCGTCTAAGTTTATATCTGTTTCTACAGTAAGATTAGATCTATTTATTAAATTCTTATTTACTGTAACAGTTCCTGTACTTGCAGGAATAGTTCGCGTATCTTCAAATTCTAAATTAGCATAATCTCCGGCCCAAATATTTGAACTTTCATCGCTATAATATACAACTGTCGAGTTTTCATCCAAAGTAATTTTATTTGCAGTTCCCGCAACACTTGTAAACCAAGACTTTTGATTTTTAGAAGCTTTACCTGTCAATCTCAAAGTTCCGGCATTTGATATTGTTGTGTCGTTCTTAGTTAATCCATCAGTTGAAATAAATATCTTAAAGTCATTTATATCTAAACTAGCACCCGATAATATGCTCACAGATTTTGCACTTGCATCTTTCGTAAGTTTTGGATACTTAGCAGCACCCGCCGGTATTTCAACCTCAGTGTTCGATGCAGGAATTTCGTAAGTTGGCGAGGCACCTTCGTTCCAGTTTTCATGGTTAAACCAATTAGTACCGTCTGCAACAGAGCTACCAACCCATTTAAGATTATTTGGACCAAAGAAACACCAACCATTTTTATCAACTTGTTCGCTACCGACATCTACACTCTTTCTTAGCTTACAAGGAACATTACCGGTGATTGTTATATTTTCTGTATCAACTTTAGCTAATGTAACAGTTTGGTTCGCTTTTCCTAAATTAATAACAGCCGGATTTGTATCAGAACGCCTAATCTTTAAGAACTTAGAATCTGCAGTTCCAAGACCTGTCCATGGACCACTACCTGAAAGATCTAAGTCTTCTGCGACTTTGATTTTTCCTGATATATTTAAAATTTTATTGGAAGAAGTCATGCTTAAATTTGCAAAGCTTGTTTTGCTTGCATCTGAACTATCGCCTCTTATTGTGTGGTCTTTATCATTAGTTAGCGTAATTGTTGTATTAGCCTTAGCCGTAAATGTTCCGTTATTTGTAAAGTTAGAAGCAAAGATCATATTAGTATTTAGCTTTGTTGTTCCCTTATTCACAAAGTCATTATTTACTTTAATAGTTTCGTTTACAGTTGTTGTACTTGTGTCTGAAATTTCTAAGTCATAAAAATTTATAGGGCTTTCAGACCCATTTGCTATTTCTGCACTTCCACCTGTAAATGTGACTTTCTTGCTGTTTGCATTAAATGTGCCGTTACTTGTAAATGTTCCACTAACAGAAATATTTATTGCCGGTGTTAATGTTCCACTTGCAATTTTTAAGTTATTAAACTCAGGATCACTACCGCTTATGCTTGCACTTCCACCGATAAATTTAACTGTGTGTGTGCCGGCTGTAAATGTTCCGTTATTAACAAAGGCTTTCTTTACTGAAATATCTATTCCCGATGTCAATGTTCCTGTAATTGTTAGATTATTAAACTCAGGATCACTACCGCTTATTGCTGAATCTGCACTTGTAAAGCTTACTGTGTAACCTCCTGCTTCAAAGTTTCCATTATTAGCAAAAGCTTTCTTTACTGAAATATCTGTTCCCGGTGTTAATGTTCCACTTGCAATTGTTAGATTATTAAACTTTGGATCACTACCACTTATACTTGCACTTGAACCGTTAAAGCTTACTGTATGATCTCCTGCTGTAAATTTATTCCCATTTGTAAACACATGACTTATTTCAATATCAGCTCCGGCAAGGAGTTCTTTTCCTGTCTCAATCGTTAAGTTCTTTGTTGTAAGTTTTCTGTTTAGCGTTACTGTTCCATTAACTGTGAAAGTCTTATCTACCTTAAGAGCTCCTGCACTAAACGGAATGATTCGTGTATCCTGAATTTCCAGATTTTCATAAGTACCTGCCCAAATTTGATCAGAAAAATTACCTGTATAAATTACAGTTGAATTAGCTAACAATGAAATTTTATTATCTTCTGTTGCAGTTGGACTTGCCGGATCAACAAACCAAGTTTTATGATTGGAGTTAGTTCCTGTTAAAATAATCGTGCCTGAATTTTTTATCGTAGTAGGGGCAGATGTGCTTGCATCATCAGATAAAATCATTTGGCCATCTAAATCTAAGCTTGCAGTATTTTCTATAATTATCTTTTTAGCCTTAGCATCTGTAACAGCAGCTAAGTCGGGATAATTCGATTTACCATTTGGTATTGTAACCTCAGAGATTTTTGTCGGAGTAACATAGTTTTCCCAGTTCCCCGGATTTTTCCACGAAGTATCTTTGGAACCTGTCCAAGTACAAGTTTCACTTGTAAAAATCCAGTTACTTGGCTTTCCTGCTATAATGTCTGTTTCATCACCACTTGGTTTACTTTCTCTTGCCGTAAACTTATAAGAACCTGTATCCGCTATTGGTATATTTGTACTTACAGATAGGTATTGTCCATTTTGATTATTGGACAATGTAATTTCTGAAGCTGCTCCATTACCTGTAACTGTTAGCGGATTACCTGAGTCTGAGCCTGCAAGCTCTAAATTACCTGTAACAGTTATTTTCTTTTCTATCGTAAGACTGTGTCCACCGGCACCTGCACTTACTGTTCCCATCTGTAAATTACTAAACTGAGTGTTGCTTGCATCGCTTGTTCCTGTGATTTTATGGTCATTGTCTGAGCTTAATGTTACTCTTCCACTGCTGGCTGTAAATGTTCCGCTATTTGTGAAATCGCCTTTAAGAGTCATGTCAGTATTTAAATTTGTAGTACCTTCGTTCGTGAAATCATTAGCTACTGTAATGTCTTTGTTTATTGTTGTTGTACTTGTGTTTGCAATTTCTAAGTTATAAAATTTTACAGTTCCAAGACTGCCTGATGTTATTTCAGAAGATGTACCGTTAAATGTTACTGTAGAATTGTTTTCATAAAAGCTTCCATTACTTGTGAAATCACCTGCAATATTCATATTAGCCTGCATATCTGTAATTCCATAATTTATAAAATCACCTGTTAAATTTATTTCTGCATTGGCTGTTAAAGTTCTCGGAGAATTGATCGTTAAATTTTTAGATGTAAATTCAGCGTTGATTGTCAAATTACCATCAACAAGCGTAGTTTCTGCAACAATTATTTCATCATTTACAATAGTCTCACCTGATGCAATTGTTAAGTTGTGAAACTTTGCAAGGCTTGAAGTTTTTAATTGAGAGCTTCCCCCTGTAAATTTTATAGTTCTATTAGTAGCTTTGAAACTAGCAGGTGATGATGTCGTATTTTTGTTATCAAAATTACCTGCAATAGTCATATCCGCTGTTAAAGCACAGGTTGCGTAACTTTCATTTATAAAATCAGATTTTAAATCACAGTCAGTATTCATTGTAAGGTTCGCTTTGTTTGTAAAAGTCTTATTTACTACAAGAGTTCCTGTACTAGACGGAATGGTTCGTGTATTTTCAAATTCTAAGTTTTCATAAGGTCCCGCCCAAATTTGGTCGGAGGAATTGCCTGTATAAATTACAGTTGAATTAGCTAACAATGAAATTTTATTATCTTCTGTTGCAGTTGGACTTGCCGGATCAACAAACCAAGCTTTATGATTGGAGTTAGTTCCTGTTAAAATAATCGTGCCTGAATTTTTTATCGTAGTAGAAATAGCACCACCGGTGTCCGATGAAATCATTTGGGCATCTAAATCTAAGCTTGCATTACTTGATATAATTATCTTTTTAGCCTTAGCATCTGCGCCGGCACCTCCAGAAACAGCTAGATCAGGATAAGGAGATTTCCCATTTTGAATCATCACCAAAGATATTTCTGTTGGTACTATACACTTTTCCCAATTCTTTCTATTGTTCCAATTTTTATCATTGCCTGCACCTGTCCAAGCACAAATTTTGCTTGTAAAAACCCAGTTTTTTAAGTTATCGTATGCAGTATGTATTTCTTCATCTGTGCCAATAGGGCTACTTTCTCTTGCCGTAAATTTATAAGAACCTGTATCCGCTATTGGTATATTTCTATCTACAGATAAGTAGCGTCCGCTTTGATTAGAACCCAGTGTGATTTCAGAATTAGGACTCGCAACCGTACCACTACCTTTAACAGTGAGATGATTTGATTCTGATGAACCATTCAATAATAAATTACCTGTAACGCTTATCTTGTTTTTTATTGTAAGACTGTGTCCACCGGCACCTGCACTTACTGTGCCCATTTGTAAATTATTAAACTGAGTTTTGCTTGCATCGCTTGTTCCTGTGATTTTATGGTCATTGTCTGAGCTTAATGTTACTCTTCCACTGCCGGCTGTAAATGTTCCGCTATTTGTGAAATCACCTTTAAGAGTCATGTCACCGTTTAATGTAAAGTTGTTTGTATTTTCAAAATTATTTTCAACAGTAACATTTGCAGTTACATTATAGGTGCCGTTATTTGTAAAAAGACCTGTTACACTTATATTCTTCGTTGTTAAGTTAGAATCTTCTATCAATTCTCCACTATTTGTTAGATTATTTGTCACAGTTATGTTTGCCTTTACTGTAGTTCTTCCTGCATTTGTGAAGTCATTATTTACTGTTACAGCATTAGCTACACTTAGTCGGCATCCGCTAGCTGTACTCAAGTTATTCCCCACGTTTATAGCTTCATGTACATTTAACGTGCTAGTCTCTTTTGCTGTTAAGTTATGGCTTACTGTAATGGCTTTATTTATTCCTAATCTTTTTCCATTTGCAATTTCTAAATCGTAGAAAGTTGTACTACTTGCACTTGGTATTGAGCCGGAAGCTCCTATAAAGGTAACTTTCTTACTATTTGTTGTTGCATCAAATGTGCCGTTGTCGGTGAAAGTTTTTTCAATTTCCATATCAGCATTTAAAGTAAAAGTACCTGCGTTTTCAAAATTTTCTTTTACTTTAAGACCAGCACCTGTTTCTGTTTCAACGCTTGTTGCACCTGCAATTTTTAAGATGTGATATTCGCCATTCCAAACCTTTCCCGAACTTGTACCGTAATATTCAACGGTGGAAGCTCCTTCAAGTACAATTCTGTTAT